>ERZ773145.2629-NODE-2629-length-12380-cov-5.578012_pt1 | contig 12380 bp, 10 predicted proteins | sample MGYA00580848_ERZ773145 | MGnify/ENA primary metagenome ERZ773145 (study PRJEB29015, sample SAMEA2737858) | human gut metagenome | biome: human gut; feature: human-associated habitat; material: faeces | place: China | collected 2012 ... | reverse complement strand
ATGAACCCAACTTACAAAGCGAAATTAAATAAATAATCTCGCTGAGAGATAAAAAGAGCGGTCAGTTTGACCGCTCTTTTTTCTTAACATCTCGTTAAAATATGATTAATGGCACTTAATTACCATTGATGTCTCGCACTAAATGCGCCACTAAAACCTTCTCTCTGATTGATATAAACACCACCCATTTCATTAGCATTTTCACCAAAGAATGCACCTTGCAGTTTTGTATCATTTTTTGTACCACTGAATTGGTTTCCAGAGATAGTTCCTTCTAATTCAGCGAGTACATTATTATTCTTCGCTGCACTGGTATGAACTAGGTGGCCAGCAACTGTTTTATCTTCAAAATTTGCCGTCATATCAACACCCACAATACCAAATCTTGGAGGAGCGCCCTCAACAGGATCAAGAGCACCTTCAAGTAGTGTATCATTATTCACATGGTAGCTACTCAGGCCAAGATAACGAGCTGTGCCACTTTTCGGAATATTATCTGTCGGAGTGAGTTCACCTTGGATATAAACGTAGGTTTTTCCATCTTTTTTGCTTTGATAAATCCCATTTTGCATACTGTCTTGGAAAACTACACCATTAACAAAAGCCCCTGTGCTTAAATGAATTTCTCCATCCTTATCCACATAAGTATATGCTGGATTCACACCCTCTGGCGCAATATCAATGCGTTTACCATCAATGTTTAAGACGTAGATATTATCCGTTGATAATTGATGTACTTTTGGATTCTCAATTCTGTCAGTGTTATAGTGGCTGCGAAACTCATAAGCAATCCCATTAAATTTACCAGTTGTTGGAATAGCGTAATCTTTCGCTGATGATGGGTGCCCTTTACTTAACGGTCCCTTTTCAATTATTGTCAAGTGAGGTCGGGTTGATTGTTTTTGGTTATTTGATTCGTTTGTTTGATTTGCTGAATCATTTTCTGATGAAGATTGGTTTGACGAATTATTTTCTGATGAAGATTGGTTTGACGAATTATTTTCTGATGAAGATTTATTCGGTTGGAAAGTTGCAACATCATTAGAAGATGGGTCATAACTTTCTTCTTGGCTCGATGAACAAGCAGATAATCCCATAGCAAGAGCTATCGCTAATGCGGAAAGTGTTACTTTTCTCATAAAGGAATTCCTCGACTAAACGGTTAAAAATAAAAGATAATCACTATTTATCATCATGGATGATGCAAGGTAGCATAACAAAAAATAATCTAGTAAACAACTCAAGAATTAATGAAATCAAACTATAAATAAATTAGATAACATTTATTCTGAAGAAAACTTAATGAACCCAACTTACAAAGCGAAATTAAATAAATAATCTCGCTGAGAGATAAAAAAAGCGGTCAATTTGACCGCTCTTTCATTTAAAATGGAAATAATATTGGCACAATAAAAACACTCACCAACATAACAATTAAGGTAAAAGGTACGCCAATTTTAATAAAGTCAGCAAATTTGTAGCCACCAGGCCCCACCACCATGGTATTTACTGGAGAAGAGACTGGAGTCATAAATGCAGCTGAAGCTGCAATCGCGACGACCATCGCAAATGGCACGGGAGACACATTAAGTTGCTGAGCAAGAGAAATCGCAATGGGTGCCATCAAAATTGCAGTAGCAGTATTCGATATAAACAACCCGACTAATGCACAAAATACAAAGAGTACAATCAATACAGGATACATTCCCCATCCATCAATGATTTGAGTCAGCCATTTCACCGCAAACTCAACTCCACCTGTTTTTTGAAGTGCGGTCGAAAATGGCATCATTCCGATAATCAGAATAAGGCTAGGCCATTGAATGGAGTCATAAGCACTTTTAGCGTCGACACAACGGAAATAAGCTAGCATTAAACAGCCAATTAACGCTGCCACGACATTCGGTACTACACCCGAAACCATCAATACCACCATAGTTAAAATGGATAGTAAGGCTAGTGGTGCTTGACGTTGAGCTGGTACGGCACGCTCCATTTCTTTCGGATAATTCAATACAAGGAAATCTTTTCGACGATCACGCATTGCTTGAATAAGACGCCAATCGCCAATTACTAAAAGCAAATCACCTGAGCGATATTTTTCTTTAAAGGCATCACTCAATACCACACCATCTCGTTTAATCCCAACCACATTTAAGCCATATTTTGTGCGGAATTGTAACTCTGCAGTGGTTTTACCAATACAGGCAGAGTTCGGCACAATAATTAACTCGGCCATTCCAATGGAACGTGCCTGCTGATCAAACGATTGTGATTTAATTTCGGCTGGCTCTAGATGAAATTCTTGGCAAAACATATCGAAATTAAAATCACAGCGTTCCAAATCCACCATGAGAATATCTTTTGCTTTTATCTCTGATGTGCCAAGAGGCATGATGTAACTTGGACGGAAATGCTTCCAACGCTCAATCGCCAACACATTTAATTGATAGCTAGAACGCAAATGAAGTTGGTCTAAGGTTTTACCTACGAAAGGAGACGTGCTTTTCACCACCAAGCGTTTGGTACGATCTTTCAAACCATATTCATTAATTAGCTCATTCATGGAGCTTTGCATGGTATCTTGATTGCTTTCATCACTATTATCCGAAAGCCATCGACGAGCGATAAGCATATAGCCCATACCCAACGCTAAGATCAATAATCCGATCGGGGTGAAATCAAAAAACTCAAGGCGAAGATTCGTATCTTTCACTAACTCTGCATTCACCACAAGGTTAGGGGCTGTCGCGATTAACGTCATCATCCCGCTGATTAGCCCTGCCACGCTTAATGGCATCATTAAGCGTTTTGGGGAAATATTCATTTGGCGACAAATCATTATTACAACAGGAATGAATACAGCAACCACGCCTGTGGAGCTCATAAATGCGCCTAATCCAGCCACTGAAAGCATCAGTAAAATAAGCACTTTAGCTTCACTATTTCCCGCAACTTTCAAGATGCCGTCACTCACACGATAAGCAATTCCTGTCCGAACCAAGCTTTCCCCCACAATGAAGAGTAAAGCAATAAGGATAATATTAGGATCGCTAAAGCCAACTAAGATCTCTTGGATACTGAGAATGCCACTTAGATAAAAAGAGAGCATCACCAATAATGCCACCACATCCATACGAATTTTATTATGCACAAATAAAATGATGGCTGCGCCAAGCAACATTAATGTCCAAAATAATGGGCTCACCCAAAGTGCATGATCAAAAATGGTATTCATACTCTATCCTTTAATCTTACGACCTTTCACTCTAACTATTCTTCTATGCCTAATGCTTTCTTCACGGGTGAAAAACTACGACGATACTCTGGTAAAGGACCAAGCTCAGCTAATTTTTCTAAATGTAATTTGGTGGGATAACCTTTATGTTGAGCAAAGGCATATTCAGGGTGTTTTTTATCTAACTCTTCCATTTCCTGATCCCGTGCGACTTTTGCCAAAATAGAGGCAGCGCTAATTTCAGCCACAAGTGAATCGCCTTTCACCACGGCTTGAGCAGGCAAACCAAGGTTAGGCGGAATTCGATTGCCATCCACCAACACAAAGTGCGGTTGAATTTTTAAGGCTTTTACGGCCCGTTCCATTGCTAGCATAGAGGCATGCAGAATATTCAATTCATCAATTTCAGCAGGCTCTGCTCGTCCCATTGCCCAAGCTAAGGCCTTCTCTTTAATTTCTGCTGCGAGTGCAAGGCGTTTTTTCTCGCTGAGCTTTTTAGAATCCGCCAAACCAGCAATCGGCTTATTCGGATCTAAGATCACTGCAGCCGTTACAACAGCCCCTACTAAAGGGCCTCGGCCAACTTCATCCACCCCGGCAAATAGTTGATAACCTTCAGGATAAACAAAATCAGTCATGTTTTTGCTCCAATAAATCAACCACAGCTTGTGCGGCTTGGCTGTCCGCATCACATTGAATTAATTTATGCAACTCTGTAAAACGTTGAATTAAAACACTGCGAGATTTGACCGCACTTTCGTCATCGCCCAAATACTGAGAAAGTTGTTCTGCTAATTTTTGCGGTTCGCAATCTTCTTGAATCATTTCTGGCACAAGCATTTCATCCGCTAACAAATTAGGCAATGAAATATATTTTGTTTTGACCAATCGTTTTGCCAAGAAATGCGTGAATGGTTTCATTCGATACCCCACTACCATTGGTGATTTACACAACATCGCCTCAAGTGCAGCAGTACCCGAAGCAAGTAAAGTCGCTTCTGCGGCAATCATCACTTGGCGTGCTTTACCATCAATTAAATGCATATCAAGATCAGGTGCAATCTGAGCCTTTATTTCCTCAAATTGCTGGCGACGTTTTTCATTCACCAAAGGGACTAAAAACTGCAAGTCTGGATATTTTTCTTTTAATAACAAAGCGGTTTTTAGAAATGGTTCAGTAAGAAACCCGACTTCGCTACCACGGCTTCCCACTAAAATGGCAAGATAACGTCCTTTTTCATCAATACCTAAGGTCTGGCAAGCTTCCGTTCTATTTGGTTTTAATGGAATCGCATCTGCCATGGTATGGCCAATAAAACGACAAGGCACATTAAAACGATCATAAAAGGCTTTTTCAAAAGGAAGAAAGGCTAATACTTGATGGGTTGCTTTAGCAATTTTATAAATACGATTTTGACGCCAAGCCCATACAGATGGACTCACGTAATGAATGGTTTTAATCCCTTTTTCTTTTAATTTCAGTTCAACGGTAAGATTAAAATCCGGTGCATCAATACCGATAAATACATCCGGTTTAATAGTAGAAAGTTGTTCGATGATACTGCGACGAATTTTAAGCAATCGAGGTAAATGTTTAAGTACTTCTACTAGCCCCATGACAGAGAGCTCTTCCATATCAAAAAAGCTTTCAAAACCTTGAGCAATCATTCTCTCCCCGCCAATCCCGACAAACTTAGCTTGCGGATAGTGGCGTTTAAGTGCTTGAATGAGACCTGCACCAAGAATATCACCAGAGACTTCACCGGCAACAATCGCAATAGTCGGATTTTCTTTTATCATTAAATTTATCCTAAAAAACGACCGCACTTTGAACAAATCATAGTGCGGTCTCTTTGTTATTCATCATTTTCTCTTAACGAGAAAAGAAACGTTAATTAACGAATAATGCCACGGGTAGAACGTTTGAAGAATTCCACAAAGAAACTAATTGCAGATTCAGTTTGTGCAATTTGTTCAATTTCCGGCAATACTTCTTCAAGAGTTTTACCGCTACGGTAAATCATTTTATAAACATTACGGATAGCATGCATGGTTGGTTTATCAAAACCACGACGTTTTAATCCTTCAAGGTTGACACCGAAAGGTTGCGCATGGTTACCTTGTGCCATCACATAAGGCGGCACATCTTGGCTAACCATAGAGCCACCACCTAACATTACGTGCGCACCGACGATCACAAATTGGTGAATCGCAGACATACCACCTACAATAACAAAATCATCTAATTCAACGTGACCTGCAAGGGTTGCATTGTTTGCCAAAATACAGTTATTTTTAATTTGGCAATCGTGAGCAACGTGGACATTGATCATCAATAAGTTGTTGTTACCAATACGTGTTACACCACCACCTTGGATAGTACCGCGGTGAATTGTCACATGTTCACGAATAAGGTTGCCATTACCAATAATGGTTTTAGTTGCTTCGCCCTTATATTTTAAATCTTGGTTGACTTCACCGATGCTGGCGAATTGATAAATCTGGTTATTTTCACCAATCACGGTGTCGCCTTTCACGACAATGTGAGAATTTAAAACGGTACGCGCTTTAATCTCAACGCTCCCTTCAATAATACAGAAAGGACCGATAACAACGTCTTCGCCAATAACTGCGCCATCAGCAACAAGCGCGGTTGGGTGAATTTTTGCACTTGGGTGGATCATACTTACCCCTTAATTTTCTTTAATTATCGACGAGCACACATTAATTTGGCTTCACAAGCTACTTCACCATTTACAGTTGCAATACCCGTGAATGCTGTAATACCACGACGTTCCTTAATCACTTGAACGTTCAATTCCATTTGATCTCCAGGCAATACTGGGCGTTTGAAACGCGCTTCATCAATACCTGCGAAATAGAATAATTCGCCACCTTTTAATTCATGGGTTTTAAATGCAAGTATCCCCATTGATTGTGCCAAAGCTTCAAGAATTAACACGCCAGGTAAAATTGGCTCTCCAGGGAAATGACCGGTAAAACAAGGTTCGTTTACACTGATATTTTTAATTGCTTTTAACCATTCACCTTCTTTGTAGTCTAACACACGATCCACTAATAAAAATGGATAACGATGTGGCAATAAGGTCATAATTTCTTTTGCTTCAATTACTTTACTTACTTGATTCTCTGACACGTCTAATACCTTTAAAATAAATAATAATAAAACACTGGAATTATACGATATTTCTGTATAAAAATAAAACGCACCCTAGGGTACGTTTTAAAAATCTTAGCCAAGTTTTTTCTCAAGGGCTTTCAGTCGTTTATTCATACCATCAATCCCCAGGGTAAGTGCGGCTGTTTTTCGCCACTCTTTATTGGTTTGTAATGGGATACCTGATGAGTAAACGCCTGGTTCAGTAATTGGGCGCATTACCATCCCCATGCCTGTTACTGTGACTTTATCGCAGATTTCCATGTGGCCATTGATCACACTTGCTCCGCCAATTAAACAATAACGCCCCACTTTTAGGCTACCGGCCATAATGACACCGCCAGCTACTGCTGTACCTGTGCCGATATGAACGTTATGCGCAATTTGACAAAGGTTATCAATGATGACGTTATCTTCAATGACTGTCGCGTCTAAGGCGCCACGGTCAATACAAGTGCAAGCACCAATTTCGACATTATTACCAATGATCACTTGACCAACTTGTGGAATTTTCACCCAGCGACCACGATCATTTGCATAACCAAAACCATCACTACCAATCACAGCACCTGATTGAATTAAGCAATTTTGTCCAATTTCTACTTCATGATAAACGCTTACATTTGCCCAAAGCTGTGTACCTGCACCAATTTTGGTGAATTTACCTACAAAACAACCGGCGCCAATAATCACGTTATCGCCTAATACAACACCTTCTTCAATAACGGCATTTGCACCAATTGATACATTTTCACCAATTGAAGCTTTTTCAGAAATAACCGCACTTGGGTGGATATTTTGAGCCGCTTTCGGGGTAGTATCCATATATTGAGCTAATACTGCATAAGCAACATAAGGATCTTTAACGATAAGTAAATTACTTTCAGGTGAGCAAAATTCCACATCCGCTTCTGACACCACAAGAATACCTGCTTTAGATTCTGCTAATAAAGGGCGAAATTTTGCATTAGAAATGAACGTAAGCTGATTTGCTTCAGCTTTTGAAAGAGCAGCAATACCATTAACGACAACGTCGGCGTTACCGCGAAGGGTTCCGCCGACTTTTGTTGCTAATTCCTGTAAAGAATAGGATTTTTGCATTATGAGAACCTATTATTTTTTCTCTTCAGTTTTTGCTGGAGCGGCTTTCTCAGTTGCAGGAATAGATTTCAATACTTCTTCAGTAATATCTTTACCATCTACCGCAAATACGACAGAGTTTGCATCTAAAACATAAGTATAACCTTTAGCTTTAGCTAAATTATTAGTTGCAACTTGAATGCTTTCCAATAATTTACCACGCTCTTCAGTTTGACGTTTTTCATTTAACTCTTGGAACTCAGCAACTTTTTTATCTTGCTCTTCCATTAATTTATTTAATGCTGCTTCTTCATCTGAACCAAATTTAGTGATTTCGTCTTGGCGTTTTTGAATTTCAGCTTGACGTAAACGAGGTGCATCTTTTTGTAAAGCGGCAATTTTTGCTTCTACTTTTTTACGAGATGCCACGATTTTATCATCAATTTCTTTTTTGCTTGCAGCAAGTTTATCTGCCATTGGTTTGAATTCTGCATCTAACTTATCTGCCACCGCTTGACGATCTGGGTGATTTTGGAATAAATAGCCAGCATTGATGAATGCGATATTTTCATCTGCAGCAGCAAAACCTGATGCAAGTGCTAGACCTAAAGAAAGTGCGGTAACTTTTAGTACGTTTTTCATATTTGAATTTCCTTAAATTAGTTTAGTAAATTTTTCTGTGTCAGCTAACTCACTGACACAGAACAAAGATTTTGACTTAAATAGAATATAAAAGTTCAATTTATTAGAAAGAACCACCAATACTAAATTGGAATTGTTCTACATCATCATTCTCATATTTTTTGATTGGTTTCGCGTAAGAGAATACCAATGGTCCAATTGGTGATTGCCATTGGAAAGCAACACCAGTTGAAGCACGAACTCTACCTGCTTTGCTGTAATCAGGTAATGTTGCATAAATCGGAGATGATTTTAAGCCTTCTTTATCTGATTTCCATTTTGTATTCCAAACGCTCGCTGCATCAACGAAAAGTGAGGTTCTTACACTATTTTGGCTTTTATCTCCCACAAATGGAGTTGGAACAATAAGTTCCACGCTTGCTGTAGCCATCGCATTACCACCAACGACATCAGTGCTTTGATACCATTGACCATATTTGTCTTGATAAATCGCATTAGGACCTACCGCACCGTAAGCAAAGCCACGTAATGAACCGATACCACCAGCCGTATAAAGTTGATAGAACGGTACACGTTTACCACCTAAGCCATTAGCATAAGAGGCGGTTGCTTTTCCTGATAACACCCAACGGTGATCACGATCTAATGGGTAGAAACCTTGAAGCTCAGCGCTTAATTTATAATATTTATTGTCAGATCCTGGAATGGTTACACGACCACCTAGATTTGCTTTTACCCCTTTAGTTGGGAAATAGCCACGATTTAGGCTGTTGTAGTTCCAACCAAATGAGAAATCAAAATCATTAGTTTTGATTGAGTTTCCAGTCAAATTCATTGACTTCATGTATAAATCACGGTTGTACTCATACGCGAAATTGCTAATTTTATTGTAAGTATAACCTAATCCCACATAATATGAGTTATTCTCATTGACTGGGAAACCTAATGTCATGTTACCACCATAAGTGGTACGTTTATAGGTTGATGAGGTATCACTTTTTGAGTTATCGTAAGTTTCATAGAATACGTTTCCACCTAAACTTACGCCATCTTTAGTAAAGTATGGTTCTGTATAACCTAAGTTTACACTTGTACCGTAGTCATTACGTGTACCGGCTAAACTTACCGCAGCGCCCGTTCCCAAGAAGTTATCTTGTTTCACGCTTGCTTGATAGCTAAGCCCACTTTCTGTACCATAACCGATACCAAAGTTGATACTACCCGTATTACGTTCTCTGACTTTATATACTACATCAACTTCATCGTTAGAACCTTGGATTGGTTCAATACGATTTTCTACGTTTTCAAAGAAGCCTGTTCTATCTAAACGCACTTTACCTAACTCAACTAATTGTGAGTTATACCAAGTCCCTTCTTGCTGACGCATTTCTTGACGTAATGTACTATCCGCAGAAACCGTATTACCTTCAAAACGAACTTGACGTACAGATAGACGACGACCAGCATCCACAACAAATGTTAAAGCCAGTGTTTTATTTGCATCATCAAAAGTTGGTACAGCATTAACTGTTGCGCTACCATAACCTCGCTCGCCTAATTTATCTTTAATTAAGCTTTCTACGTATTGCACATCTGAACGTCTGAATGTTTCGTTCAAGTGAAGCTCGCTCAATAATGGTTGTAACTCATTAGCCATACCACCTAGGTTACCAACAATACGAGCTGAACTTAAATTGTATTTTTCACCTTCACTTACATCAATGGTCACATCCGCTTTTGTATGATCTTCATTTAATTGAACATCTGTTTTAGTTACTTTTGCTTTTGCGTAACCATTATTTTGGTAGTAATCTTGGATAGCTTGAACATCTTTATCAAACTGAGAACCATCAAACTTATTACCCCAAAGTTTCCACCAAGAATCTGGTTGAAGCTCCATTTGTTCTTGTAACTTACTGCTCGAAATCGCTTCATTTCCATTAAAAGTCACTGAACGAAGTTTTGCCGTATCATCTTCATCAATTTGAAGGGTAATTTCTGCACGGTTATTTGGTAAAGTCGTCACAATTGGTTCAACTTTCGCATTATAACGGCCTACACTCTTATAATGTTCTCTTAAGGTTTTCGCAAACTCTTCTAATTTCGCACGATTTAATACATCACCACTTTTGAACCCATTTGCATCAAGATTTTGTTTTAAAGCTTCTGTTGGAATAGATGAATTGCCTTTAATATTCACTTCAGAAATGATTGGTTTCGCGATAACGCTCACAACTAACGCATCACCATCTTGGAAAGCTTTGACATCATCAAACTGTCCACTTACAAACAATGAACGTACAATATTGGCTACGTCTTTATCCGTTACGCGCTGACCGCTACGAACAGGAAGGCTCGCTAGAATTTGTTGTTCTAAGTCTCCTTGAGCACCGTCAACACGAATGTCTTTTGCTACAAATGGTGCCGCAAATACACTCGTTGTAGTACCGAATAATAAACTTGCGATTAGAAGTTTTTTCATCGACTTTATCCTATAAAAAATAATAGTTATAAACGTAAGAAATCATTAAAAAGCACAAAAATTGTTTCAATTAACAAGATTGTTAGCCCTATACGATAACTTAAATTTTGTACCCGTTCTGAAACAGGTTTTCCTTTGATAGCTTCCGCCGCCAAAAATACGAGATGTCCACCATCTAAAACTGGCAACGGAAATAAATTCATTATGCCTAAATTAACACTAATTAACGCGAGAAAACTTAAGAAATAAATCACACCAGCGTTAGAAGATGCGCCAGCCCCTTGAGCAATTGAAATTGGCCCAGCCAAACTGGAAAATGAAAGTTCACCACTAAGCAATTTCCCGATTGCCTTCACAATAAACCAAGAAATTTGGCCTGTCTTTTCCACACCTTTTTGTAGCGCATCAAGAATACCATATTTTAATTCAGTTCGATACTGTTCGCCAACTTTTAAGAACGTCGGACTTAACCCTACAAACCATTTACCATCTTGATTCTTCTCCGGTTGCAAGGTTTTGTCAAAAATTTCCTGATTTCGTTCAACCTTGATTGTAAAAGGTTGACCTTGTTGTACCTGTGCGACAAAAGCTTTCCAATCAAGTGCGGTCGAATTTTCTGCTAAAATTTTATCGCCAATCAATAAGCCCGCTTTTTCAGCTGGTGAGTTCTCCACCACTTTTGATAAAGTCATCTCCACTTTACTTGAAACTGGATTGATTCCTAATGTTTCAAACGCTGTTTCTTTATCCGGCTCAAATGTCCAATTTTGCAGATTAATGGTTCGTTGATAAGGTTGGTCTTCACCAAAAGGCGTTAATGTGAGTTCAACAGAATCAGAACCTAACTTATCAGTGAGCAATAAATTAATGGTTTCCCAATCGGGGGTATTCTTCCCATCAATTGCCAAAATCTGAGTATTCGGTTCAATTTGAGCTATCGCAGCCGGTGAATTTGACGTGACGTTTTCAATGACCGGTTTAACACTCGGAATCCCTACAGAATAAATCACCCAATATGCCAAAATCGCAAAAATAAAATTAGCAAGCGGGCCAGCAGCAATCACAAAAGCACGTTGAGCGACAGATTTACTTTCAAATGCCTGCGATTTTAATTCTGCTGGAACTTCTTCATTTCGCCCGTCAAGCATTTTGACATAACCACCAAGCGGAATGGCTGAAATAGCAAATTCAGTGCCCAATTTATCTGTGCGTCGCCAAATCACTTTACCAAAGCCAATCGAAAAACGATGAACTTTAATACCGCACTTTCTTGCTGCCCAAAAGTGACCGTATTCGTGTACGGCAACTAGCACAGCAATTGCAACAATAAATGAGCCAAGCGACCACAAAAACGACATGTTCTATCCTATAACACAAAGAAATAGAAGTATGTGAAGAATGGTACTGCTGCCGTTAAGCTATCAATACGATCTAAAATACCGCCATGGCCTGGGATTAATTGACTACTGTCTTTAATGCCTGATTCGCGTTTAAACATACTTTCCGCTAAGTCACCCAATACAGAAATAGCCACTGTTGCCACAGAAAGCACAACAAAACCACTCATTGCACGACTACCTAATAAGGTTTCACCAGAGAAATGGATAAATACAAATGCCAATACCGCCGCGGTGATCATGCCTCCAAATACACCTTGCCATGTTTTTCCCGGTGATACTTTCGGCGCAAGCTTGTGCTTACCAAAGGCTCGTCCCGCAAAATAGGCACCAGAGTCAGCCGCCCATACCAATACAAACACA
>ERZ773145.2615-NODE-2615-length-12439-cov-15.581395_pt1 | contig 12439 bp, 8 predicted proteins | sample MGYA00580848_ERZ773145 | MGnify/ENA primary metagenome ERZ773145 (study PRJEB29015, sample SAMEA2737858) | human gut metagenome | biome: human gut; feature: human-associated habitat; material: faeces | place: China | collected 2012 ... | reverse complement strand
AATCCTGTTTCCGTCTTTCGGTACGTTTTGTTTCTGTACCGGAATTAATCAAAGATTAGAATAACCATAAATGTTTTTATACGTTAATCATACGTATGTATATATGTATATATTTGTTTTTGAGTATCTTTGTGTGCTATAAATAAAAAATAAAAGACATGAGCACTTATTCGTATAAAAATCCGAAGTTTATAAATTCCCCTAAAGGGGTGGTTGAAGTTGTAGAAGTGATTTATGACGGCAAAGATGATCCGGCCTATTCACTGGCTATTATTAAATGGGAAAATACCTATAAATTAGGTATTCGTTGGAACATCGCTTATAGTGAATGGGACGATTACCGCAAACAGAACGGGCAAGATGAATGTATAGGTAATCCACAGTCGAGAGGTATTCCCACCTGGTTTGTTTTGCCCGATGATATGATGTTTGGTGAGAAGTTCAGCGGTGCGATGCAGAGGCTTGATGAATTAAGAAAAGGTAAGTAAGCAATGGAACAGGGAGAAATCATATTATACCAGCCGGATGAAGCGGTCAAGTTGGAAGTGAGGTTGGAAGATGAAACCGTTTGGCTGACACAAGAACAAATAGCCGACTTGTTCGGGACTAAAAGGCCAGCTATTACCAAACATTTGAACAACATTTACAAAAGCGGCGAACTTGATATAGATAGCACATGTTCCATTTTGGAACATATGGGTAATGACGGCAAACAGAGATATACTACTAAATATTATAATCTTGATGCGATTCTGTCAATAGGATATCGGGTTAATAGCAAGAACGCAACCCTTTTTAGGAAATGGGCGAATAGTGTATTAAAGGATTATCTTTTAAAGGGGTATTCCATTAATAAACGTTTGTCAGAACTTGAAAGGACTGTCGCTCAACATACCGAGAAGATAGATTTTTTTGTGCGTACTGCCTTGCCCCCGGTTGAAGGCGTTTTTTATAACGGACAGATTTTCGATGCGTACAAGTTGGCCACCGATCTGGTAAAGTCGGCCAGGCGTTCGATCGTGCTTATCGACAACTATGTGGACGAAACGGTCTTGCTCATGTTGAGTAAACGCAGCGTCGGTGTCTCGGCCACCATTTACACCCAGCGTATCACGCAGCAACTCCAACTTGATCTTGACAGGCATAACAGCCAGTACCCACCTATCGACATCAGGACATACCGGGACAGTCACGACCGTTTCCTGATCGTTGATGAAACGGACGTGTACCATATCGGAGCCTCGTTAAAGGATCTGGGGAAAAAGATGTTCGCTTTCTCAAAGCTGGATATTCCGGCGGCTGTGATTACTGACCTGTTATAATATCCTTTGTCTTATGAATGGGCTGTCGCAAAAGAAAAACCCGTTCTTGATGAACGGGTATATCCTTGACTTGGTTACGTGTTTTGATAACAGAGGCTTTACCAAGCATTACAATGCAAAGATAGTAATTATAGGTTAATTAGCGAATTTCTTTTTTGGATAGATCCGGAAATAATGCCTCCTTGAAAGAGGTGGATAAGGTGATTAAAACAATAGATAAGGAAGAACAAAAGCAAAAGGGATGAATGTGGTTATTTATTCACGTGTAAGCTCGCAGTCGGCCAGGCAATCGACCGAACGGCAGGTTGTCGATCTGGAGAGGTTCGCAGCCGGACGGGGGTACGAGGTGACGGCGGTCTTTGAGGAAAAGATAAGCGGACGAAAGGCAAATATCGAACGCCCGGTTTTAAGCCGTTGCCTGGAATACTGCACAGATCCGCAGAACCGGGTGGATATGCTGTTGCTGACCGAGATCTCACGCCTGGGGCGTTCCACCCTGGAGATCCTAAAGGCACTCGATACGCTGCACACGCATAAAATATGCGTGTATATCCAAAACTTGAACCTGGAAACATTACGGCCGGACAAGACGGTAAACCCCTTGTCCTCTCTGATTACTACCCTATTGGGGGAACTGGCCGCAATCGAACGCCAGGGGATCATTGACCGCCTTAATAGCGGACGGGAGTTGTACATCCAGAAAGGGGGCAGGCTGGGACGGAAGCCGGGAAGTCGGAAAACGGCCGAACAGAGGAAAGAGGAATACCGGGAGGCGATCGCCTTGTTAAAGAAAGGCTACTCGATCCGGAACGTGGCGAAGCTCACGGGAAAGGCCGTTTCAACGATACAACAAGTAAAAAAAGACTTCATTAGTAGCTGATTATCGGAACAAATATTGTATTTTTGCAACAAATACGAGTAAATGCGCATAATTAAAAACGAGTATTTGCACGTGTCTAAAAACGAGTATTTGCACGAAAATAATCAGAATCTAAATAAAAACGGTTATGGCAACAATGGCGGAGAAAATGGCGGCTTCACTGGAGGAATTAAGAAAGCTTCAGGAGAAAGACCGCTGTGTCGTCCTGCAAGGGACGGCCGAGATAGGGAGGACGCATTTAACCCGGCTGTTGGATAACGGCTGGTTGCAGGAAGTAATGAAAGGCTGGTATATTGCGGCCAGGCCGGGAACAGAGGGGGACACGACGGTCTGGTACACCTCATTTTGGTATTTTATTGCGAAATATGCGGCCGTCCGGCTGGGGGAACAATGGTGCTTGACGGCCGACCAGTCGCTGGATCTGTATTCGGGGAAAACGACCGTGCCCGTGCAGGTGATTATCAAGTCGCCGAAAGGCCATAACAACACGCAAAAGCTGATGTATGATACCTCGCTTTTGGTGTTTCAAAGCGAGATCCCGGATCAGGTATATAAAGAGCCGGAATACGGCCTTAATCTCTATCCGCTTGCCGAAGCCCTGGTATATGCCACGCCGAGATATTTCCAGGTGGAGAGGATCGCGGCCTGTACCTGCCTGGCCATGATACGGGACGCTGCCGATATATTAAAGGTACTGGCGAGAAACGGGGCTTCGCTCCGTGCCGGAAGAATAGCCGGGGCGTTCCGGAACATCGGGAACAGCGAAATCGCCGACAGCATCGTTTCCACGATGCGGGGGTTCGGGTATGACGTGAGAGAAGAAGATCCGTTCGAGGATCAGCCACGAACGCCCCTTGTTTATGAAGTGTCGCCTTACGTCACACGCTTGCGCCTGATGTGGGAGAACATGAGGGATAAGGTTGTAGAACTGTTTCCCGAAGCCCCTGGAAAGATTGATGACGTGGAGGGGTATTTGAGATCCGTCGATGAAAAGTATTCGGAGGACGCTTATCATTCTCTCTCGATCGAGGGATATAGGGTTTCCCCGGAACTGATCGAGAAAGTGCGTGTCGGGAACTGGAAGCCGGAGGAAGAAGACAAGGAGCATAAAAACGCGCTGGTGGCACGTGGGTATTACCAGGCGTTCCAGGCTGTCAGGGGGACGATCTCCGATATACTGAAAGGAAAGAACGCAGGGGAAGCGGTAAGGGCGGATCATCCTCTCTGGTATATGCAGATGTGGATGCCGTTCGTTACGGTGGGGATCTTGCAAAGGGAGGATCTTGTGGGTTATCGTACCGGGCAGGTCTATATACGGGGATCGCAACATATCCCGTTGAACCCGAAAGCGGTCAGGGACGCTATACCCGTCCTTTTCGATCTCTTGAAGAATGAGCCGCACCCGGCGGTAAGGGCTGTCTTGGGACACTTCTTTTTCGTGTATATTCACCCCTATATGGACGGGAACGGGAGAATGGGACGGTTCGTCTTGAACGCCATGCTTGCGTCTGGAGGCTATAACTGGACGGTTGTTCCGGTGGAGCGTAGAAAAGAATATATGAAAGCGTTGGAAAAGGCCAGCGTGGAGGGGGATATTTCCGAATTTGCCAAAGTGATAGCCTCGCTGGTCAAGTAATGATATTTATAATAATGACAATATGAAATCAACGGAATATATCGAATGGGATAAACTGGAGCAGATCCCGTTCTGCCTTTGCCGGATCGCGGAGGATGAAGAAAACCAGGAAATAGATGTTTATTATCTGGATAAACGGGTTTGCCATGATTACGATCATGTGGGGCATTATTTTCGTACTGCGATAATCATGTTTAGAAGGATCAGGAACATAACGGCCGATTGGGTGAACCTCAAAAACCTTTGGTTGCTAAGGGACTGTATCAGGGAGAATTTTAATCATGGCCTGGAGGTGGACGATCTGATCTTCGGGGAAACATTCGACGGTGAGGATCCGGAAACTATAAAGCCGCTAACCAAAGAACGGCTGTTCAAGATTAAAAAGGTGATTCAGGAAAAAGATCCATACGCTACCGTATAGGGGGGGAGTATATAAAAACAAAACTCTGGAGTTTGTCTTGCGACAGGGACAATAGGGGATTACTACGCGAATATAGGGAGTATATCTCGTTTAATTTGTATCTTCACCATGTCATATCAGAGTTTTGCTTGTTTTTTTGCAACACTAGGATAAGTAAAAATTCTGACATGGCAAAATCATGGGCAACTTTTTGTTGCTCAGGTACTTTAAAAGTTTAATTTGTAATAGTGTTGCGGAATTAAGGGTATTTACTACTTTTAGTATTTTAGTGTATTAGTACGCTTTTCTTTTGGAGGATTTGGGCGTTCCCGTAAACGGTCGGGCTTTCCGCCTCCAAGTCCTCGCCTGAAGGCTGTGGGCTTTCCACTGCAATCCCTAACGCATAAATACACCCCCCCCACCCACCCGGCTAAGGTAGGCTATTTCCGGATAGATTCGTTCGGTGAAGCCAGCCGGATAAAAGCGCCTGACTTTTCACTGATCGGCACAATCCGGAAAGGAGTACCCGGAATGATCCTTGCCCGGCTGATGAGCGCAGGCACTCGTCGGCGGGGCAAGGAACATTCCTTGTCGGGAACTCCGGTAGCCGATTGTCGAACCCGGTTTTAACCCCCCTTTCAGGGGAGAGAGGTATTTTAGTTTTTCCGGCGTGGCCGCCTTGCGTTTACCTTGACCGGGGGGGTTGTCTGCAAAGGTCAAACGGCTTTTTCCATATCCCAAGTTGAGCCGCAAGCGGCTTTTAGAAAAAATCTCCAGCCTGGCTAAAGCCAGGTAGTATTTTTCCGAAAAAACTTGTGCTATGGAAAAAAACGTTTGGGGTGTTCTCATACAAAAACCTCTCGGAACTCAAGGTAAACGCAAGACGACCACACCGACAGCCCCGAAAAACCAAAATGAGGTTGTCTTGATACAAAAACATCGGAATCTTAGGCATCCGCAAGGTTTGGTGGGGGAGGGTGCGAGGTGGGGAGTTTACTATCGGAAAAAATCAGGTAGTAAATACTAAATTTAGTATATACTAAAATACTACTTTTGCATATAATTATCTTATAAATAGTTAGTTAAACGTTGTTTAAATACTTGCATCTCTCAAATAAAAGTGCTATCTTAGAGGTATAGAAAAAGAGATAACAACCTTTAGAACTGGCTCACCCACCAGGATAAAGAACGGGGGACGTAGTTATGAAAACTGATTATTTCGACAAGGCAGCGCAACAGTTTGCAAATTTGATGTCAGACATAAATGATCGAGAAGATCCAGCAAGTAGAGGACAATTGGCAAAAGCCCTGGATCACCATTGCGGCGAATACACGCAATTTCTTTCCGCAGAACCTCACAGGACGCAGGTACACCGGAGGCAACGCCTTTTTACTCCTTTTCCTTTGCGAGAAATTCCAGTACCAGACACCCGTATTTATGACATTCAACTAGGCGAAAGAGGCCGGGATCTCCGTGCTGAAAGGATCGAAATCGTTTCCGGTCTATTACTTCCTTTTCTACGTGTACCACAAGGAAACACGCAAGAAAATAACCTTTGAGGAATACAAGGCGTTAAGCCGGGAGCAGCAACAGGAATACAACGTTATACCGACCTATAAATATTACTCGGTCTTTAACTTGGATCAGACCAATTTTTCGGACGTGAGGCCGGAAGAATGGGAAGCGTTAAGGGAGAAGTTCAGAGGGGGACAGGCAGAGCAGCCCGAAATAGACGCCATGCTGGAGGCGAAAAGCTGGTTTTGCCCGATACGGGAGCAGCAAGGCGACAGGGCTTTCTATTCTCCTTTAGCCGATTATATCGTAGTGCCGCTTCGCTCGCAGTTCGTCGATATGCAGAGCTTTTACGAAACGCTTCTGCATGAAATGGGACATTCCACGGGACACCCCACCCGATTGAACCGGGATCTTGCGCACCCGTTCGGATCAGAGGAATACGGCAAGGAGGAATTAACGGCCGAGTTCGCCGCAGCCCTGGCAGGAATGTTTTTCGGGATAGCCGAACATATACGCACTGAAAACGCAGCTTATCTGAAAAGCTGGATATACGTCGGCTGTTCGCAAAACCACCCGTACTGTGGAGAATGGCTGCCAAACCAAGTTTTCCGAAAGCGGGGCCTGCGGCCTATACGTGGTGCGGGGCACTCAAACAGTCTATTCCAACGTGAAACTGACAGCCGAGAGGGATGCCGACACGGGCGGTCTCGTATGGAAAACTGAAAGTCCGACACCGCTCGCAGGCGGGCTGTTGGACGAACACTATTATTTCTACTATCCCTATCAGGCACGAGCCTCAATACTGGGGCAGGGCGGCTGTTCGCCTTCATCATTACGGTGAACGAGTTAACCGTGCCCGGCTTGTCGGTGCGGAGCGAAACATACACCATCTCCGACAATAAGGCCTGCCATATCCTGGAGTCTGTCTGCCCGTGATGTTATCCTCTCATCGAATTCCTGTACTCACTCGGGCTCATTCCATAGTACTTCCTGAACACCTCCCTGAAATATCTGACATCGGAGAACCCCGAGTCATCCGAGATTTCCGTTATCGAACAGTCTTTTTCCCTGAGCAGTTGTGCCGCATATTGCAGCCGCATGGAGCGGATATAGTCAGCCGGGGCATGGCCGGTGAGCGCCTTCAACTTGTTGAAAAATCCGGTGCGGCTCATGTTCTGCATGCCACAGAGCATGTCCACACAGAAACCGGGGTTGTCGATATTCTTCATGACGCATTCCCTTACGGAGGCCATGAATTTCCAGTCCCGGGTATTGTGGCAGTCCGGCGGAACCTGTCCGACTCCGTCCTCAAGACCGGCGTATGCCCGTCTGAGCAGTGCCCGGTTTGCCAGTATGTTCCTGATATTCGCCCTGAGCACGTTTATGCTAAACGGTTTGGTGATATAGGCGTCAGCTCCGTTTTCCAGCCCCTCCAGCATGTCCTTCTCATCTCCCAAGGCGGTCAGCAGCATGACCGGGATATGGGATGTCTCAATATCGGATTTGACGGACGCGCAAAGTTCGTCCCCTCCCATTTCAGGCATCATAACGTCCGAAAGTATCAGGTCCGGATTGTATTCTCTCGCCACAAGCAGCGCGTCCCGTCCGTTGGAACAGGTTTGGACCAGGTATTCCTCTTTCAGCAGCCCCTCAAGGTAGGTCCGCAAATCGTCATTGTCCTCCACAATAAGAATACGCTGCCGGTCCCCGCCGGTCATTGTTGGAAGGATCTCACGCATGGGGCCGCAATCCGGTCCCATGCGGGTTTCCCCGGTATCCTGTTTCCTGGGCGAAGCAACGGGGCATGCCTTGTCAAGGCGTCTGCTCCTCAGGGGAAAAATAACACATACCATGGTCCCCTTCCCCTCGGTACTGGTAACGCGGACCCTGCCTCCGTGCAGCCTTACCAGCCTATGTACCATCATCAGTCCGACACCGTTTCCCGCCACTTGCAGATTGACGGCATTACTGCCCCTGAAATGGTTCCTGAACAGTTTCTTCCGTTCCTCAGGTGGAATGCCAATCCCCGTGTCTTCCACTTCCACACCCCATACATGCCGGTCCGCGAAGGCACGGACCTGGATACTCCCGCCCCGTGGAGTGTACTTCAGTGCGTTGGACAGTATATTCTTCAATATAGAGTCCATTTTGTCCTTGTCAAACCGGACATTCAGGTAAGGGAAGCCGCTCTCACGGGTGATATCGATGTCCCTGATGGAGGCATATGTGCGGAATGCCTCACAGGTCGTCTCCAGATAACTGTTGAGCTCATATTCCGAGACATGAAGTCTCAAGGTGTAGTTGTCCGTACTCTCGAAATCTATCAGGCTGGTGACCAATCCCAGAAGTCCGTCCACGCTTTTCAGGGCCATCCGTACATTGTCCATCCCCTCCGCCTTCACCATGTCTTTCTCCACCACCTCTTCCAGCGGAGCCTTGATCAGCGTAAGCGGAGTACGGACATCATGGGCAGTATGTATGAAGAAGCACGTCTTTTCGTCTGATATCCTTTTCTGCCTGCGCAACATGGCAACGCGAAAAGACACCACCCCAGCCAACACACACAATGACGCATATCCGGCAATGGCCCATGTACCCGCCCACAGCGGCCGGGCGACACTCAGACCGAGGCTTCTTTCCTCATACACCTTGTATTTCTCCTCATTGGAGACGGCACGGATACGCAGGGTGTAGTTGCCTGGGGGCAGGCTCGTGAACTGTATCCGCCCGCTCTGGACCGGATGGCTCCAGCCCTCGTAGAGCCCCTCCAATTTCCATGAATATAGGATGTTCGAGGGATAGTCGTAGTTGATGGAGACAGCTTCCAGGGAGAAGGTATTCTGGTCATATGCAAGTTCCAGCCTGACGGTATTGTCAATATCCTCCCTCAAGGGGGATCCCTTGTCCCCGGGATAGACGGGGCGGTAGGAGATCATGAAATCCCGCAGGAGCATCCGAGAAAAATGCGGGGCGGGTATCCTCATGTCGGAGGGGAACATGACGGCTCCGGTGTTACTCCCGAACACGAAGCTTTCCCCGTGCCGGAAAGTGGATACCCCGGCATTGAGGCATACGCTTGCCAGCCCTTGTTCTGCCGTCCAGTTTCTGAAAGTGCCGCTCTCACGCCGGAACAGGGCCACGCTGTTTTCGGTCCCCAGTAGCAGGGTGCCGTCCGCACGGGGGACAATGGTATGGATGTTATTGGATATCAGGGCGCAGTTCTCGGTCTGGTATTGGCGGACGAACCCGTCCTCCACGCTGTCATAGACGAGAAGTCCCGCCCCGCCGGTGCCGATATACAGGAGCCCGTCCGGTGCCTGGTACAGTGCATAGACATGAACCGCCTCGACTGGAAAGGCGATATGTCTGCAGGTCCCCCCGTGCCCGTCAAGCAGGTACAACCCCATGCCGGTACCGATCCACATCCATTCCGGAGCCTTCTCCAGTATGGCGGTGATGGGGCCCGGGACCGGGTACAGGCGTACTGTGCCGTCATGGGGATCGAAACGTTTGAGATTGTGGCAGCCCCCTGTCCATATACATCCTCCGGAATCTTTTCCGATGTCATTGATATACTGGTCTGGACGCCCCTCTGCTGCAAAGGAGGGGGGAAAGTATTCCACCCTCCCGGTTTTCTTTTCGATCCTGTACAGGCCCGAAGCGTACCCGCCGGCGCAGATGACACCCGGCGAGACCTCGCAGAGCGTCAGGAAGATATGGTTCCCGCCATCCTGTATCCCATCGGACCGGCTGAGAAAGGAGCGCCACCGTCCTACCGCAGGCTGCAGCAGGCTGATCCCGTTGCTGGTGGCGAACCACAAGTCGCCTTCGCTGTCTTCGATGACATCATGCACCTGATCGTTAACCAGCGACCGGCTGTTGCCCGGTGAGTGCCGGAACCATTCATAGCTCTGGTAGCGGTTATTCCGGATTGTGACTCCGGCGGGGTAGTTGGCAAGCCAGATACGGTCCCCGCCATCTACATAAATGTCATTGATATTGTCTCCGTTCATGCCGTTGTGGCTGGCGTAGTCGGCGGTTATATAGGGTTTGGGCACTAGCGAGTCCATATCCATCCTGTATACCCCCCTTCCGCCCGTGGCTATCAGCAGCTCCCGGTCATTGAGAGGGGTGATCCGGTTGACGGCCACATTCCGCAGCGTACTGCCTGCGGACACTCCGTATACAAGTATGCCCTTCCTGAAGGTTCCCACGAACAGTTTCTTCGAACCGGGGTGGTAGTAGAGTTCGCTGACCGGCGTCCGGATGCTGTCCGTGTCCGCAAGCGCCTCAAGGACACCGTCCCTTTCCCGTACCGGAAAAAGTCCGTTCACGGTACCGATGAAAAGGTTTGTACCGTCCGTCTCGCTGATAGCGGTTATATCACCTCTTAAACGGGAGACCAGCCGCTGCGCAATGCCTGTGCGGGTGTCATAGCGGATGATATGGTCACCCTGACAGAGCCATATGCGGTCCCCACGGTCCATATAGGCGTAACAGAGCATGCCCGTGGCGAAGTCATCCTGAAGACCGGGTATCCTGTATACCATCCGGAAACGGTCATGGAGGGTGTCGTAATGGAAAATACGGCCTTTCCTTCCCACAACCCACAGCGTGTTCTCCGTGTCGGTGTAGAGCCAGTTCAGATTGACTTGCGGGGCCACCTTCAGATTGCCGTCAAGAACAGTGTAATGCCTGATCCGCTTGCCGTCATAACGGTCCATCCCCTCCTGGGTGAGGAACCACATGTATCCCCTCCCGTCTTTTTGGATACGGTAAATCCTCCGGTTACTCAATCCGTCCTCTATTCCCAAGTATTTATATATCTGGGCTCCGCACATGGAGGAAATTCCCAGCATGAGGAATGCGGACAGTATTCTTCCCATATTCCGAACACGTGTCATTCTGATGTAAATTAGACAACAACTGTTGCAAATATATAAAAATATAAATTAATATACAAATTTAAACATAACCTCGGATGTCGGCATCAGGCGGTATGTCCTCAATGTCATGTACCCCGGAAAATAGCTGCATACGGGACCGGCCCATGATATGAACATATTCCGAGAGGCGGTTGTTCAATTGACCCGACGGAATTATGGCTTGCCGGGCTCGGGACTGTCCGCAAGGGTACGTTGGTCCGGTGTGCGGAATACCATCCATACCTCCGGTCCGAATTTATATCCGCGGGTGGTACAGGTGCCGGTCGAGGTTTGGCAGCCCCCAATAAAGCGGGCCGAATTGTTTGTAAGCACTCTTACCCTCATGCCCGATTTATAGATAATCTTCCAACAGTAAGAAGTTATAATTCGCATTTAAGAACAATGGCGGGCATTTCTTGTTAATATTATAATCATATAAAAGAGGCGCATCCGTTAGTGCCAGATTTGTTCACCACTTTCATCGTTGCGTATCGTATTGCGAGTTGTCCGTATCAGATGTTTATCCCCTCTTTCTTAAGACTTCCTGAGAACTGCCTGGGAAAGGACGGCTTTCCGCATTGCGACTTCATCCACAGCCCTTGGCGGTATAGCCATGCCTTTCACGGGGACTACGGTTGATTCATGCGACACAGCAGATTCCGGTGCTATAACAGGGTTGCCTACATACTTGTGCCTCTTTTCAGCTTGCTGTCCAGGTCCGAGTTGCGCACTTTACCCGCAGGTTGGACGGTTGTACATAACAATATTGATCTTTTGGGGGGCTAAAAGTCGAATATCCCCTTAAAAACAAGGAGCTGACGCATGTGTACAGCCCCTTATTTTTTTGTATAGCCCGGCCTCCTCTGGCATATTGCCGTTGCTTCCATCTGTAACAAGCAAAATCAGAATCTATATGCGGAACTTTTTGTTCCCGTAGCTGAGAAATTCCTTCGTGGCGTATTTCACACTGAATGGTCCGTAGTCACCGAGAGCCGAATGCGCAATTTGCTTGTCCGGTTCTGTCACATGCTCGACAGGTTCTCCCGTAGTATCAGTATCCTTGTATGACATAGGCTGCATGTTGGCGATGGCTGACCCGGTAGCCGCCGCACGCAATTTCCTGAACGCATAGGAGAGGATTCCGTCCATCATTGACCAGTACAAGGCGAAGAACGAGGTGCAGGAAAAGGAGGTCCCACAGTTGTAGGAGATAGCCGGGAAGGTATGGAAGAAGGAGGACGAACTGAAACAGTTGAAGTCCGAACTTGCAGCACTCGACCGAAAGATACAGTTGGAGCTTGAGCCGCCTACGCCCGAAGTCGCCGAAAAGGAGAATGACGGACAGGAGGTCAAACCGGATGCGGAAGGTGTACGAAACGTAGCTCCACAACACACCGAAGATGTGCCGCAGATACGCAGCCCGGTGAATGAACGCAGTCCGTCTGGCAATTTTATTGCCGACCATATCATCATCGGGCGGCCGGGATTCAACGTCCGTGACGAGTGCAAACCGAAAGGTATAAAAATGTGAACGAGTGTGCGGATATATATGGCAGGATTGGGAACATACCATTCCTTTTCCTGCCTTTTTCCATCAATATGACATAATGGCAAGGATACCATACAACAAGCCCTCGATTATATCAAAATAGGGTGTTGAAAGTAAATCGTCATGGCAAATCCGCCATATATTCAGTATTTTCGCTAATTCTGGAAGATTTTTATAACCACTTTATTAGCAAGCAGTTCTGAGGATAAGG
>ERZ773145.2612-NODE-2612-length-12450-cov-5.016378_pt1 | contig 12450 bp, 9 predicted proteins | sample MGYA00580848_ERZ773145 | MGnify/ENA primary metagenome ERZ773145 (study PRJEB29015, sample SAMEA2737858) | human gut metagenome | biome: human gut; feature: human-associated habitat; material: faeces | place: China | collected 2012 ... | reverse complement strand
ACGCACATCTCATTTATATCAAGTACATTTGCCGGCGAGCTTTCAGAAGTGCGAATTGCACTGCCGTTTGCTATTGCTGACGGCCTTTGTCTGCCGCACGCAGCAGCGCCGCCGCTTGATCGTGATCGCGCAATCTTTCTACAAGGAGCGTGTCAGCGCTCTGGCGGATGTCGGAGGTATGAAGGTGTTCCGGGTGCCTTCCGGATACGGCACTGTCGAACTGACCATCGTGGACAGTGAGTGGTCTGTCCCTTCCTCTACGATGATTTATGCAACCGGATTAAAAGATGATGTTTGGCAAGCCCTATTAAATAGGGTATCCTACATACAAAAAGGTGGAGCAAAGTTATCATTGGCAAAATAAAAAGGGAAGCGGTATACGCCACTTCCCAAGGAACTCAAATCTCGTTAAAATGTGGTTTGACAAAAAAACACTTCCGATGAGAGGAGTTCCGAAGTTATGATAGACCGCATAGGATAACTGAAAGAATGCGGTGTTTGTCGCAGAGAAACCGAGGCGGTATAACAGGTCATATACTTCGGCAATATCCGTTATGTCGTTCATGCAGCATCTGTCCCCTCCAATGCTTGAACCTGTTTCATAAACTGCTGAATCAGCACACGCTGCGCATCCGCCTCCAGCATAGAAAAAAGAAACAGCAAGGTCGGGGCGGAGGCGGCGTACTTCCCACGTTCCAAGTCGCTATATGCGCGGCTGGAAATGCGAAGCTGCTCTGCCATGGCTTCCTGCGTCAGCGACTTCTGCTGCCGCAGGGAATACAGTTCCTTGGAGAGAAGCTCTGCGAGCAGCGCCGGGTATGGTTTCATTCAGAAAACCTCCATAGTTAAATTGACTATGGAGATTTTATGTCGAAATGAAGTTCACTTCCACGAAGCACGCTTCATACTTTCCGTTCAGTCCTTGTGAAGAAAACCGAGTTAAAGTACGAAAAACAGTACTTATATAATGAAAATCGGCTGGACATTGAATGTGGTCATTGTGGAGGCAGCGCTGGCAAGAGATGAGCGAAAATGGTATCTGGAGCAGGCGCTATGCCGTGGATGGTCAAAAACGCAGCTATTGAACGCCATACGCAGTGGCATAGATTCCACAGAGCATTTAGAACAGTTCGACTTGCCCGAGAAGCAGGTCGATCAGGTTGCAGTGGAAAATCCCGTTTTCATCGTAGAAGTTATGCGGGATATCCATACGAACGATGATTTTTTTGAAAAAATCCTTGGTAAGCAGCAGAGAATCAAGCTCCGACGCATTCTTTTGCTCCGTGTCCATCCGGAATGCAGACTGAATATAGATTTTCCGGTCAGCATCATTGACCACAAAGTCGATCTCCTTTTGCGTATTGGCACCCTTTGTTCGATCGGTTACAACGCCGACATCGACCGAGTAGCCGCGCCGCAAAAGCTCGTTGTAGATCAGGTTTTCCATGATATGACCGGGATCATACTGTCGGTAATTCAGCCGTGCATTGCGAAGACCGATGTCCGTATAGTAGTACTTGTTCGGATAGTTAAAATAGGTCTTGCCCTTGACATCATAGCGCTTTGCTACGGAAATCAGAAACGAGTCAACAATATCCTGCACATAGTTAGAAACAAGCGCGGGATTGACCTTCTCGTTTTTCATGCTGGCGATAGCGTTTGCGATGTTCGTTGGATTCGTCAGGGAGCTGATCTGAGAGGCAAGGAAATTGAGAATGTCATTCAGAATATCCTCACGCTCGATGCCATTTCGCTCAACAATATCTTTTACATACAGCTCCGTGTAGAGAGAGGACAAATAATCCTTTTTATCCTTATCGTCCTGCATGGCAAGCAGGCGCGGCATACCGCCGTACAGCATATAAGTGTCCAGTGCCTTGCGTTCATCACCACCGACAGCGGAGTAAAACTCTTCAAAGCAAAGTGGGAATACATGGATCTGCGTGGCGCGGCCACGGAACTCCGTTGCAATATCCTTGGACAGTCCCTTGGAATTGCTGCCGGTCACATAGACATCGAGATTTTTATATGCTTTCAGCTCGTTGAGCATATCGTAGATCGTGACCTCGATCCCGCCGTTTTCCTGATCGATGACTTTAGCGGTGAGCTGAACTTCGTCAATGAACAGATAGAGCTTTTTATCCTGCTGTCCAAGCACCAACTGCTCCACATACTCACAGAGCGTAATGGGATTGCGGTATTTATAATACCGCCGCTGATCCAGTTCGATTTTAATGATTTGCGTGGCATCCGTGCCGTGATTGCGGAGATATTCATCGAACAACTCAAAGAGCAGCACCGATTTTCCGCATCTGCGGATGCCGGTAATGACTTTGATCTCGCCATTCCACATATTACGAATGAGCCGATCCAGATAATAGTTGCGTTGAATCATTTCTTTCACCTCGAACTTGTGACGCGTACGTCGCTACTTATAGGGTAGTATACCACGCAGGGAGGATATTATCAAGGTAGGGGTACACAATTGATGGTAAGCAAATTCACGGGGAATAATTCGTGAGCAAAATTGTCTCATGTAGCCAGCAGGTAGGCGAACCATAAAATTGACGATAGCGCTTTATCCAGTCCTTTTTTATCCAGAACTTGCGCAAACTCGTCGAACAGAAGAACAATGCGGTTATATGCGCCGGGAGATTTGATATTGTATTCATGGATATTTGCACATTCTTTCGATGCAAATATGCGCTTCCGATTCTCCAATTCATGCTCGTGATGATCGTCTGCACGGTGCGCTCCTACCGGATGCTCAGGCTGCCCGCAACGAAAAAAAGGTTACATGGCTTATCGCCGGTTGGCTTGCCGCGCTCGTTGTGCTGCCGCTTTTGATGCGCTACGGCGTCATGCCGCTGTGGAGAGATAACCTGCACAGCTACAGCCATTTCTCCCCAGATTTCTTCATCAACATTCTGTGTAGTTATGTGCGCTTGGTGCTCGTCAACGTTTTGCTCGCGCGCACACTTGCCGTCTGGCGCGTGAAGCGGGAATAGAAGAAAGCGGACGTCATTTTGTCAAAATAACCCCCCTCCCCGGCTTGCCCTCCCCTTGTTTGAACAAAACTTTGTTTTTGTTCAATTGCAAAGAGAGGAAAAAACGTACATTTTAGTTATTTTGACAAAGTGAACTTATCATTTTAACTCTTTTTTTGTACCTGCCCCTGCTGTTCACCTTGTCAATAATGTTGCTCCGTTTCGTGTGTCATGATAAGATACGGCGCCAATTGAACCGGCAGCATCCGACGAGTTTCGTAAACTCTTCCGAATAACAGAAATTCAACCGATCCCAGCAGATGATGTAATGCTTAAGCCTCGCTTGCAGAAACCGTAAGGTCATAGTTGATCGCGGGCGGAGTCCTCTTCCGATTTTATTTAGCTGCCCCATTACTTAGGCAGACTGTGGCCGCCATAGGTTGTAATGGCGGGGTGAAGCTCACTTTGACAACGGGAACCTTTATTCGGTCTGCTTTGCTATGCCTAAAATTGGCGATTACCGCATAAAAATACTGCAATCCCCCCTTCTCTCACCTGTTTTATATCTCAAAAACGCATTTTGAGGGGCATCTACGGCAGTTCTCTTTCCAGAGTATATTACATAAGGAACTTCACTTTTACATTCAAGCGGCGATAAACATACGATAAACATATCAGCAGACTGCCTTTGGAGCGAGGCAGTCTGCTGAATAAAAACGCTTATGCAATGGTTTGCTTTTCGGCGGCGATGCGTGCGCTCTTGCCGGAGAACGCAAGCCCGTATTTAATAATTGACTTGATTCCCAACGCCTGCATCTCGGCGCTGTAGGAACGGTCATTGATTTGCTGAAGTGCAGTTTGGGCAAGCGCTTCGAGCTGCTCTTCGGAGCAGCCCTTCGCTGCTTTTATCTCGATTAAGAAACCGGGAAAATGCTTTGTTAACGGGAGCATCTGAACATCATATCGCCCATTTCCGGATTCGCGGTTGGATGTGATGCGGAAACTGTTGATCATCATAGCGCACAGACCTACGATCATGCCATGATAGTACGACTCATTTGTAGCATCGTAGAAGCTGATCGTCTGCATCAGATATTTTTCCAAACCTCTTTGTAAGGCATCAACATCCATTTTATAAAGAGCCTCTTGGATTTCGACTGCAAGACTGCGAGGGATAACATGCTCAAGCTGAGAGAGGATCTCCTTGCTGTAGACGAAAGAAATCTCTTTGTTGGGCAGAGCCACTTCGCACATATAATCCTCGCCGTAAGACTGGTCGCAGCTCACAGCCTTCAAATAACCTGCCACCAGCAGGAAGCTGTAAACAGAGGACGGATCATTCTGGATCTGCGGATAAATGACGCCAGTATCGATGTGCGTAACGAAGGATTCGCCCTTCATCAACAGCTCCAGACGCTCCATAATATCCGGCGTTGCAGAAGCCAGCACCTCACGGATGATGTCATTGCTTCCGGTAGACTGCCAGAACGCTTTGGGTCGGCAGTTATTATTGAAGTATCCAATGACAGACCAGGGATTAAAAATTTCGGTATTGCCGAAAAGGTAACCATCATACCAATCGCAGAGCTCCTGATATTTATCAGAAGCATGATAGTAGTCCGCCATCTCGCGTACTTCGCTTGAAGTGAAGCCGAAATATTCACTGTAGCGCTCGTCTAAAATCGAGTTGATCTTCAGGTTGTTCAGGCCGCTGAAGATGCTTTCCTTGGCAACACGCAGAATGCCGGTCAGGAAACCATAACTCAGATGCGGATTGTCCTTCAGACCACCGGAGAACAGGTTTCGCATGAACCCGATGATCGTGTCGTAGAAGCCGCTCACATGGCCCTGCTGAATGGGAGTATCATATTCGTCAATGATGACGATAGGTGCGACATTGTGGTGCTTATGGAGGAGCAGCGTCAGTGTCCGCAGGGACATTTGATATTCCACTTCGTCAGCGGCTTCTGTTGCAAGAAGGGAATATTCCTCTTTTTCGTAATCACTAAGCGCAGAGCTGGATGCCAACTCGTCGTGACGGCGGAATTCCTGTGCGATCAGCTTTTGGAGCGTCTGATAGGTTTCTTCCCAAGAGGTGTATTTAACATCCTTGAAGGACAGGAAGATCACAGGGTACTTTCTATGGTGGGCAAGATAGGATTCTCCGCAGGACCAGATTTTCTTATCTCTGAAGTAAACGGAAGTGTCCTCGGTCGTCTTTTCGAAGAAAGTGCGGAGCATATCCATGTTCAGCGTTTTTCCAAAGCGTCTGGGGCGGGTAAATAGGGATACTTTGGGGCGCTCGTCCAGAAACTCCTTGATCATTAAGGTCTTGTCTACATAGTAGTAGTTTTTGCAGGCATCACGGTAATCAGATACGCCAATGGGCAAAGGCTTGCGCGCAACTGATACTGCGGGCTTTACCACACTTCGGTGACCACGCTTATCCATCGGCTTTTGCGTACTGTCCGGGATAAACCACTGCCTGCCCTCCTTATACGCGCCGGAAATGCGTCCGGCTTTGCAAAGCGCATTGACCCGCCGTTCGGTAATCCCCCAAGCGGCAGCCGCTTCTTTGATCGTCATGCTGGAACACCTCCATTGCACTTCGTCAAGAATATTATAACCGCCGTTCCGAATAAAATCAACCGTATTATTCCGAACAATATCGACGTTATTCGGAATAGTTGCTTCCCCTGCAAATATTCCGCCCTTTCCGGTAACTATTTCCTGCTTTCTGTGATATTGTTCGTTCGTCAAAAGGAGGCGGTGGTATGCAAGAAGATAACATGACAGTCGTGCAATGGTGCGGCCAGTGATTCACCGCCAATCGGCACAAATGGAACGGCAACACCGAGGGCGGATACCGCAATCTGATTTACAGCCACATCCTCCCCAGCATCGGAAGTATGGAGCTCTCTGACCTAACAGAGCAGGCGGTCACAGATTTCTACGACAGCCTGCAGAGCTGGGGGCTCAGTGCCAGAAGTGTCTGGTGCGTCCACCTGCTTCTGCGGCGCCCCGCTCGCCGCCTTTATCCCCGGAGCATGACCCTTGCGCGGAATACACCGTCCTGATAGGTAAACGTGCTTGCCCCGCCGGAGCGCTCCGCGATGTGGCGGACGGATTGAAGGCCCACGCCGTCCCCCTTCCGCTTGGAGGAGCGAAAGACGCCGTCTTTTTCCTTCACCGCACCGTCGAATGGGTTTTCGACCTCGATGAGCAGCAGACGCGCGGCGTGAAGATAGGCAGTCACCGTGAGCTGCCGCCGGACGGCCGCAGTGCGCAGGCTGGCCTCCAGCGCGTTTTCCAGCAGGTTTGAAAGCACCAGACACAGGTCCATCTCATCCACGGGCAGCGTTTCCGGCAGATCCAGCCGCACATGAATGGGGATCTCCTCGCGCCCGCACAGCCCGCAGTAGTAGCCGACCACGCTGTCCGCCGCGTTGTTTTCGCAAAAGCGCGTCTCCAGACTTGGGATCCGTGATACGCTCCGCGCCAGAAATCCACGCAGGCCCTCCATGTCGCCTTCTTCGACCAGCATGGAGATCTGATTGAGCTGGTGACGCAGATCGTGCCGCGCCTGCCGCGCCTCCTCGATGGCGGCTTTCAGGCTTTCGTACCGCTGCCGCTGCATGATCAGAAGCTGGTTTTCCTGCCGGAGCCTTGCATTGCGGTTCAGGCTGACAGCCATCAGCAGGAAGATCGCATAGAAGCAAAGCAGCAGCATCAGCAGCGCGATGCTGAACACGATGTAGACCTGTAAGACACGCCCGGTCTGGAGCGTTGCCTGATAGCGTGGGGTCATAACGATATTGAGCAGGATAAATATCAGGGGCAGCACCCAGAACACATACCACGTCTGCGCGAAATGGTCGTCCTCCACCATCGTGCGTACAGCGCGGGTGGATGGATAGTACGCCGCCGCCGTGAACAGCCAGCAGGCCGCGTTGTAAAAAATGCCCGCGCTCAGACAGAGCCACGGCTCCAGCCATGGAGCCCGCGCGTAGATCAGGAGCGCCGCGCTGACGGCGCGGGAGATGCTGTTGATACAGGCGAACACCGCGCATACGCTCAGGGCGATGGTTCCCGATTTCCAGGGGGAAATACGCAGCGTTTTGATATAGACCAGAGCCGCCGCCAACGCGAGGACCGCCTGCGCCGCCTCCGTGGGGCACTGAAAACGGAGGCAGAGCAGTCCGCCTCCGACACACGCCCCCGCCATCAGGGGCAGCAGCCGCGCGGCAAGCCGCCCCGGTGGCTGGTTCAGATAGGATCTCACCGGAAAATACGCAAGCAGAAGGCCGGGGAACACGACCAGAAGCTCTAAGACCGGACGCAGCGCAGCTTTCATACCGTGCGCCCCCTTTCCAGCAGATATTCCATAAAGGACTGCCGTGCGCTTTTTTGAAGCTCCTGACTGACAAATACGCGGCTGCCGTCCTCCATGCGGAAGGCGGCGTCCTCAAAGTCCTCCGCGTGTTCGAGATTGACGATCACGCCCCGGCCGCACACGAAAAAGCGGGGATCCTCCTTCAGCGGCGCGGTAAACGCCTTGAAGGACTGCCGCGTGGCCAGCGTCTTTCCCGCGGTGGTGTGGACATAGATCACATGGGCGAAGTGCTCGGCGCGGATGATATCCCGGTAGCGCAGACGGATCTCCCCTCCCTCTACCCGCAGCTCCATGAATTTCTCCGGCTGGGGAACACGGGCGAGAAGCTCATCCGTCAGCGCGTCGATCTCCCCTTCGGCAAAGGGCTTGACCAGATAGTGCAGCGCGCGGACCTGAAATCCCTCCAGCGCGTGATCGGTGGAGGTCGTGGTAAACACCAGAAGGCAGTCCGTGTCGGTTTTTCGCAGTGCCCTTGCCGCCTCCATGCCGGTCATGCCCTCCATATAAATATCCAGAAAAGCGGCGGTGAAACGCCGCTCTTTTTCTGCCGCGAGAAACGCCTCGCCGCTGTCAAATTCCAAAAGCTCCGCCTCCGCGCCCCTCCGCGCCAGCTGCCGTGCCAGCTGCTCCCGCAGCAGCGCCCGCTCGCCGGAAAGGTCGTCCACAATGGCAATCCGCATGCGCCGTCCCCTCCTCCATGTCCCGGTTTTAAGCTGATTATACCACAAAGAACCGTGGGCGGCGAGACGCGAATGGTGGAATTCGTGCCGAAATCCCGCCATTCGTGCCGCGGCACTTGAAAGCGGCGGGCCACCTTTTTTATACTGGTCGCAGGCAAGACGTTCTATCAGAACCAAAAAGAAGGGAGGCAGGCTGTGTACCGTATCGCCGTGGTGGCGGAACAGGAAAGGGAGGCTTTTCACTATGCGGAGCAGATCGCCCGATTCTGCGGGGAAAAGGGGATGTTCCCCAAAATCGAACCTTATGATGATCCGGAACGCTTTTTTGACGCCGTGGGGAGGGATGCTCCCACCAATGCCGTCATCGCGCTTTCCGGGGTGGCGGGACTGAACACGGCGGAGCACCTGCGTTCGCTCTGCCCCGCCTGCCGGATCATCTGGTGCAGCGATCTGGACTTTTCGCTCCACGCTTTCCGCCTGCGGGCGGACTATTTCCTGCTCAAGCCGGTGACTGACGAGGCGTTCCGCCAGGGCCTGAGGGTCTGGGGGGAATGAACCGCCAGTGAATGAACGTATAAAATATAGGAGGAACTCTATGAAAAAACGGATCATCTGTCTGCTGCTCTGCGCGGTCACGCTGCTGCCGAGCCTGACCGCCCCGGTCTCGGCGGCCCCCGCCGATGAGACCGCCCAAACTCCCGCCAGCGAAGCGGCCAATTATCTGCAACAGGGAGATTATTTCGTGATCTCCCCCGCTGAAAAGTGGCAGGCCTTCCTGGATTTCTCCAAGCCCGGTTTCAATGCGGAAATAAAGCGCGTGGCCGTTGCCACCACCGAGTGGGAGCTGACAGCGCAGCACAGCGGTACCGCCAACGGCAATGACATCCAGACATGGAAATACGGCGTCAGCGATAAATTTTACGTGGAGAGACATGACGTAAGAGGGCCTGACGGCGCGGGCTGCTTCCGCATCCAGAACAAGAGCTTCCGTGAGTCCGGCAACGGGCGTTACTGGGACATCGAAGGCCGCAACTTAAAGCCCGGCGGCAACGTGCACGTCTGGGACTTCAAAAACGGGGCGCTCTCTCAGTGGTTCTATCTGGAGGAGGACGGGGACGGCGATCCCGAGACCTTTTTCCTGAAAAACAGAAATTCCGATCTCTACATCGTGCCGAGGCACTACTTCAAGGATCCCAAAAAGGACTGCGGGCCGGGAAAAGCATCCTGGTCGGAGGAGGGCTGTAATCTGGAGCAGAGCGAATTCTCCTTCCGCTGGCGGATCCAGGTGCTGAACCGGGACGCGGCAAACGACATGGGCAAAACGGATAAATACGCCAACTGGATGAGCCTGCTGCCGGACGGCCGCTATCTCTCCGAGCTCAACATCCCCGGCACTCACGATTCCGCCACCGCCAACGTGGAGGGCAGCTGGAACGCCAGCTACAACAAAGTGGCCTGCCAGAAATATTTCATTGAACAGCAGCTCTACGCCGGTGTCCGCGCGCTGGATCTGCGCACAAGATGGCACGGAGACGATATGGTCATGGTGCACGGCGACTTTATCTGCCACACGCCCGACCACAACAACAGATCCAAAAACAAGACCTTCCGCTCCGTGCTGGATACCGTCATTGAGTATCTGGATAAACACCCCTCCGAAGCCGTGATCGTGACGCTGAAGATCGACAGCGGCGACGAGGATAAGGGCAGACTGGCACTGGTAAATATCCTAAACGAGTATACTACCAACTACCCCGATCGCTTTTACTGCTGGACGGAGACAGCCTTCCCGAACACCCTCGTGGCTGCGCAGAACCGGATGACCAGTCCGACGTTGGGACAGGCGCGTGGCAAGATCGTCCTGATGACCCGGGTGGACATGAGTGGAGCCGGAGAAAGCAGCCTTTACAGCTACACGGGGCCGGATCTCACGAAATGGGACGACAGCTACAAGGACAGGAATCACTACGCCCAGAGGATCGAATCTGAAAGCAAGGTCGCGGTCTACATTCAGGACGATTATTCCAGCCCTGACGGCAATAAGAAAAAGCAGGTGTTCAACACCGTCTATCAGCTCAACGGAAATCTCGATCAGGGCGATTCGATCCGACCGCAGGATTTTGCGTTCAACTACACCAGCAAAACCGGCAGCGACCGCTATGGCAGCACGCCCCTTGGTGCCGCCAAGTACATGAATGACCTGATTTACAATGACGACCTGTTTACACCCGGCAGCAAGACGGCGAAGGAAAACCCCCGGCTCGGCATCGTGGTGATGGATTACATCAACAAGCAGCTCTGCCGCCGTATCATCGACCGCAACGCCTTCCCCAGCAGCGCGGCAATGAAGGTCGGAACAGTGACCGCCGACGGAGAAACGCAGACTGTGGAGCAAACGCCCTTCCTGTCGGCTTTCGCCGAAATGCCGCTCTCGGATGGAATCACGGCCACGGCCGCTCCCATGGAAAACGTGTCCGCTCCGCCTGTTCCCGCGGAAGATGCGCCTGCTCCTACGGAAAACGTGACCGCTTCCCCTGCGCCCATGGAAAACGCACCCGCTCCCACGGAAGGCGTGACCGCTCCCCCCGCTCCCACGGAAGGTACGCCTACGCCCACGGAAGGCGCGTCCGCTCTCCCCTCTTCTGAGGGAAACACGCCTGTTCCCGCAGAAGGCGTGACCATTCCCCCCTCCTCTGAGGAAAACGTGAACATTCCCCCCTCCCCCACCGTGTCCGAGGCGATCGTCTGGCCGGTGGCGGCGGAACTGACCTACGGCTATGTGCTGGGCGAGGCGGCGCTACGCTTTGCGGGTAATGCGTCCGGCGGCAAGGAGGGACGCTTTGAGTTTGAAAACGCCGCAGAGATCCTTCCTGCCACAAAGGACGGGGAAACGCCCAGACTCCGGACGCTGAAATTCCTTCCCGCGGACGGCTCCGCCGAGGTGACAAAGGAGATCCCCGTCACCGTCCGCAGACGCTATCTGCCCATCAAGATCAGCAATTTTGAGGTGGAATACGGCGATGACTTCTCACGAGACGCGCTCACCAGAGACGTCGCCGTCACAGCCGGCGGGTATCTTCTGCCGGAGCATCTGGCCCGCCTGAACGAGATCATACAGCAGTATGAGATCCAGTGGCTGCTCAGGGACGGCGAGGGAAATGAGATCCCATGGCCTGAGACGCCGGCAACAGACAATCTTGCGTCCGGGACCATCGACCTGAGAGCAAGCGTAGGGATCACCCCGGAGACGGAATTCCCCAATTACAATGCCCGTGTGGAGCGGGGCGTCTGGAAGATCGTTCCCCGTACCGTCACCGTCAGCTGGCGGTGGGACAACGGAGCATGGCGCGCGGTTCTGGGCAACATTCTCCCCGGCGACGATGTCGCCCCCGTCCTGACGGACGGGACCTTGACCCTTACCGGTGAACAGGCCGCATACTATCAGGTCGCGGACGAGGATCAGACCGCCCCTCCGATCCCCTCGGAAGATTCGGACAGAGATCCTTCGGAGCCGTCTGCCGGCCATCCGCTCCGCACCGTGGAGGCATCTCACGGAAAAGTGGCGGTCAGCAAGGGTCGCATGAGCCCCGGCGAAGCCGTGACCCTCTCCGTCACGCCGGACAAGGGCTATGTACTGGAAACGCTTGTCGTGACGGATGCGCTGGGCAAGGCCCTTCCCCTCACTCCGCATGGCAAGGGTAGATATTCCTTTATCATGCCGGATTCCGAAGTGACGATCAAGGCGGCCTTTCTGAACGCGGCTGACGTGCCGATTTCCTTTGCGGACGTATCGGCAGGCGATTATTACTATGACGCGGTCCTCTGGGCCGTAAGCCAAGGGATCACCCTCGGAACGGACGACGAGCATTTCTCTCCGGACGCGGACTGCGCCCGCGGCCAGCTGGTGACCTTCCTGTGGCGGGCGGCCGGAAAGCCCAAGGCGGAGCAGGCGGTGCTCTTTTCCGATGTGGGAGCCGACGCCTACTATGGAGAGGCTGTCCGCTGGGCGGCGGCCCTTGGCATCGTCACCGGCTACAGTGACGGCTGTTTCGGCCCCGGCGATCCCATCACCCGTCAGCAGATGGCGGTTATGCTCTACCGCTTTGCCAGGGCGCTGGGTATGGAAACCGTACAAAGCGGCGCGGACGCGCGGGGATTTGACGATTTTGAGCGGGTGTCCGCTTATGCGGAGGAAGCCATCGCATGGGCGGCGGATGCCGCCATCCTCAGAGGTTCCGACAACCGGCTGATGCCGCAGGCCCCCTGCACCCGCGCCCAGATGGTCACGATGCTGAACCGTCTGCTGGGCGAGTAAGCGGCTCTGACCCCACGGAAACGGCTTTTTCGACACGCTGAGGCTCCCGCCGGGAAACCGGCGGGAGCTTTTCCC
>ERZ773145.2609-NODE-2609-length-12455-cov-2.446371_pt1 | contig 12455 bp, 7 predicted proteins | sample MGYA00580848_ERZ773145 | MGnify/ENA primary metagenome ERZ773145 (study PRJEB29015, sample SAMEA2737858) | human gut metagenome | biome: human gut; feature: human-associated habitat; material: faeces | place: China | collected 2012 ... | reverse complement strand
TCCGCCAAAGCGGCAAAAGCAGCATCCGCCTCCGGTGCCGCACACGGATGACACGCGATATGCTCTGCCGCGCGCATCGCCCCCACTTGGGTCGCGTTCAGCGCCGAGCCGCCGGGGCGGCATACGCCGAAGGTTCCGGCGACCTCCCCCACCGCGTACAACCCCTGCACCGTCGTTTGCCAATCGCTGTCCACTGCCAGCCCGCCGTTGTGGTGCTGGGCGCAAACCGCGACTTCCAGCGGCTCATTATACAGGTCGATCCCGTGCGCCGCATACAGCTCGATCGCGGGCGGGTTCATGCGCTGCAGCCGCCCGATCGGCGTAGGCAGCAGCGCGTCCGAATTTTTGAGATAAGTATACGCTTCGGTAGATAGGGTGTCAAACTGCTGTTGCTCCAACCCGGTGGGTTCGCGGCGGAAATCCATAAATACCCGCCGTCCCAGCACCCGCGTTTCGCGGTAAATGATCAGATCCAACAGCGATGAGCCATCCACCTTGGCGGCATCGAACGGCCATTGGTAGCCTTTCAGAAACACCCGATTCAGCACATCCTGCGGGGTGTCAAAATAATCCAGCAAAAACTCGCGCTCGTTGCCCTTCGCATCCACCGAAATGTACCGCGGCAGCACCTGTTGATAGGTGCCGGATACATTCCAGCGGAATTTGGTGGAGGCGAGTCCATACTGCCATTCCTGCAAATTCGCGCCCTGTGCGCCGATGGCGAGCGCCAGTCCGGTCATACCCGACTGGCTTTCGGGATACACCGACGCGTGGTACAGCCCCGCGGGACCGCCGGTCGCCAGAATCACCCGACGGCACCGGATCAGCGACAGCCCGTGGCTGTCCTCTCCCGCGCGGGTGGCATCCAGCCCCAGCACCCCTTGCACCGCGCCGTCGCGTTCCAGCAAGCGGATCGCTGTCCAATGCTCCAACGCGGGGATCGGCTTGCTGCGCACCGATTTTTCCAGCGCCTCGGTCATATAGCGGGAGGTCAGCGGACCCGCCGAAGTGGCGCGCCGCCGCGGGTCGTGGTCGGTCTTGTACCCGGCGTATTCGCCATAGCGCGTGGTCGGAAACGGCACGCCCAAGTTGACCAGCTTCATAAAGCCGCGCACCGAACCGGCGGCCTCCGCCAGCGCGGTGTCGCCGTTGACCGCGCCACCCGCAAACAGGGTGCGCGCCATTTCGGCGACCGAATCCGTCTCGTCCCCCGACAACGACAGCTTGTAATACGTCTGCTTGTCACTGCCGGTGTTGCGCGAGGTGCCGCGATGCCAGCCCTCGGTCACCAGCAACAGATCGCGGCATCCCAGATCATACAGCGAATCGGCGGCATTCAGCCCGGCACAGCCGGAACCGATCACCACCGTATCCACCGTTGTAACGGGCAGCTCCCAGCCGCCCAGCATTTGTTTTTCCTGCTTCATTTACAGCCTCCGGATATGGAACCCGCCATCGGCGTTCAGCACCTGACCGGTGGAAAAATCCAACAGCCCGCTCGCCGCCGCCAACACACAGTTGGCGACATCCTCCGGCTGACCAAACCGCCGAATGGGGGTCACGCCCTCATCAATCAGCTTCTGATATTTTTCGATCACGGTTTTGGTCATATCGGTCATGATAATACCGGGGCGCACCTCAAACACGCCGATGCCGTATTCCGCCAGTTTATCCGCGAACAGCTCGGTCACCATCGAAATGCCGGCTTTGGAGATGCAATACTCGCCGCGGTTGGTGGACGAGGTGTACGCCGACATGGACGAAATGTTGACGATGCGCGGTGTATACTCCGGCAGCGACTGCTCTTGCAGCGCGATCATCGCGTTGGCGACCGTTTGGCACATAAAGAAGGTGCCGCGCAAATTGATCCGCATCAAGCGGTCAAAGCTCTCTTCGGTGGTTTGCAGAATATCCAGCCGCACCGTGGGCGCTACACCGGCGTTGTTGACATGCAGATCCAGCCGTCCGTAGCGTTCCAGCACGGTTTGCACCAACCGCTCGCGATCCTCGCTTTGGCTGATATCGCAGCGGATATAATCCGCCTGCCAGCCCTTTTGGTGCAGCTCCTCCACAAACGCGGCCATCTCCTGCTCCGGCCGCACATCCGAAAACACGGTCAGATAGCCGTTTTCGCATAGCTTGCACGCGGTGGCATAGCCGATGCCGCGCGCCGAACCGGTCACAATTGCTACTTTTGACATGCCATTTTCTCCTTTCCCTCGCGATACAGCGGGGCATACACAGCGGCGTCCCGCACCACACAACCGGCGCGCGAGCCCATCCGCATCAATTCGGTGCATTTGCCGCAGGCAATGCAGCATTTGGACGCATCCAGCGCCCCTTTATGTAAAATATCCGATGCAAAAGTGGGATAAGCGAACGCTTCACGCCCGAATCCCGCCATCGCCACGCCTTTTTGCGCGAGCATACCGGCGGCGAACTGCGGCGACCATTGGCGCAGATAGGACAAGCCGGAGGCGATCACCGACAGATTCGGGAACGCCGACGCAACGGTGCCGATGCAATCCGCCATACGCGCCACACCCACCAGCGGGTCTTCGGGCGGCGCATACGGGCCCTGATCGAACGGGCGGTTGACATGCGGGTTGACATAGGGATTGCCGATCGTGAAATCGATCAGCGACAGTCCCCGCTGCTCATGCAGCATCCGCACCAGCTGCTCCGGCTCGGTCATATCCGGCGTCAGGCTGCCGTCGGGATCCATACCGAAACCATAGGGCGCTTCCACACCGTCATAAATGTTCAACCGGCTGGTCAAAATCGTGCGGGCGGATATGGTGGCCCGCACCGCATCCACCGTGCCCAGCAGCAAGCGGGTGCGGTTGTCAAAGCTGCCGCCGTACCGCCCCGGGCGGGTAAAGGCGGACAGGCTCTCGCTGAACAGATAGCGGTGGCACGCCTTGATATCCACGCCGTCGAACCCCGCCTGCTCTGCCAATCGTGCCGACGCGGCGTACGCCTCCGGCAGCGCATCCAGCTCCTCATCCGACATCAGGCACGCGTCATCCAGTGGCGCCGACGCTTCGTACGGCGGGCAGTGGTACATCACCCGCGGCGCAGGCTTTCCGGTGGGCTTGGAATAGCGACCCGAATGGGTCAGCTGCACGATCATCACCGGTTCAAAACCATTTTTCGCCAAGCAGCGCTGTTTCACCTGCTCCACCAGCGCTTTGAACGCATCCACATTTTGCGGTGTCAGCATCAGCTGGCGCGGGTTGGCGCGCGCATCCGGCAACACCGCCGTCGCCTCGCCCCAGATCAGTCCCGCGCCGCTTTCGGCAAAGCGGTGATACCGCCGCACCGTCAGCTCATCCGGCGAACCATCCGCTTTGCCGTCACAGCCCTCCATCGGTTGGATCGCCAGTCGATTGGCGGCGGTGTGTGCGCCGATGGTCAGCGGCTGCGCCAACGCAGAGAGATCCTCCTCCAGCGGGATGGTCACGCCCAGCGCCGCCGCAGCGCGCCGCACATCCTCCAAATGGGGATATTGAAAAGCCATGTCGGCATCATCCTTTCGTGTTGTTCTGTCGACAGTATACCATGAATGTTCGCTGTAAATTGCGTTGATTTTGCGCAAAAATATGTACGATTTGCGATGTTGCGCCACCACCCAATATACGCAAACAGGCGGAGGGCACATAGTGCTCTCCGCCTGTGTCTTGTCTATGATTAGAAGTTTCCATTTTACGCTGCAAAAGCGGCGCTATTTGGATGAAAAATTAGTTTCCGACAAAGCCGCTGTCGGTATCGCCGTCCATGCCATCTTTGTCAGCGCCGGCATCGCCGTCGCCCATGCCGCCACTAACCGTCAGAATATCTTCGAATCGAAATTTCTCAATTTCCATCGTCGGTGCTTCGTACATTTTGCTCATTCAATCGCCCCCTTGGTAATGGTCACGCCATCCGCCGCCGTCTTGAACTGATACACAGCGGTACTCCACAGGATCTGCTGCTCACCCGCCGCGTCTTCAACCACGGCATAGGCGCGCGCATAACGGGTTTTGCCGACCCCTACATTCAGCAGATGGGTCATATACTGTTCCCCTGCTTTTGTTTTGGACGATACAACCTGTACATATTTGCTGGCATCCACCGCGTCTGCATTTTCCGCCAGCGCTTTCATCACCGTTGCCGAGCCGGTGTAATACGCGCCATAAGATTTCACGGTGTATCCGTTCGGGATAGATGTTTGAGCAATCACAGACAACGTGCTCTGACCCTCGCTATCTACCGCATAGGTAGCCTGCTGCAGCACCACTTCCGGCGTATAGCTGCCCGCATCTTCAAATACGGCTTTGATCGTGTTTTGACCGCTGACATAGAAGGTGTAGGTGTTCGAGTTAAAGCCAACTTTGGCACCATCCAGCTCCCAATACGCAACGGTTTGGTCCGAATCTGCCGACACAATCACGCGCTGGTCAAAGGAAAGCGGAGTGTCCGCGGTCACAGGTGTATCGTCACCCGCAACGGCCGTGGCGTTTTCAACAGTAACCGTGTACTTTTTCTCCGTCGGAGAGGTCACATACACCGCGGTCAAAGGCAGCGTTCCGGAAACGCCCTGTGCCCAAAGTTCGTTCATATCCGTTGTATTTGTGTTCCATGATTCAAACAAATAGCCACCCAACGCCGGTGCTTTTGTACTCGCCAATGCTTCTTCCAACTGGGTGATGGACAAAACCGATTTAGACACCAACAAAATATTGGATTTCCCATAGAATTGCACCGTCAAGCCAAAAGCGGGCAGTTGCTCATCGCCTTGTGCCCAGTTGGAAAGCGTAACCGCCTTGTCGACCACAATCGCAGCATAGTTGCCGGCGATCGCTTGCACGCCATCGTTCATCACGGACACAAACGACGCCTCCTGCATCTCATCCATCGTCATAATGGTACCATTGTTTTTATCTGTGTTGGTGGTATATCCACTATAGCAATGTTCCAGCGTACCGGCACCCTGACGACCACTGATACCGTAGGCGCCGGACGAACTGCCTTTGTACCAAACAACGCCGGCGTTATAGCAGTTGTAAGAGAATCCACGGTCACCCACGATACCGCCGATATAGCCGCGGTGATTATTATTGTCATATACCAAACCGGTGTTGTAGCAGTTAATGGCATACGCTGTCACATTGTTACCAGCACCGCCCAAAATGCCGCCGCTGCCGGAACCGCCGGTGTCGCCGTCGCGACCCGGTGTGTGGGCGATTTCGCCCTCGTTGCGGCAGTTGACAATCAACGAATCGGCGTTGCCTTGTCCGGCAATACCGCCGGCAAAATCCTTAAACGCTGTGACAATGCCCTTGTTCACACAGGAATCGATCACATTGTTGTTAACGCCGACAAAGCCGCCAACCGCCTGTTTGCCGCCCTCGCTCGTCAGATGACCGGTTTCATCGCGTGTCACCGCATCATCCACAATATCAACTTTGTTTACACAATGATAGATTCGGCCATTGTTCTGGCACACAAACGCACCCACATTGACCGCATTCGGGCAATCGATCTTCCCTTGCAGCGTCAGGTTTTGGATCACGCCGGACGCATCAAGTTGTTTGAAGAAACCAGTCACATTGTTTCCGCTCAAACCACTTTGGTTAAATCCAAAAATGGTATGACCGTTGCCGTCGAAAGTTCCTTGATAACCGATCGCCAACGGTACCCAATCCTCGGTCAGCGTGATATCCGCCGTCAGTCGCGCACTTTGTGCGGCATTGGTTTCTACCTGATCGCGGAAATATTGCAGTTGCAGCAGCGAGCCAATCAGCAAGACATCGCCATCGGTTGCGATGCCACCCTTGCTGCCGATCACATCGGTGCCCAGCACCGGCGTGGCATCAGCCACAGCATCCCACGTTTTCAAAGTGATGTTGTTTGCAGCCAACACGGCGGCGACCGTCTCGCTGGGAACATAGCTATCCAGCGTCAGCACAAATCCCGTCGATTTCATTGTGCTTTCCGTCACTTGTTGATAACCGTCGGTATGTGTACCAGCCGTATTCCACCAGACATAATTGTCTTTAGCTGTCACTGTGGCCGCACCAGACTTACTAAATGCTGTTAAATTTTGCTTGTTATAAGAATAGTTGTTTTCCAGATAGACCGCCACATTGCCGCGAACAGTCTGCACCAAACCGCCAGCCGTACCGCTGATGGTACCCACCGAACGGTTGTTGACCACATATAGTGTCAGGTCAGCCTGTGTGCGTCCCACAATGCCGCCGACATAGTTACCGCCGCTGACAGCCGCATTGTTTTCGCAGTTAGTCACGATTAGCGTAGCTTTGCCTTCACCGGCCGCCACAACACCGCCAGTAGCGTTTTTGCCGTTGATTGTACCGATGTTGGTGCAGTGATCCACCACCACGGTGTCGCTGTTGCCAACGCAACCCACAATGCCGCCGCAATAGTCACTATTGGCAGTTACAGTAGCAGCGTTGACACAGTCACGAATCACGGTCGCCTGACCATCGTGATCCTGGGTAACCGACACCATACCCGCAGCATAATTATATCCCGTGCCCGATGCCGTTACAGTCGATCTGCTCGTGGTACGGCATCCGCTGAGAATCGTTCCGCCATAAGTGTGGATCACCATACCGGAAGCAAAGGTTTTCGCAGTCACAGATCCATCAAACGTGCAGTTATACAACGAACCATAACTGTATCGTGCAAACGGAGCCACCTTATCGATACTCGGCAAATTGATGGTGCCAGCAATGGTCAAATCATGCACCGTACCATAAAGATAGTTGGACAAAAATTTGTTGCACTCAAGAGTAATGATCTTGCCGTTACCGTTAATATTGCCTTGGACATTTTCAATCAAATAGTCGTTGTTAACCGAGGCCGCATCCGCCGTCGTAACGGTGATGTCGTTTGCCAGCGTAAACTCTCCGCTCTGATTGTTGATAGCAAGCAGTTGAGCAGCTGTTTCAATCAAAAAGGTATTGTCCACTACATCATCCGCACCGGCTGGTTCCCCGGTCAGTACCGGATAACCATCGGCGCCTTTTTCCCATTTGGACATTTTCAAAGCGCCCAGCTCTTCGTCATCCTTTTTCTCAATTACGAAATTGCTCAGCACTCGTGCAAAATCTGCCGACTGCATCTCAGCCAATGTCTTTTTTGTACCTTGTTTACCGTTTGTGGCTGTATCCAGATAGAACACATTCTGGAGATTATTGTTCTGGGATGTAGCACCAGCCGAAACAGTAGAGTAGCTATTCACCAAAGACGAACCCATATTCACACGAGCGACCAAGCCGCCTTGAACCGAATCACCGGCAACGACATTGCCCGTGTTATAGCAGTTAGCCACATAGGTCATACGCGTATATTGCTTGCTTGCATTTCCACCCGTTTCATCCAACAAGCACCGGTTGTAGGATACACCCACAATGCCGGCGACATCCTTGTAGCCGGTGATGGTGCCCGTGTTGACGCAGTTAACGATGGACGAATAGCTTTCGCCCGCAATACCCGCTATTTTCTTAGACATCGCCTCAACACCCGTAATGGCGCCCGTGTTGACACAATTACGGATAACCGATGCATCCGTTGTTCTTTCATCGCCCATTTTACCGACGATGCCCGCCACATTCTTATCGCTCCCATCGGTAGCCGTAGCGGTGATCGAAGCGTTGTTCACACAGTTTTCGATAACAGCTACTTTTTCTGCCTGCCATCCAGCCGTCACCTGTCCGGCGATACCGCCCATATTGGCGTTGCCCGATTGGCTGGTTTCGATAGAACCGCTGACGGTGCAATTCGAGATGGTACCCCACAGCACCTCGCCGACCAAACCGCCGACGCGCTGCTTTTCCGACTTAATATTTACATTTTCCAGCGTCAGATTCTTGATCGTGCCGCCTTCCAGCTGTAGGAACATGCCCGTACGATCCACCGGGCTGTCGCCGGTGTTGTCGATCGTCAGGCCAATAATTTTGTGCCCGTTGCCGTCCAGCACGCCCCGGAACCCCTGGTTATACGGCGACACATTGGTAGGCCAATTTTCCGTCAGTGTGATGTCCTGCGTCAGCATCACTTTCAGATCCCGCTGCTTGCTAACGGTATTGGCAAACCAAAACAAATCGGTTTGCCAACTGGTAGACACCGTCGACCAACTGCGGCGTGCTGTCCTCCGCGCTGACAGAAGCGAACCCGACCGGCAAACAAGTCACCAGCATAGCGCATACCATCAGCAGAGATAGCCATCGTTTTTTCATAGCGTTCTCTCCTTTTTCCATTTTGGATGAAGATCATGCTTCGTCTTTCATCCATTTAGTTAATTATATAAAAACTACACAAAGTGTGTCAAGGAAGGATACCGGCAAAACACGAAATCTGATTGGTTTTACAAACTTTTGAGGCTCTCCACATCAAATTGATTGTTTTTGCAATATGACTCGCCATTTTATCTCCATCCAAAGAAATAAAACGGCTGCTTTTGACCAGTACAGAGCAATTAGCAACGAAAGCGCCCCCGGTCGGGAGAGATCTCCCAGCCGGAGGCGTTCCATAGCAACCATATCTGGCGATTATTCGCCTTCCAACGAGCCGTCTTCCTTGCCGTTATCCGGGATATTGGGGTCCGTACCGCTCATATCGCAAATATCCTCGAACACGAAACGTTCCACATCCACTTGAGGCTCTTCATATATCTTTTTCATCAGCGTCACTCTCCTTTACTCAGCAAACGGCTGAATATCCGTCGTTGCGTTTTCGCCCGTTGTTACCATTGCATACTCCGAGCTAAAGATAACAGATCCATCATTCAGCACCGCATAAGCACGCGCTACACGCGTTCTGCCGTCCACGATATTCAGCAGGCTGATCATATACTGTTTGTTGGCAGCCGTAGAGCTGGAAACCACTTGAATGTATTGGCTGCTGCTAAGATCATCCACGCCGGTCAACACCTTCAAGCTATCGACTTTATTGCTGAAGATCACACCGTATTCTTGGACGGCTGCATCATTTGGGATCGAGGTTTGCGCAATCACGGTGAAAATCGATTTTCCGTTGTCACCGCGTTTGATGGCAGCCTGCTGCAGCACCACATCAGCCGTGATTGCTTCTGTGCTCTCGCCCTCGTACACCACGCCGATGGTGTTGTTGCCGCTGACATAGAAGGTATAGCTGGTTTTGCCAAAGCCCACTTTGGTGCCGTCCAGCAGCCAATAGGCCACCGTTTTGTCGGATACGGATACAGTCACGCCCTGGTCAAACACCAGATTTTCATAGGTTTCCAAAGCGCTCCCGTTGGATGCGACGGTAATGTCGTCGCCATGATGATCACTGTCTTTCGCCAGCGTATAAGCGTCTGTGTCGTCTTTGGCATAATAGGCAGTAATCTGCTGCGTTGTGCCATACAGCGCTTCATCGTCCAACTGATTGGCGAAGCTTTCCACTTCGGCATCCCATTTGCTAAACACATAGCCGTACATGGCAGGCACTTTGATAGAATAGATATAATCTGTAAACTGTTCACTGATGGGGGTTGCTCCCTTGACAAAGGTGTGGCTGTCGAAGGTCACATTGTATTTGCCGACAAAATTGACGGTCACCGTTTGCAGTTTCACAATGCGGATATCCTCAAAGGTAACGGTATAGGCTTCGGCGGGTTTGTTTCCGTCTTGATCTTTAACCGTAACATACACACGCAGATTGTTCAGATTCTTCAGCGTAGCCATACGCTCCGCATCATTGGCATTCCCGTTGTTAATGACCTCAGCCATATTCAGGTTGAACAGTGCATAGCCATCAACCAAATCGTGCGCCGTCACACTGAATCCCACCTCAGTACCAGTGTCGCCACCCTGACGCACCACAAAGGCGCCGCCGACAATTTGATAAGCCTGGTTAGAAACTTTCACACCAAAGCGGATGTACATATTCGACAGGTCCTCTTTGGTAGGCTCGGACACGCCGTTCAGCAAATCCAACGCCGGATCAATCAGATTGCTATTCTGCCAATCCGTGTTGGCTTCATCGCTGTCCGCAGCCATATTCACCAGTTTATTCCACGGGGCAAACTCGCTTTTTGCAACCGTTTCGCCCAGCACCAGATTGGCCATGGCGGATTTAACCACGGTCATCGTTTCGCTGATGTCCTGCAGCGGAGCAGTATCACCATTGTCAACCAGCTCTGCCACCTTGGTTTGATATTGCTGTTTCACCTTTGCTTCCGCGCCGTTCACATACACATCTTTGCTGAAGTCAAACACATTGTTCAGTTGCTCGACCATCGCCTGACGGGTGTTGTCGACAACTTGAATATCCGATACCGTTACGTCTGCATTCTTCAGTGGTGTTTTCGCCATGCGCATCTGGGTGATATAGTGCAGCACATCGCGAACATCGTCGTTATCGTTGTTGGTTCTGGCGCGATAGATATACACACCCTGCGCCACCTTGGCACCGCTTTTGCCCCACTGGCCGTCTTTTTCGGACGGAGTCAGCGGAATGGTCACAATCGCTTCCGTTTTATCACCGTCGGGAATCTCTTGCAGATTCACATACCAGCCATACACATGCTCTCCACCAGTGGTGTGGCGCAGTTCAATCAGATAATCGTTATCAAAACCGGAGGCTTTCAGCGATGTTTTCGTTGTGGTCAGTTTCAGTTGCAGCGCATAATTGTTCAGATCACCATACAAATGCACGCCATTGTTATCGTTGGCCACGCCGCCCATATACATCCAGTCGGCCCCGCCGTTCAGCGTGTTAGCATCCGGACCGCTCAACGCCACAGATTTGCTGTGATCTTCAAACTGCGCATCCGTCGTTTTGGCAGCTTGCAGCGCGGTCAACAGCGCCACCCAATCACCGTTATCCGCTGCCAACGCCTGTTTCGCGTCAGCCAGCGCGTTGGCAAAATCACCACCGGTCGTGTACAGATAGTTGTCGGAGGCATCCACCGCTTCCTGCAGCAAATCGCGCGACAAGTCCACAATGCGCACTTTGGAAATGGCCATTTGCAATGCCAGTCCCTGTTTATCGCTTTTGCGCTCAGCAATCATGTTCAACTGCATCGCGTTGGTCGGATCCCAGTTATCCTTATCGTTTTCGGTCATTGCCGACAGCGGCCACGCCATGTGCAGGGTGTTGCCATCAATCGTAAAGTAGTCTTTTTCGGAATCCTGCCGATTGGCCAAATGCAGATACGTCCACCCCGGTTCGCTGTTGCTGCCGGTGTCTTGGTTTTTATAAGAACGCAGCCGGAAATAAATTTGGCTCAGCTCGCTCCACGCCTCTTCCGCCGTGTTCGCGCCCAAATCGGTAAAGGTAAAGTCAGCCTTCAACACATAATTGGGATTCATTCTGTTCGCCGCCGAACCGGACACATCGATACCCGTGCCACCGCTGGAATGGTCGCCGGTAGCGCCATCCGCTACGCGGCTCCAGTCAAAGCCGAAGTTGTTGGTGGTTTCGGTTTTGATCGGCGTATTCCAATAAAACTGGGTCACCAGTTCTTCTTGACCAATCACCAGCGATTGCTCGCCAAAGGTGATGTTGACGCCTTTGCTGCCCCATTCGTTTTCGGCAAAAGAGCCATTACTGCCGGTAATTTGTTTGTAGCGATCGTTCAACAAGCTGTGCAGGTCATTATATACCAACACTTCTACCCGTCCAAGCGTGGTTCTTGCTGCGAGAGGCACCGCCGTTTGGCTGTTCCACACCCATGTGCCATCCGATTGCTTCACAAACGCTGCCGTGGACAAAATTTGTACAGCCCCGGTCAGCTCTTTGCCATCCGCATCTTTCAGCGTCACACGCGGCGTGCGAATGTACGGCAACCAATCCGATTCCGTAATCGTGGCTTTGCTGTCCTCTTTGTTATCGTCCGGCAACGCCGCTTTCAGCGCATCCGTCAACTGCTCCGCCAGTTTGGATGAAGCGTCATCCTCGTGCAACGTCAGCTGGAACCGGACATACACATCGTGTTTTCCGTATTGTGTCATGTCTATGCTTTGCTTGAGGCTTTCGTTTTTCAGAAAATAGCCCCACTGCATCGCGTGACCTTTCTGCGGATTGCTATTGCCATCGGTCAGTTTGATCGTAGCCGTGCCGGTGGTTGACACCGCGCTTTCGCCCTCCGCGCCGGCGGTCAGAAACCCTACCGGCAAACAGGTTGCCAGCATGGTGCATACCATCAGCAGGGATAGCCATCGTTTTTTCATACTGCTCTCTCCTTTTCGTGAATCTCCTTTTTCCGTTGCAACGCGGATGCACCCGCATTACTTACAACCTTGATTATATCACGGCTAATTATAGCCTGTCAAGAATGCCTGCTTGTAAAAATAGCCAATATGCATTTCCCATCTTATAGCGTTATACACAGTTTCACCAAGCAATACTTTTCCACCTCATCCGTCGCGGCATAAAGCCGCGCCACCTTCCCCTCAAGGGGAAGGCTGGCGAGTCTGTGCGGT
>ERZ773145.2607-NODE-2607-length-12470-cov-4.681031_pt1 | contig 12470 bp, 12 predicted proteins | sample MGYA00580848_ERZ773145 | MGnify/ENA primary metagenome ERZ773145 (study PRJEB29015, sample SAMEA2737858) | human gut metagenome | biome: human gut; feature: human-associated habitat; material: faeces | place: China | collected 2012 ... | reverse complement strand
CACATTTTATACCGGGCAACGGTGCCGCCCCTTCACGCACAAAAACTGCGAATTTAAACGGGGTATTAACCCCCAATACAGCTAAATACCATACAAGGGGCATATATCCCATTCAAGATGATAGAAATAAAATCAAACAATTCTATGATTATTTCCCTGCATCTGCCATCTGGATAACCTTGATTGCTTCATTTCTTACAAGTTTTCCGTCAAGGAACTCAAATGCAAGATATCCAATCTGATCATACAGTACAAATTTTTCCAACAATGTTCTTACCATCACAGGCTTTCTTCCCACAATCCAGTAATAAGAAAAGTCACCAAATGCAATCGGCTTAGTACCTGTTTCGATATCCGGCATATATTCCGAAATAATAACCTGTTTGCCAAGAATTGTATCATTTGCCTGATTCGTCAGTGCTGTTTTGGCTCCATCTGTATGATGAAGTATACCTGTAGGCTCATCTGCTCCGGTTCCATTAATAAATGCGTTATCCTCTGCTTTTCCAAATGACTTTCCAAGCTTTTGTGTCAGATACTTTTCAATATCAAATCCTGCGTCATTTACAAAATCCTCATCCAATGTAACGATAGATGCCAGCTTATAGCTTTCAATCGTTTTTTCATCGAAATCTCCGGCACTTTCATATACCGGGATTGCAGCTCCCTCCGCTACAAATTCCGCCTTATCCTTGCAGTCCTTTGCAAAGATTTTGTAGCCATTTTTGTATGCACGAATAACTGTCGCTATCTTTCTGAAATCAGATTCCTTTTCAATTTCATTCATGACCTTTCCGGCTGCAACAGTCGGCATACTGTAAGTTCCTGTGCTAATATCCCTGCCCTTTGCAAGAATATCCTCTCTCGCCTCTTTGTTTCTCATCGCATTCCAGAACTGAATATCATATTCCGGCAACGCCGTAATCTGTGTATTACTAATCATGTTCTTCTCCTCCTTAATTTCTATCACACACAGGACATTTATAAAGTCCAAGTGTATTTAATGTCAGCTGTCTCCCAATCTGTTTCAGATGATTGCCACACTTCGGGCAATGAATTTCATACGCAAATGCCATTTCCTCTGTATGATCACTGCTCGCATGAAGTCTGTACGTTCTCTTTATCTTTCCTGTCTCATCCCGGCTCAGTTCATCCGTCAAATACAAGCTGCACATTCTCTGTGCATATTCTTCAGTATAATAAGAATGGGACGCATTCAGCAATGTCCCTTCCTTATTCAGTTTTGTTAATGGAAATACCATAGTAAAATCCTCCTTCTTTCTATCGTCTGCACCTGTCACAGGTGTACAGACCAAGTTTATTTGCATCATGGTTTTGAGCCATCTGCCTTAATACCGCACCGCACAGAGGACAGTGAATTTCTATGCTGTCAGTAGCAGGCTCATCGGCTCTTTTGAATAAAGCCTGTAATAATTGGAAATAATCTCCGACAGGTACATTCTACTGTTCTGCCGTACTGTTTCCTTGTCTGTTGATAAAAACATCGGTACCTTTTCTAGTCCATCTGTATCTCCATCAATCAGAGGATGGTATCTTATCATCTGCATCCACTACACCGCCTTTCCATCTAATCTTGTAAATCTGTCTCTGCAGAAATCCATTGCATCTTCATAAGTAGGGAACACCAGACACGAAAATCCATACTGCATTTTCCATATTGGAAAATCCTTATCCTGTTTCTGAGATACCACCACAGGCAATCCTGCCCTACCCTGCAATAAATCCTTGCATTCATAGCCCTTTCTTGAAAACATCTTCTTATCATAATCTGTCAACTTGAAATCAATTCCATAAAATATTCTGTGTGTCATCTTCTTCTCTCCTTCCTTTTATCTGTGGGTAGCAGTTCTATCTTCCGAGGTAGCAGTACGGGTAGCAGCAATTTTTGTAACTGCTACCCGGCTTATCCCTTGTTTACCAAGGGTTTCCGGCTATTCGGTAGCAGAAGGTAGCAGTTCTCACGGTTTTATAATCACAATTACTCTTTTTATATGCCGTTTTATTTCTGCATTAAACTTTTTATTTTTCAGCTAAGAAGTTAAAAACTCTGCTACCCATTGCTACCAATATACTCAAAGCCTTGTGTTTACTGACTTTTCATAGGTAGCAGTCTTTAAAATCACTGCTACCCGTACTTCTACCTCTGCTACCCGGCAAGGAACTCTGTTTCCTCATATCCATATTCCTTGGCGTAAAGTTCCTTGGTTTCCTCTGTTATCGTGAAATCTTTGTAATAGGTATTACCCTTCTGCCTTGTTGTCACATCAGCAAACGTACCACCAAGATATCCTGCAAGCTGTTCTCTGAACTCTTTTGCAGTTCTGGCATAACCATGATTGTTCTCCCTGCACCAAGCCTGATATACCTTGTATATTCTTCCTGTGGTACAATGTCTGACAATCTTTCCATTCTCCCAAGGACACATGCATTCTTCATAAAAAGAAATCACTGTACTGTTTGCACTCTGGTAATCTCTTCTTGCCTCTGCAATGCTGTCCGGCTCTGTAAATCGATATCCATTTGCTATAACAGTCTGCAACGCTTTCACAGCTTTTTTCACAATGCCTCTGCGCTCTGCAAACATTTTTTCTAAAAGCTGCTTGTCCTGCTGTTCTTTCGGTATCACATTCGGGCAATCCACCACCATGATGCGGTCATATACCCATTTGCCGTCATCTCCTCCGAACTTCGGCAGTCGGTTCATACAAAACCACAGCAATCCATTAAATGTAAATTCAAATGCCTGCTGTCCTTTAAATTCTGCAAAAAGGCTGTCTCCGCCTGTCATTTTCTTGAATGTTTTCAGTTCATCCACAGACAAAAAACTCATATCCGAACTTCCTGCAAGCCTTGTTCCATACACTGCCCCTGTTCCAAACCGGGATTCAATTTCTTTCAGATCAATGCCTATAAAGTTGCCCCTGCCAGGCAGACGCTCCACAAGACTTTTAAGCTGTGACTTTCCTGTATCTCCCTGCCCTACAAGAAATAATGCTTTTTTCATTCGCCAGCCTTTCACATTGGAAATACAGACACCAATAAATTCCATCAACAGCTGCTTTACCATCTCATCTCCGTTAGTAAGCGTGTCCATATAAGAATCAAATACAGGTGTATCAATATACTCATCCGACCATTCACAAGGAAGTTGTATGGTGGAAAGTATATCTGCTGAATGTGCTATCAGTTCTGTATCAGTTGCAGTAATCTTCAAAATTCCATTCTGGAAATTGATGATATCCTCATCTGCATTCAATGCATCCTGACTTACATATGTAAGGTCTGTGGTAATATGCAAAAGCACCTCATTGACCTTACTCATCTTCACAAGTTCCTCATCATAATCAGCAATATACTTTTTTATGATTCCAAGCAGCATATTATCTGCATAAAGCCTGTAACATCCACCTTCGTATACATATTTCAAAAGTCCCTGTTTACCATTGTCACGGACTAAAATATATTGCAGATGTTCTCTTACATATTTTGCAAGAAGCGGTACACTCACATATGGTTCCCCTGTCTGTTCATTAAACTTTATGAAATCAGGATGTTCCATTTTTGACCTGTGAAAAACACCATTACAAGCTGAAATTCCCGCATTAATTGTGTTTTCTCTGTAATCGTCCCTCTCCCATTTACTGCAATATAATGCCGAACTACGAAACACCTCATCAATCGCCTCCGGGTCTGCTCCAGTCCGAAATGCTATCAATGCACAAAGTGCTGCATCTGCCTCTGACTGCGAACCATATTCACTGAAATCTCCTTTATCGTAAAGCTGGATAAATTTGTCCCCGTTCTTCTGCTTACGAAGATCACAAACAATATCAAATACTGCTCTATCACCATCACGCTTTGCACTGTACTTACGCTTAGCCTTTTTACGCATTTCTTTATCTAATGTGGTAAGAACCGCCTGTGTACAATCTGCTATCGGCAGGTTATTAACTGTATTTCCTGTGAAAGTGCCATACCTGTTCGTAATATCTCCAATATAAAGTTCCAACCCAACGTCAGAGCGTTTCTGATAATATTCGCTATCAAGTACCAATCTCTTTCTTCTGTCATCAAAATGTACCGGAAGTTTTGAGATATCACACTGTCCAATAATATGAATGCCATTGCCACTTGGAGATACCTCTGCATAGGAAGAAAATCGGGATAACATAAGCTGTACAAAAGCATCAGATATATCTCTGTGGTCTATATCTAATAAGAAGAATCCCTTTGGAATTTTCATTCCAATCCCAGATGCCTGAAACTTAATTTTGGAAGCATCTGCATCATCAAATTTTACCCATGTGCCCTTATGTGCATCATCTGTTCCTGTTGCTCCTCCATTTGCAGAAAATGGAACCTTTGTTACTTTTCCATTCTTTGCAGGCTTGGTTGACCATAAGAACCACAGCTTTTTTTCCTTTAATTCTTCCACTGTCATATCTCCCATCTTGCTCACCCCCTTCTTCTTGATTCTCCGGTTATTTATTTAAGGGACTTCTGACAAGCCATTCCTTATAGGCTTCAATCGGAATTAAGATTCTTGTTCCGATTCTGATAGTTGGAAATCCCGGTTTCTTTACAAGCTCATAGGCTTTCGGAAGTGAAATTCCCATCTGTGCAGATAATTCCTGAACACTCATGGTTGTCTTTTCCATTATGATTCCTCCAATCTTAGTTATTTTGGTGTCCGTCTCATCACAATGCAGTTTCGATACAACCGCTCTTGGCGGGTTACCAGTCCCGGCAGTTAACATTGACTTGCGAAGTGGGAACGGGATGAAGTTTTCAAGGTGCGATTTCAAAAATCTGTTGTACTGTTTTGTAAAGATTTTTGTTGTTTTCAAGAGTATTATAGTATATAATGTAACCGAAGTCTAAAAACTGACGGTAACGCTAACGGTTACGAATTAACGATAAGTTTGTGAGGTGAGAAGATGCCATTTAACTGGAACGGAGACTATATTCCTTCTAAGGCAGATAAAACAACAGACATATTGGGTTCAAAAGAAATAGGTGGTATCGGACAACTCATATACCACCCATTCAGATTTGCAAGTTATGATATCAGCTATGACGGAAAAGATTATTGTGCTTATCCCGTATGTAAGAAGGGACAAGAGCCAATATTCCCTAATGATGATACTCTGACAGGGCGAGGAATCCTTGTAAGCCTATGTAATCTTGCAAAGGTAATAGACAGCTTTGAAAACAAGATTCCTAAGGAACAACTTATAGTCCGATGGTGTATGCAAAATATGCACCCTTACAGTATTGACTTTATCTACTCAGAACTTGTAGAAAATTTTGATATCAATACCATTGACGCAGAAATTGTCGAGCATGATGGCATCTTTGAGATTGACAGATTTATGAGTGATTTAGGAAAGCTTTATAATGCCGTCCGATTCTATGTTGCACTTGAAGGAATTCTATTTGCCGAAGACAATGTAGCATATAATCTCTATGAAGAAGGAAAATATTTTGAAAGCTATTCTTATTTTGAGAAATACAAACACGCAGTTCCCGAAGTACCGGAAGATGTAATTGGCGAGCCAACCACTCCTCAGGAACTGTTGGAAAGCATGATGCGTACTAATCAGTACATAGAAGAACATCCTGTAGAACAACCGCCGGAAGATTCGTTTGATTTTAACAATAATCCCTATGATGATTATGATGAGCTTCGGAAAACGCTTGCAGACTTTATCCCGGAATTCAATATGAAGTTAAAACTTAATTCTACTACCGGAAGATACGAATTTTCTGCTGATATTGATTCTGTGTTTGATATAGCGTGGTACACTCTCGCAAGAATGATTTCAGAAGACCCTGCTCTTGAAAATAGAGTCAATAATGATTCAAGACCAGAAGGCATTATGATATGCTGCCGTAACTGTGGCAAATTTATAATAAGGAAAAGTAACAGACAGGAATTTTGTGATTCTGAAGAATGTCAGAAAGTCAGAAATGCTCGAAAGCAGAAAGCCTATCGAGAACGAAAAGCATCTGAAAAAGCTCATTTGGCACAGAAAAAGAGACAAAAATCAAAACAATCTGACACAAGACCAGATTAATGTACATTATTCTCTATAAGTTATTTGTATGTGGTTATATAGAATTATAAGAAAATAGCCTTTTATCTTGGCTGACGGAATACCCCCTATGCTATTTCGCGGAAATATGCGTTTGAGAGGGAATCGGTCTTCAAGATGAAAGATTGTAGAGATTATTAATCCCCCTACGGAAAGGAATGATTATATGGAAGAGACACTCGAAAAAGTAAGTAGAAATAAAGCTATGCAAATTTTAGGTTTATCACGACATACTTTTGATAAATTAATTGAAGATAAATCTATTACTGTTCATGAAAAAGAAAAAAAGAAATTTTATTATATTTCTGAATTAGAAAAATTTATGACAACTCAAGAGTATAAGGCTGCATTTAATGGTGTCGTGGATAAAAGAAATAGTTTAAATGATTTAACGGGAAAAGAATGGCTACCTGAAACTAAAAGTTATTTATATCAAAGGGGACTTGGTGCAGACAGCCCAGAGGCACAAATTGAAAAACAGCATCCTGCACCATATTCATTTCAGGATATTGGTCATTTGATTCGTTTCTTTACCAAAGAAGGTATGCTGGTTTTAGATCCGTTTGGTGGTGTTGGCTCTACAGCTAAGGCCTGCGAAGTGAATAATCGTATCTGCACATCTATTGAACTTTCAAAACAATGGCACGATTTATCCATCGAAAGATTAGAAACAGAGGTTGGTGTCGGAACAAGCCAACATCATAATTTTATCAATGGCGATTCATGTAAAGAATTAATCAAATTAGCAAATGATAGTTTCGATTTTATGGTAACATCCCCTCCTTATTGGGGTATTTTAAATAAGCAAGATCAAAAGGTTAAAAAGAACAGAGTTGCTAATAACCTTGAAACTAAATATTCAGATAATGATGACGATTTAGGAAATATTGAAGATTATAACCAATTTTTAGATATTCTTATAAATAAAGTCTTTTTAGAATGTGCTAGAGTAATTAAAGATAAAAAATATATGGCTATTATTGTATCAGACTTCAGAGATGGTTCTGATTTTATAAGTTTCCATTCGGATCTAATTTGCAGATTAAATAAGGCTCAAATTCCAGGTGGTGGAACGCTTAAGCTTCAGGGGACAAAAATTTTGATTCAAAATCATAAAAGTCTGTTGCCATATGGATATCCTTTTGCCTATGTGGAAAATATTCACCATCAGTACATTTTGATTTTCAGGAAGGAAAAAGATAATGAATGATATATATGGAATTATAAATGGTGATTCTGATTTTATATTAGACGAATTAATAAAAAAGGGTGTTAAGTATGACCTTATACTAACCGACCCTCCGTATAATATAAATAAGGATTTTGGAAATACTTCCGACTGTTTAACAATAGATGAATTTAGGAAAATTACACAATTACGAGTACAAAAATTAAAAAAGTTACTAACTCCGACTGGGAGTATTATTTGGTTTGGAATTCATAATTATATATGCTATGTGCAAATCGCAATGTACGACGCCGGACTATTTTATAGGAGAATGAATATTTGGCATTATGAAAATGGATTTTCACGGTCAAAAAAAGAACCTGCTACACACTATGAACCATTTTTATGGTTTTCAAACGATAGTGAAATATGGACATATAATGTCGATGAGGTTCGTGTTCCATACAAAAGCACAAATCGTTTAAAATCAGCTGTAAACTATACGAATGCTAAAGGCGAAAAGAAAACATGGATTCCTAATCCTAAAGGCTCTATGCGAAGTGATATATGGGATTTCCCGACATTAGCCGGAAAAAGATTTGAAAACGAGCGAACAGAGCACCCTACCCAAAAACCAGAATCTCTAATAAGTGAACTAATAAAAGCTTTTTGTCCTATGAAATCTGGAATATACACAGGCAAAATCCTTGACCCATTTCATGGTTCAGGAACTCTTGGCGTATGCTGTGAAAAATTAAATCTCCAAGGCAATAATATAAAATGGACTGGAATAGAACTTGAAGAAAAATGGTGTGACATAGCTAGACAAAGGTTAAATAATATTGGTGGAGGTACAACCAATGAGTAAGAATTATATAAAATTACAAAATCAAGGAAATATATATCAAAACCTTATGCTACTTAACGAGATGAATGAATCAATCGGATATGCCGATGAAAATGGCTATTTTTCAAAGCGAGCTGTAGCTGAAATTGCCATTAATTCTGCAGTTGTAACAAGTGCCGGAAAAATGGGGGATGATATTATTGCATTAGTAAATGATACAGTTTCTGATGAGTCTAGAAACTCGGTATTACAAAATGCAAAACAACGAATGCAAATACTAAGGGTTTTAGGGTTAGTTGCATCAGATTATGATGCTGAGCAATATGCTATTACAGACTTAGGGCAGAAAGTTCTTAAACGAGTATTTCCAACAACACCTAGTGAATTACCAGACTATAGATTGCTCCGAGAATCATTTATGGGAATATCTACGACCTCCGAAGTTTATAACTACAATTGCGAAATAAGTTTTAATTGTTATCTAGGATATGGTGTTTGTTATGCCCTTGCATGTCTTGATTACAAAATAGCGGTTAAAGATATGCCATGTCTGGCTACATATGACATAACAGAAATTAATAATTTTGTTAACGATGTAATACATTATAGGAGTCTAAATCAAAATATACCTACTTCACATGAGCATTATCCAAAGACTCAGCAAGGGACTCCTCTTAAGGATGTAACTAATATTACTCGCACAATAAATCAAATCTTAAGAATTTGCGGCATCCTCGAACGAAAAAATGTAAAAGAAAATGGAATTAACTACTATGTTTGCACAGAAAACGGAAAGGCATATGTTGATGAGGTAAAAAGAAACTTCGGGCGCAAGCATTTTTGGACTCCACAGACTTTTAGAAAAGAAAATTTAATTTCTCAAAAAAAGTATTGCAATCTTGGGTATAATAATATGCTTGATAGAGGGGGATATGATGTACCTAATTCAGCAAAAGATGTTACAACTATATTTTCGCCTTACCAGCTTATTCCCGAAACAAATGTAAATTGGTTGCTTGAAAAAGATTTGAGGAAACCCCCTGTAGCAAGAGAAACACAAGTGCAAATTTTAAACAGCCAGATTTCAACTGACACTCTTCGAGTAAAACCAGAGTATAGAACACAAGAAGAATACGATATTTTTATAAAAAGTAATTCCAGCAAAACAACAATAATATCAGAAATACTAAAGGCCAAAGACACAGGAAAAACTAAAGATGATTTAATTAATGAGTTATTGCTCAGACATAAATTCAGTGATAAAGAATTGTTTTATCCATTTGTCCATTCTCTCTTGGGGGCATTAGGCTTAGAGTGTCGTGGGGAAGTCGGTAGATATGATGCTTATATCGAATATGGTACACATATTATTCCCGCAGAAATTAAATCCTTTACAGAAACTCCTTCCTACAATATGAAGGGAGCAAGACAAGCACTTGAAAATAAAATATGCTCATATAAGGCGGACTCTGATTTAGAATATGCCTCTTTACTGATTGGATACTCTCATCCTAATAGCACGACAGAAATCCAGGATTTCATAGATGCAGCTTTTGATGAATGGCATGTGAAAATAATAGCATTTGATTTGAAAACTATTATCGAAATGTGCGTAAGAACTATTTGGGATAAACAAATGATTGATTTTGACGATTTATTTAAAAACTATGGGATTGCGGAGGCTTAAAAATGAGAATAAGAATAAAGGATACTGCTATATGTGATAACTGTACAAAGAAAACGTGTTCAAGCGGAGATGTTATAGAAAAGAATACATTTGCTAAATTTCGTTCTGAAAGATACACCTGTCCTATAAGGTTATTTCAGTACGGTCCAACTGATAAGCAATTAGATGAAGGATATATTGATACATCGTTTGGTGCAGATGTCATTGGATGTATGTATTGTTGCTTATGCGCAATCCAATGCAGCAAGGATAATATTGAGGTTATAGATTATTCTTTTGAAGCAAATGATAATTTTGTAACTACCTTGTCTTTGTGTGAAAAACAAAGCGGGGGATGTTGCAATATCTTAGCATTATCTTACCTTGACTTGCTATTTGATTTTGCTGCAAACACAAATATAAATAAGGCAATGTCTTTTGATGGTTTCGTATGTGACAAGGATGATAGCTGGTATTTTGTTGAAGTTGATGCTAATGACGATTCATTGGAAAGCTGTCGTAGGTTATTAGGGGATATTGTTTCTCAAAACCATAATTCTAAAAGAAAAATGGATGCTGGTATTATGGTATTAAATAATCTTCCCAAAGAAGGTCCTAGAGAGATATATACATTTATCGAAAAAATAAACCAATTTCCAAATACAAAACATTTGAAAATATATGCTACAACATTTACACTCCTAAGGCATTTTGCTATACATATAAAAAAGAATGAATATTCTATTGACGATTTACTGTTTAATATGACATCTGAACAGCCACAACAATATATCGATAAACTTGTTTCTAAAGGAATTGTAGACGGATCAATGAAAGACCATATCTTTGAGTATAAAAAACAATTATAATTTACTGCCCACAGTTAGATTGTAATCAGTATAGTAGAAGCTTATAAAGATGTTTTAAAGGTTTTTACGACAACGAATTATACACAACACACCTTTTGACATTAAAACAGTCACCATTCGTAGTAGATTACTACTAACGAGTAGTGGCTGTTTCTTTGGCTATATACCCATTCCTTGCATGTGCCTTAGTAGTCTAAACCGTAGTAATTCCAAGGCTTTCCGCCGTATTTTGCCCTGTGTTGCCCCGCTTTACAAAGCCCTGCATTATAGTAAAACTGGAGTGCCGTGGCAGATGAAACATACTCTAATCATTATTTTATTTCTCCTTGTTTTGCCCCGGAATGCCCTGTTTTGCAAGATTTTCTGGAATTCGTGTAGTTTGCTCTGAAATTACAGATTGTGGCAAATCAGAGCAAGATTGAGCAAGTTGGTACTGCCTGTCAGTAGTAAAATTGGTAGTAACACCTCAAAGTCTTACTACTTAGAATGCTACACTAAATTTTACAAAAAAAAGAACCCGACGCATCAGGTTCTCCCAGGTGTAATCCAAAGACATCCACCGCAATTCTTATATATAAGATACTACTTCTGCATAAAATATGCAAGAATTTTATGATTTGCTAATGAATTTTTGTAAGGCATTCATATTAGGTCTATGCTGTGTACCAACCACCTGATTATAAATGTTAATTGGCAATTCATTTCTCAAATACTCTGTCTGCTGTTGATACGAAGCAACAAACTGCTTACAAGCAGTTTTAGTTTCGCCCATCTTTCTAAGGAAATATGTAATCATAATAATATACGCATCCATATATTTGAAATCAATATTAGAAATCCCTACTTCAGTTTCAAGCAGAGTAACAAGACGCTGATCAATCTTACCAGTTTTAAATCTAGTATCGAAAATCACATTGTTATGAGCAATTGCATTTCGCAAATCTTTAACTGTAAATATAAAGAACTTTGTGTTCATGCCATCTGAATCTAAATTAGTTGGGAGCTTCATTATATTTGAAACATAAAGCTTAACATTTGTACAGGCACAATCATATAAAGTTCCAAACTCACCAAGCGCTAAAGTTTCAAATATTGCCCAAACAGGTATTGTAATATCATTATTAAAGAAATGTGCTACCACACTTCTCTTATTATAGTCACGAACAAGAGCAGCATTTATTTTTCCTTTTAGATTCATTCTCTTCGTGTACTCTGTTTTATATGCACGGCTCCCCGGAGTATAATTCTATATGCTGTTAATGATTTATTGTAAATAACATCAAAATTCTCAGATTTGCTATCTGCCAATAAAGCCTCAATAACATAACTCTTCAATGCATTTTCTATAAACATTACCTTAGGATAAAGAACTGTTTTAAGTCGCATATCATATTTATTCAGTGCTATAATTTCATCCAAAGAGCTAAAATTAACACGGTTAGTATCCTCTCGAATAAATCTATATCCCTTAAATCCATGATAATAGCCCATATTTCTAAGTGCTTGTGTCTGTGAGCTTTTAACATTGATATGGTGTGTATTACGTAAATATTTCATCAACTGGTAAATTGATAACATGTATAACCTTCTTTCATCATTTATAAGGTTTATTATAGCACCAAACACTTACTTTTTCCACAGAAAAAACGCCCCCGCCTAAGCCAGAGCATCATCCTTCTTCCATATTAAACTACCTTAAACATCTTCTGCGACATTGTTTTCTCCTTCTTCTGTTCAACCTCCGCCTGTGCCTTCCTAAACTCTTCCATCCGTTTCAATTCTTCCTCAGCATCATCAAATCCGA
>ERZ773145.2595-NODE-2595-length-12521-cov-18.331381_pt1 | contig 12521 bp, 9 predicted proteins | sample MGYA00580848_ERZ773145 | MGnify/ENA primary metagenome ERZ773145 (study PRJEB29015, sample SAMEA2737858) | human gut metagenome | biome: human gut; feature: human-associated habitat; material: faeces | place: China | collected 2012 ... | reverse complement strand
CATGGACAGGTGGACGCCGGGGACATTGACGCCCTTCTTGGTCTTGATCTTGCCGCTGTTGAGCACTTCGCAGACGATGTCGGTGTCCGTGACGCTCTTGATGGCCAGCTTGATGAGGCCGTCGTCCAGCATGATGGTGCCGCCCTCGTGGACGTCCTGGGGCAGGTCCTTGTAGGTGATGGAGCAGATCTCCTTGGTGCCCTCCACCTCGCGGGTGGTCAGGGTGAAGGTCTGACCGGCTTCCAGCATCTCAACGCCGTTCTTGAACTCCTTCAGGCGGATCTCGGGGCCTTTGGTGTCCAGCAGGGCAGCAACGGGCTTGTTCAGCTCAGCGCGGATAGCCTTCAGCATGTCCAGACGGCCCTTGTGCTCCTCGTAGGAGCCGTGGGAAAAGTTGAAGCGGGCCACGTTCATGCCGTTGGCGACCAGCTCGCGCAGGACGCCGTCCTTATCGGTAGAAGGGCCAAGGGTGCAGATGATCTTCGTTTTTCTCATAAATATACCTCTAACAGTCTCTTTTTTCCTCTATGATGGGCGCACAGGTGCCAAATATGCCCTGCGGCCGCTGGCCGGACATCGGCCCGGTCAGGGGTGTTTGAAAACCTTACCATTCTATATTATAACCGCTTGTGTACAAGAGAGCAAGAAAAAATTCGGCAAAGAAAACCTTAAATTTTCGTGATAGATGCCGGAGCGATAAAACGCTTGCGAAAAGTGCGTCCATCGCCTATAATAAGGCTAGCAAAAGTCTCACTTCTGCCCCGAAGGGGCGAAGGCGAGCGCAAAATGATAGAAACGGAGTGAAAGCGTAATGGAAAAGCGCGTTTTTCTGATCGTTCTGGACAGCTTCGGCATCGGCGCAGAGCCGGATGCCGCCGCCTTTGGCGATGAGGGGACCAACACCCTCGGCGCCATCGCCAAGCACCCCAACTTCAACTGCCCCAACCTGAAAAAACTCGGACTGTTCAACATCGACGGTGTGACCGTCGGCGAGAAAGATGCCGCCCCCATCGGCTCCTTCGCCCGCCTGCAGGAGCAGAGCATGGGCAAGGATACCACCATCGGCCACTGGGAGATCGCCGGTGTCGTCAGCCCCAAGCCGCTGCCCACCTTCCCGGACGGCTTCCCGGACAGCCTCATCCACGAGTTCGAGGAAAAGACCGGCCACAAAGTCCTCTGCAACAAGCCCTACTCCGGCACACAGGTGCTGAAGGACTACGGCGAGCAGGCCATGAAGGAGGATGCCCTCATCGTCTACACCAGCGCCGACAGCGTGTTTCAGGTCGCCGCCAACGAGGAGCTTGTGCCGGTGCATGAGCTGTACCGTTACTGCGAGATCGCCCGCGAGATGCTGAGGGGCGAGTACGGCGTGGGCCGCGTCATCGCCCGCCCCTTCCTCGGCCGCACCGCCGACACCTTCTACCGCACCACCAACCGCCACGACCTGAGCCTCAAGCCGCCCCGCAAGACCATGCTTGATTTGCTCAAGGACGCAGGCAGGGACGTCATCGCCGTGGGCAAAATTTTCGACATCTTCGACGGCGAGGGCGTGACGGAAAAGATCAAGACCACCGGCAACACCAACGGCATTGCCTTCACCAAGGCTTTGCAGACCCGCGACTTCGAGGGTCTGGCCTTCGTGAACCTCGTCGATTTCGATATGCTCTACGGCCACCGCCGCGACGTGGCAGGCTACGCCGCCGCCGCCACCGAGTTCGACAAGTTCGTTGCCGACTTCATCCCCGGGATGCGGGAGGGCGACATCCTGATGGTCACGGCCGACCACGGCTGTGACCCCTCCTACACCAAGACCACCGACCATACCCGCGAGTATGTGCCGTATCTCATCTGCGGCAAGGGCGTCAAACCGGGCGTTGACCTCGGCACCAGGCTCTGCTTCGGAACCATCGCACAGACCATCTGCGACTATCTGGGTGTGGATGCTTCCACGCTGGACGGCCAGAGCGTGCTGAGCGACATCCTGAAATAAGCATAAACGCAAAGATCCCGCAAGGCAGCTGCTTTGCGGGATCTTTCTGTCTATCAATTATGCTGCATCATTTTCAGCGCTGGAAGCGTCGCCGCTGCCGGAGCCGAACAGGGCGTCCAGCACGGTGGAAGCAGCCTGATGCAGGGAGGAAGCCGCCTGCTCCACCTGCTCCTGGGTCGGCATACTGAAGGACGGCGACTCGGTGGAGTCTGCCGGGGCTTCTTCACTGCCGTCTGCAGGAACCTCGGTGGAAGCGCTGGGCTCACCGGAGGCGTCACCCTCGGCGGGCTGGCTGTCAGCGGGGGCCTCTTCCGCCGGGACTTCGCTCTCGGCGGGCTCTTCTGCGATAACGCTGTCGGGAGATTCCTCCGGGATGGATGCACCGGCGTTGGGGTCGGCGGTCGGAGTGAAGACATCGGTCTTCTCGGGGGTCTGGCTGGTGCTGGTGAGCTTGTCCTCGCCGCCCAGAACCGCAGCGATGAGGGCCTTGGCTTCGTTGACCGAGTTTTCATCCGGCTTCATGACGTAGAGGCTCTGGCCCTTGGCGGAGTAGCACTTGGTGCTCTTCGCGCCCGAGCCGGTGACGGTGTAGCTCTGGATGTCCCAGTTGGCAAGGTCGCCCAGCTGCATCCGGACCAGCGCAGAGATCTGTTCCTGCGAAAGGCTGGTGACGAAGCAGTCGGCGGCGGCGTCCATCAGCTTGGAGAAGCCCATGAGCAGGGCGGGAGACTTGAGCTTGTTGACCATCGCGTCGATGACTTTCATCTGGTTGATGCCGCGCTGGATGTCGCCGGTCTTGAAGGCGTGGCGCTCACGGGCAAAAGCCAGAGCAGACTTGCCGTCCAGATGGTTCCAGCCCTCGGCGAAGGTGGTGGGGTCGTAGTAGCCGGGGCTGCCCACCGAGGTGAAGGCCTGGTCGGAGTAGACGTCCACGCCGCCGATGGCGTCGATGATGTTGATGAAGCCCGCAAAGTTGATGCGGAGGTAGTGCTCCACATTCACGCCGTAGAGGTTGCCCAGCGTGGCCATGCTGGTCTCGACGCCGTAGAGGCCGGCGTGGGTCAGCTTGTCCTTGCTGTCGGTGCCTGCGAGGTCAACATAGTAGTCGCGCGGGGTGTTGATGAGGGCCGCCTGCTTGGTGGTGGGGTTGACCACAGCGAGGATGTTCACGTCGCTGCGGGCCTTTTCGGTCAGCTCGCCGCGGTTGTCCACACCGCTGAGGTAGACGACGAACGGCTCTTTCGTGATCTTATTCGCCTCTGCGCCGGTGAGCAGGCCGGAAGTCATGCTGTCCAGTGCGGTCAGACCCTGCTGCGCCCAGACACAGCCCACGGCCAGCGCGGCGCAGAGCAGGACGGACAGCACCCGGGCCACGACGGCACCGCTGCGGGAGGCGAGGCACTTGCGCACCAGCAGCCAGAGCAGCACCAGAAGCGCGGTGATGATAACAAGGTAGAGCACCGGCAGCATCTGGGTGCGCCAGAGCTGCACCAGCGCGGCAAGGCTCAGGATGGCCTGCAGTACCAGCAAGACCATTCCTCCTTTCGGAAGTTTGTCGTCAGCGGGGGCGGGCTCGCTGGGGTGCAGCGGCTCCCACTGTCTGCGGGGCGGCACCGGAGGTTTCGGCGGCTCAGACGGAGGCGTCGGTGCCGGTTTCGGCGGTGCTTTGGGGCGGGGAGGCTCCGGCGAGAAGAAATCGGCGCTGTCTACCTCCACTTCGTCGGGCTCGCTGCGCTTGATGCCCCGGTGGATGTGCCGGGGGCCTTCGTCGTTATTCTGGGGATGGGTATGCTTGTTTTCGTCAAACATAGGCGTTCACTCCTTTGGATGTGTATGCCATCATGTGGTGGGGATGATGCTCAGCACAGCCCGGGCGGGCAGGCAGGTGGCCGTCTGGTCTTCCTCGCTGAGCCAGCCGAAGGACTCGCAGATGTGGTCAGGGCAGGGCGAATCTACAAAGCGGGCCGCGCCGTCCTGGATCTTGATGTGGACGGTGAGATAGCCGGTGTCCACATCGTAATCGGCGTCTTTTTCGAGGGGAAAGGTCAGCCTGGTGTTACTGTCGCCGTAGATGAGCTCTGCGCAGAGAGGCGTACCGGTCTGGTTTGCTTTCCGCACCAGCAGCAGCACGGCGGCTGCGGCCAGAATGACGGCAGCAAAGACCAGATTTATCAGCAGTTTTTTGTGTTGTTTCATAAAAAATTATCCTTTGAGCGGGATCTGTTCCAGCTCGGCCAGCCAGAGCGCGGCGGCTGCGTCACTGGGCATCCGCCAGTCGCCCCGGGGCGAGAGGGTGACGCTGCCCACCTTGGGGCCGTCGGGCAGGCAGCTGCGTTTGAACTGCTGGGCGAAGAACCGCCAGTAGAAGTTGCGCAGCCACTTGTAAAGCACTTCGTCCGGGTACTCGGCCCGGCCTGCGAAGGCCGCTTTCGCCAGCCGGAATATCTTCGATGGGCCGAAGCCGAAGCGGAGAACATAATAAAGGTAGAAGTCGTGCAGCTCATAGGGACCCACGAGGTCTTCCGTCTTCTGAGAGATCTCGCCGTCCTTGGCAGGCAGCAGCTCCGGGGAGACGGGGGTGTCGAGGATGTCCAGCAGCACCCGGCGCAGCTCGGCGGAGGCGGCAATGTCGGCCTCATACTGGACGAGGTGGCGCACCAGCGTCTTGGGGACACCGGCGTTGACGCCGTACATGCTCATGTGGTCGCCATTGTAGGTGGCCCAGCCCAGCGCCAGCTCGGAGAGGTCGCCGGTGCCGACGACGAGGCCGCCGGTGCGGTTGGCAGTGTCCATCAGCTCGAGGGTGCGCACACGAGCCTGTCCGTTCTCGAAGGTGACGTCCAGCACGCTCTCGTCCTGGCCGATGTCCTTGAAGTGGCTGTGGACGGTGTTGGCGATGTCAATCTCGGTAAAGCTGACGGCCAGCTCGTCGCATAAGATCTCCGCATTGCTGCGGGTGCGGTGGGTGGTGCCGAAGCAGGGCATGGTCACTGCCAGCACATCGCTGGTGGGGCGGCCCAGCTGTTTCATGGCGCGGACGGCCACCAGCAGAGCGAGGCAGCTGTCCAGACCGCCCGAGATGCCGATGACCGCCGTCTTGGCGTGGGCATGCTCGAGGCGCTTGGCGAGGCCGTCGGCCTGCATTTTCAAGATCAGCTCACAGCGCTCGGCCCGGCGGCGCTCGTCGTGGGGGATGAAAGGCGTGGGGTCTACCCAGCGGGAGAGCTTCGCCTCGGTGAGGGCAAGGTCGAAATCGACGGTCAGATACCCCTCAGCGCTGGGCTCGAAGCTGGTGTTGCGCGCCCGCTCCGACTCCATCCGCTGGCAGTCCAGCTCCGTCTCAGCCCAGCCGCCCTCGAAGGGAGACGTCTCGGCGAGGAGGGCGCCGTTCTCGGCGATGAGGTCGTGGCCGGCGAAGACCATGTCCTGGGTGCTCTCGCCGTGGCCGGCAGAAGCGTACAGGTAGCCGCAGAGCAGGCGGGCGGACTGGTTCGACACCAGCGCCCGGCGGTACTCGGCCTTGCCGACCGTCTCATCGCTGGCCGAAAGGTTCGCAATGACGGTGGCACCGGCCAGCGTGTGGAAGGTGGAGGGGGGCAGAGCGCTCCACAGGTCTTCGCAGATCTCCACGCCCAGAACGAAGCTGGGCATCTGGCGGCAGCGGAAGAGCAGGGACGTACCGAAAGGCACCTCCTGCCCGCAGACCGTCACATTTTCCACCTCGGTGTTGCCCGGGGTGAACTGGCGCTTTTCGTAGAACTCGCCGTAGTTGGGCAGGTAGGTCTTGGGGACAAGGCCCAGCAGACGCCCGCCGCAGAGGACGGCGGCGCAGTTGTACAGCTTGCCACGCACCAGCAGCGGCAGGCCCACGAGGGCCACGACATCCAGCTCCCGGCTGGCGTCCAGCACGGTCTGCAAGGCGTCCAGCGCGCCCTGCTGCAACGTGCGCTGCAAGAACAGATCGCCGCAGGTGTAGCCGGTGAGGCAGAACTCGGGGAACACCGCCAGCCTGACGCCGCGGGCGGCAGCGTCCTGTAACTGAGATACGATTTGGGAAGCGTTATAGTTGCAGTCGGCCACCCGCAGTGAGGGCGAGAGGGCAGCTGCTTTCAAAAAACCATCTTTCATCGGAGGATTTCACATCCTGTCTATTGAATTAAGGTCCCGGCGGAGACGTGCTCTGCGGGGTTTTGTTCAGTATACCACAAACCGGCCCAAACGAAAAGTGACAGTGTGGTTAAAGAAACAAAAAACGCTGCCTGCACACCGCAGACAGCGCTGAAAACAAAAGATGGAAAACGAGATAGACCGTAAGCCGGGTTCTGTATTAAACGACGATCTGTCTAGACCTGCCATTGCTGACAGGTTCGTGCCGCCTTCGGGACACGCGAGCAGCGCTGTACGTCCCATATAGGCGTTGCTTCCGGTAGGGTTTACAAAGCCGCATAGTCACCCATGCGCTGGTGAGCTCTTACCTCGCCCTTTCATCCTTACCGCATTGCTGCGGCGGTTTCCTTTCTGTTGCACTTTCCCTGAGGTCACCCTCGGCTGCCGTTAGCAGTTACCGTGCTCTGTGAGGCCCGGACTTTCCTCAGAGCGGTCAAAGCCGCCCCGCCGCCGTATGTTCCACTCGTTTTCCGCTCCTCATGATACCATAAAAAAACAAGATTTGCAAGAGAAAGAGAATTTTGCTATACTTATCTTATATGTTGCCCGCGCTGGAGGTGGGAAGATGAAGCTTTATTTCAAAGTCCCGCCCGAGGCGGATGGGATGCTGCTGCGTGGTTTTCTGCGCAAGTGCAGTGTCTCCACCGACCTGTCCCGGGCCGTGAAATTCCGGGGCAACGGCTTTTTTGCCGACGGTGCCCCCATCCTGGCCAACCGCCGGGTGGAGGCCGGGCAGGTCATCTCCTTTGAACTGCCGCCGGAGGGGGAGAGCGTTGTGCCGCAGAACGACATCCCGGTGGATGTGGTCTACGAGGACGCTTTCGCCCTCGTGGTGGAAAAGCCGCCCCATCTCGCGGTGCATCCTACCCTGAATTACCCGCTGGATACGCTGGCGAACGGCTATGCGGCCTGGGCGCTGCGTCAGGGCAGAAGCCCCGTCTTCCGCCCGGTGAACCGCATCGACAAGGACACCAGCGGCCTCGTGCTGGCGGCTCAGAATGGCTACGCCGCCCCGCTGCTGGCTCAGCGGGTGGAAAAGCTCTACTACGCCGTTGTAGAAGGAGAACTTCCCCTCGGGCCGGGCGTCATCGACGCCCCCATCGGGCGGCAGGGGGAGAGCATCATCGGGCGGTGCGTCACCCCCGATGGCAAACCCAGCCGGACGGAATATACCATATTGAAAGCCGAAAACGGCCTGAGCCTCGCGGCCTGCGTCCCGGTGACGGGCCGGACCCACCAGATACGGGTACATTTTGCATCCATCGGCCACCCGCTGGCCGGAGATGACCTCTACGGCGGGAGCCGGGCGCGCATCGGGCGGCAGGCGCTCCACTGCGCAAAACAGACGTTCTGGGTGCCGCGCTGCGAGCCGATGCCGGACGGCATCCGCATCGAAGTGCCGGTGGACGAAACGACTCTGAGGCCGGTGACGGTGGAAAGCCCGCTGCCGGAGGATATGACAAAGCTTTTTGTCTAAATTTGTGTATTTCGTGAAAAGTAAGTGAAAGCTAAGCCCAAATTTTGTGTCAATGCTTGTTTCGGCGCTGGCAGGGTGTATAATAAATAGAGTTATTCTTGTCAAAAAAGCTGTCCTGATGCGGCAGCGTGTCGATAACAGAGAAAAGAGACAAATCAGAATCTCCTGAAAATACAGGAAGGAGCATCCTTTTTGCTGGAAGATAAAACAACTGAAACGCGGCAGGACGAGCCAGCCGCTGCGCCGCGGCACACCGGCTTCCGCGCAAAGCTGCGCTCGCTTTGGGCGCAGCTCCAGTGCGTCCATCTGCTGCGCCGCCACCGGCGGTATCGCCGCCGCAGACACCGGCTGGACAATGCCTCCCGGAAGCTGCGCTCGTCGAAGCTGGTATTGCGCATTGGCGCAGCGCTCTACGCGCTGGGCTTTGGCGCGGAGTATGCTGCCGTGCGGGTGGGGCGTGCCGTCAAGTACGCCGCTCTCTGGGTTGCTGGAGGCATCCGCCGCTTTGCAAAGGCTCTGGCGGAGACGGCGTTCCCCGGCGCAGCACAGGTGGCCAAAGACCTGTTTGGCCCCATCGTGCTGTTTGCAAAGGGCATCGTGTCCCTTCTCATCCATGCCCACCGTATCCGCAGGGAGCAGGGCTTCGGTGCAGCATTTGAGGCCAGCGTCCACTACTTCAAAAACGGCGTCCGCCGCAACCTCAGTCTGCTGCCCCGCATGGCGATGTATGCCCTGCCCATCTGCGCACTGGCGCTGGGCGTAGCAGTGTTCCAATATGTCATCCACCAGCCTTATGCACTGGCCGTCCGGGTCAACGGCGAAACCGTGGGCTATGTGGCGAATGAGGACGTCTTCAACACGGCCCGCGAGGACGTGATGGAGCGTATCAGCTACGCCGGCACCGACAAGACCGAGTGGACCATCGAGCCGAGCTACACCCTCGCCATCGCCCACCACATGATGGACGAAAACGAGATGGCAAACGCCATCATCCAGAGCGCCGGCGACCAGATCAGCGAAGGCACGGCTCTTTATCTGGACGGCGAGTTGACGGCGGTGTGCAGCGACGGCAATGCGCTGCGGGATTACCTCGCCGCCATGCTCGACCCCTACGAGGAAGAAGAGGACGACCCCAATGTGAGCGTGGGCTTCAACAAGCAGGTCACGCTGGAAGACGGCCTCTACTTCAAGGAAGGCTTGCAGGATTTTGAGACCGTCCGGCAGGAGCTGGTGGGCGTGAAGCAGGCTCAGAAGGTCTACACCGTCAAGGCGGGCGACACCCTCTGGTCCATCGCACATAACAATGACCTGACCTTCCGTGAACTGTGCGCCCTCAACCCGGCGTTCAAGGGTGAGCCGCTGAGCGAGACGTCCAGCATCCTTGAGGGCGACCACCTCGTCATCACCAAAGAAGAGGCTGGCCTTGAGGTGCGCATCACCCGCATCGAGACCCGTGAGGAAGAAATCGCATTTTCCACGGAGACGACAAAATCCAACGAATATACGAAGGGAACCACCAAGGTGCTTCAGGAGGGCGAGAACGGTCTGCGCCGTGTGACTCTCCAGAACGTCTACGACACCAAGAATATCCTTGTGGACCAGAGCGTGCTTTCCACCGAGGTCATCAAGGAGCCGGTGAACAAGAAGGTGGTCGAAGGCACCAAGAAGGTGACTTCCAGCACCAAGTACATCACCGGCAGCGGCCGGTTCATCTGGCCTGTGCCGAACTACCGCTACTGCTCGCGCTGGTACGGCGGACGCCACAGGGGCGTGGACATCTGCGCCCCGGCCGGTACGCCCATCTACGCCTCCGCAGGCGGCACCGTCACCAAGGCGGGTTACAACAAGGCCGGTGCAGGTACGGGCTATGGCTACTCGGTCATCATCAACCACGGCGGCGGATACAGCTCTGTGTATGCACACTGCCTGTCCCTGACCGTCAGCGCGGGCCAGACCGTCAAGCAGGGCCAGCTCATCGGCTATCTGGGCAGCACGGGCCGTTCCACCGGCAACCACTGCCACTTTGAGATACGTCTTAATGGTTCGTACATTCCCCCACAGAACGTATTCCCGGGGAAGAAATAAACCTCTCCGTCACGCCTGCGGCGCGCCACCTCCCCTAAAAAGGGGAGGCTTTGGCATGTCGGCTGACATTCAGCGGAATGAAAAAAGCTTTTGGGTAACGCAAGGCGGCGGGCTCCGCTGCCTAGATAAAATTCATAAAAAGGAGATAATTATTATGGCTACTCCTCACATCAGCGCCGAAAAGGGCGATTTCGCAAAGACTGTCCTGATGCCGGGCGACCCCCTGCGCGCAAAGTTCATTGCTGACACCTTCCTGAAGGATGTCCGTCAGGTGACGGGTGTCCGCGGGATGCTGGGCTTTACCGGCACCTATGAGGGCCGTCCCATCAGCGTGATGGGCAGCGGCATGGGTATGCCCTCCATCGGCATCTATTCCTACGAGCTGTTCAAGTTCTACGATGTGGACAACATCATCCGCATCGGCTCCGCCGGCAGCTACACTGCCGACGCCAAGCTGTTCGACACCGTGCTGGCTACCGGTGCGGTCAGTGAGTCCAACTATGCCCGCGTCCAGAGCGGCAACGACCACGACATCACCTTCCCCAGCGAGACTCTGAATGATAAGCTGCGCGCCTCCGCCAAGAAGCAGGGCATCAAGCTCATCGAGGGCAACATCCACTCCTCCGACGTTTTCTACCGTCAGCCTTCCGATGCAAAGCCCACCTACTGGGAGCTGCTGCGCGACGAGCGCGGCTGCCTCTGCGTGGAGATGGAGAGCTTTGCTCTGTTCGCCAATGCCGAGGTGCTGGGCAAGAATGCTGCCTGCCTGCTGACCATCTCCGACAGCTTTGTCTCCCCGGAGATCACCACCGCAGAGCAGCGCCAGAAGAGCTTCACCGATATGATGAAGGTCGCACTGGGCGCGGAGTATTGATTTAACCATAATACAAAAAGACTGCTGTCGGCCGACAGCAGTCTTTTTGCTTCTCAGGTATCCGTGTAATGACCGTAACAGGACGCAATGATGATGTTTCCATCCTGCTCCCGGTAGACGATGCGGTGGGTGTCGTCGATACGCCGACTCCACCATCCGCTCAAATCTCCCTTCAAAGGCTCGGGCTTGCCGATGCCCTCATAGGTGTTCCGCTGAATGTCTTTTATGAGGGAGTTGATTCGCTTCAGCAGCTTTTTGTCCCGCGTCTGCCAAAGACAATAATCTTCCCACGCTTCCTCTTCCCACAGCAGCCTCATCAGTCCACCTCGATCAGTTCATGTTCGGTGAGCTTGGCTTTGCCGGTGTCAATATCATGGACGATTTGACGGAGATGGTTGATGTTGCTTTCAGAATAGAAGGGGTCAGCGGAGACTTCAAAGGGGATCCGATGCTCGCGCGACACTTTCTTTGCAAAAATCGTGAAGGCTGTCGTCATCGAAAGCCCCATCTCGGCACAGACCTCCTCCATGCTCCGCTTGAGGTCGGGGTCCATCCGAAAATTCACATTGACTGCGTTTGCCATTCTGATGCGCCTCCTTTATAATTCTATTATATTCATTTGTAATGACAAATGCAAGAGCTGTCATTGCATAATGCTGCGTAATTATCGCCGCTTGCACTTCTTAAAAGAATGATTTATACTTAAATACACGACACAGAAGAATGTACGACACAGAAGGGAATGAGGCCGATGAACAGAGAAACGGTGAACATGGTGCGCAGTCCGATTTCTGTGGAGGGGAACATCCGGCTTGTTCCGTATTATCCGGCCTACGATACAGCACTTGCGTGGTATCAGGATGCACAGCTCTGCAAACAGGTAGATAACAGGGACTTCGTTTATGATTTGCCACTGCTGAAGCGGATGTATCATTATCTGGACACACACGGGGAACTGTTTTATATCGAGTATCGGGGTGTGCTTTGTGGTGACGTCAGCCTGCGGACGACCGGCGAGCTTGCCATCGTCATCTGCAAGGAGTACCAGAATAAACACATCGGGCGGAAGGTCATCGAAAAAATGCTGGAGCTGGCTCGGGAAAGGGGTTTGGCGGAGTGCTTCGCGCACATCTATTCCTTCAATACCCAGTCGCAGAAAATGTTTGAATCCATTGGCTTCGTCCCACAGGACGAGGAACACTATATCTACAAATTGCAAAAAGGAGAACCGACCATGACAAAACTGACTCTGGAAGAAAAGCAGGAGCTCATCCGGATGGCCCTTGCGGCCAGGGAGAAGGCTTACGCGCCTTACAGCGACTTTATGGTGGGCGCTGCCCTGCGCGCCGAGGATGGCCGCATCTTCACCGGCTGCAATGTGGAGAATGCCGCCTTTACCCCCACCAGCTGCGCCGAGCGGACGGCCCTGTTCAAGGCTGTGGCCGAGGGCGTGACCAGGTTTACCGACATCGCCGTGGTGGGTGCGCGCCGGGGCGAAGTCAACAAGCAGATCACCTCGCCCTGCGGCGTCTGCCGTCAGGCGCTGTTCGAATTCGGCGGCCCGGAGCTGAATGTCATCATGGCAAAAAGCCCGGACGATTTCATCGAGCGCAGCATGGACGAGCTGCTGCCCTTCGGCTTCGGTCCCTCCAACGTGGCGGGCAACAAGGCCGTGGAAGATTGAACACAGCCGCGCGAAAAATGCCGGGTGGAGCGGATTTCCCGGGATAAGTATGGTTTTTATACAATTTTGATAAAATAATTGTAAATGTTTTGTAATCGGAAAAGGCTTGCATCTGTCACTTCTTCCCGCTATACTTGAGCCAGTAAATGTGCAAGTGCGCACATTTCGTCAACAAAACGCGATTATATTAAAATAAAAGGAGAGTTTTCATTATGATGATTTCTCGTCGTAACTTCCTGGCAGT
>ERZ773145.2591-NODE-2591-length-12539-cov-4.038609_pt1 | contig 12539 bp, 11 predicted proteins | sample MGYA00580848_ERZ773145 | MGnify/ENA primary metagenome ERZ773145 (study PRJEB29015, sample SAMEA2737858) | human gut metagenome | biome: human gut; feature: human-associated habitat; material: faeces | place: China | collected 2012 ... | reverse complement strand
CACCTTATTGGGCCGTCTTTATGCAGGTTCCTGCACAGGTGGTCTTCGCGCATCCGCCAAATCGCTTTCCCTCGTCGGGTTCTGCCAACTGATGTACTGTTGAATCGGATATTCTTTTTTCAAAGAACAACAGAGGTAAATGTCCCTCTATTTAATCCGACAGAAAATCGCGTTTTGACCAGTCACTTTTTCAAAAATTTTTTAATTTTTTTCTTTGCCCACTGGATGGACTCCAAAGCCGCGTTATATCCGCAGTTTTCAGCCTTCGCAATGTCGTGAATCGTCAAACCTGATTCAAGCAGTAAAAAGCGTCGGCGCTGCGTGGGCGTCAGTTTTGCCTGTGCAACCGCAGCCGACAGGCGTTCCATTTGTTCCTCGCTTATATACTGCTCATCCAGCGTCTTTGATGCCAACTCTGGAGCATTGGCAGGTCTGGCTTCCAGCCGGAGCTTTTCTACATGACGCTCATCGCGCTTCTCCTGTTTGAGATCTTCCAGTTTGAATTCCCGTGTCAAAACCGTAAACAGCCGGAAGTCCAAGCGGATCACGCGCCCGGCATCCGGAGATTCCGGGTAGACATCCTCGATATGTATGATCGCCGCCTCCGGCTTCATTTTGATCAGTTCGCGGTGGGCCTTTTTCGTGAGCTGGAACCAGTCAGATTCGATTCCATTTTGGACAATTTTAATCAGCATATCGCTGCCTCCATTTCTGAATTTCATTTGCGCGGATGGGCAAATGTCAGAAACGGAGGGGCGCGGATAGGGTAATAAAAATCCGCCAGTGCGTTGCGGCTGCAATTTGCAGCGTATACACACTGACGGACGCTAAAAATATTCACCGGTAGTTCCACTCGACGCCGTACAACTGCCACTTGTTTGAAAGCGGCCTTGCGGCAAGAGTGGAATCTACCGGTGTTCTGGGCTGCTGGTCACCGTTTGAGGCGCAGCCCGCGCCTCTTTTTAGGGGAAAATAGCATAAAACGCTCCATCCCGGCAGGAATGGAGCGCTTTAGTCGCACGGATCGCCCTCCAGCACTGCCGTTTTTTTATATGCGGCGCTGGAGGTATTTCCTTATTTCGTCCTCTGATAGTGAACAAAATTCGACACCATTAGAGCATTTCTGAAACATCGGGTATTCTGTACAATACTCGTGTCGGAGGTGAACTACTGGTGTCGATTTATAATACTCCATTAGAGGAGCGTTTCGGTGAAAAATTGGAAGAATTGCGCGAGGGAAAGAATATGACGCGCGAACAGCTTGCGGAACAGGTCGGGCTTACCGCGAGGCATATCGCCGCATTGGAACGAGGTGAGCGGCGGCCGACGCTCAATACAATGGAAAAGCTGCTGCGGACGCTGGGCGCACCGACCGAGTGGCTCATCTATCCAGAGTTTGAGGAACAAAATACCCGCTTACGCGAGATATCCCATTTGGCTGCTACATTCTCGGACGAACAGCAGGAATTCCTGCTGGGTATTATGCGCCTGATGCGAAAACAGAAGTATGAGGGTTAAAAATAGCGGTGTTCGCTGGAACACCGTTATTTTTTCTCAATGTACCGATGAATTGCATGAAAGACATCTTCGATGAAGATTCTCTCGGCATCTGTTCCGCTGAGTTGAATATCGCTCAGTTCAACAACGCCCTTCAGCAAGTAATCTGCGGATACATGGAATATATTTGCCGTCCGCAGGTAGAAATCCAACGCCGGGTGTGCACGCCCTGCCTCGACTTGCGAAATCTGCTTTTGCGTGCAATACAGCGCTCCAGCTAACTCCTCTTGTGTCATCCCAGCTTGCTGCCGAAGGCGTTGAATATTCCAACCAACAAGCGCATAAAGACGTTCTGTATCCAAGTATTCTTCTTTGTATCTCGCCATCTTGTAATTATATTTTCCAGTATTTTATATTGAATGTCAAAGCTGTAGGAGAATAATTTATACAAATATTATCGAATATGCAACTCCTGTGTTCTGCCGTTGCCTATTGCAGAGTCAATCGCGTTTTTGAACTGCCCAAACTTCTCATTCGACACAAACGCAAGAACTGTTCCAGCGAAGCCGCCGCCGTGGACGCGGACGGCTCCTTCGCCGCCGAGCAGCTTCCGGCACAGCGCCAGCGTGAGGGCCATCTCCTGATGGGCCGTTGCGCCGAGCGGCGTGATGTTCTGTAAGAGTTCCCATGATGCGTTGCCGGATTCGTTGACGTAGTTCAAGAACGCTGCAAAGTTGTCGTTCTTCAGCGCCCGCACCTGCATCTGTACGCGCCGGTTCTCATCGAAGAAGTGCATCGCGCGAAGGGCGGCACGGTCGCCGGTTTCCTTGCGGATTTCCGCAATCTTTGCGTAAAACTCCTGCTCATCGACCTCACGGAGGACTTCTTTTCCGAAGAACGCTGCGACTTTTTTCATTTCAATCGGCATTGCCGCATATTCGTCGGTCAAATCAGCATGATCCGCGCCGGAGTCGATCGTGCAGAGCGTATAACCACTGTGCGCAAAATCGTAGTCGACCTTCTCGACAATCGGAGTTTTCGGGTCATGGAAGTCGATGAACACCAGACCGCCAACGCTCGACGCCATCTGATCCATCAGACCGGACGGCTTGCCGTAGTACACGTTCTCGGCGTACTGCCCGATCTGCGCGATCTCAATCGCCGACACGGCGTTGTCCGCGAACAGTCCGTTCAGAATACGGCCAATGAGAACTTCGAACGCCGCCGAGCTGGAGAGGCCGGAACCCGGCAGCACCGTGGACTTCACCTTCGCGTCAAAGCCCGCGAGCTTGTAGCCGCGCTGGGCAAACGCCGCCGCCACGCCGCGAATCAATGCAGCGGTGGTATTCTTTTCGGCTTCTTTGATCGTGAGGTCGCCAAGGTCAATCTCAACCGGCTTATAGCCCTCGGAATCGATGCGGATGATGTTCGTACCGTTCAGGCGAACCTCTGCCGTTGTCGTCATATCCACTGCCACCGCGATCACGCAGCCGTGCTGGTGGTCGGTGTGGTTGCCGCCGATCTCCGTGCGCCCCGGCGCGGAAAAATGATAAACCTTATCCATTCTGAACCTCCGTCAGGAACTTTTTGAGGTGTTCGCGACCCTCCGCCGTGCATTTGTAGACGCCCGCACATTCAAGCACCTGTACAAAGACCTGTCCGATTTCGAACTTGATGATGTCTTCCGCGTTTTCGGCGTTGAATTCCGGGTGGCGCTTTAGGAAGCCCTCTGCCCAGTCGACGTGCTTGGCAAGCTCGTCGTTCGCGCGAAGATCTTCACCGTTCAGAAGTGCGGCTCTGAGGTCGGCCATCTCCTTTTTGAGTCTGCCCGGCAGAATCGCCAGACCCATGACCTCGATCAGACCGATGTTTTCCTTCTTGATGTGGTGCAGCTCCTCATGCGGATGATAGAGGCCCATCGGATGTTCTGGTGTGGTCAGGTTGTTGCGCAGCACCAAATCCAATTCGTACTTGCCATTTCTCATTCTGGCAATCGGCGTGATCGTGTTGTGCGGCTCGCCGTCGGTTTCCGCGAAGATCATCGCGTCGGGGTCAGAATAGCCGCGCCACTTGGAGAGAATTTTGCCCGCCAGCTCGCAGAGCTGGTTTTTATTTTCAGCGTTCAGGCGCAGCACCGTCATCGGATACTTCACGACGCAGCAGTCCACATCTTCAAAGCCCGGAACCTCGAACGAAAATTCCGACGCTGCTTTCTCCATCGGGAACGTGTGATGTCCGCCCTGGAAATGCTCATGCGCCAGAATGCTGCCGCCCACAATGGGCAGATCGGCATTCGAGCCGAGGAAATAGTGCGGGAACTGCTCCACAAACGAAAACAGCTTGTCAAACGCCGAGCGGTCGATGACCATCGGCGTGTGCTCGGTGTTCATGACGATGGCGTGTTCATTATAATAGACATACGGCGAATACTGGAAACCCCACGGCTGACCATCCACGGTCACGGGCATCACGCGCAGATTCTGCCGCGCCGGGTGCGAAATCGTGCCCGCGTAGCCGACGTTTTCGACGCACAGCAGGCATTTCGGATACCCCGACGCCTTTTTCAGCTTCGCCGCCGCAATGTCACGCGGGTCTTTCTCTGGTTTTGAAAGGTTGATGGAAATTTCGAGTTCGCCGTACTTTGTCTGTGCCGTCCAGTGTTCGTCCTTCGCAATGCGTTCTCTGCGAATATAGTTGCAATCCTGACTGAGCTTGTAGAAATAATCGGTTGCCGCTTTCGGGGATTCTGCGTAAAGCGACCAGAACTTCCGAACAACTTCAGATGGGCGCGGCGTGACGCAGCCCATGAGCTTTGTGTCAAACAGGTCACGCTCGGCAATCGTGTCGTGGATCTGCCCGTTTTCGGCGGCGTAGTCGCACAAAAGGTTCAGACATTCCGGAAAACTATGGCGCTCTTCCTCCTTTTCATAGCTGTCCAGTCCGAGTTCTGCCAGAATCGAATTCCGCGCAAACGTCTCGTCCAGCGGGTGCAGGAGTTCACAGTCTTTTGCATAGTCGAGCAGCGAATCGATCGCCGCCCAGACTGTTTCAGTCTTCATAGCCATGCGGATGCTCCTTGTGCCAGTTCCACGCGGAACCGATGATCGTCTCAATATCGTCATACTTCGGCTTCCAGCCGAGGACGGTCTTCGCCTTTTCCGAGGACGCGACGAGCTGCGCCGGGTCGCCCGCACGGCGAGCTGCCATCTCGCACTTGATGGGCTTCCCGACGACCTTTTCCGCCGTCGTGATGATCTCCTTAACCGTGAAGCCGACGCCGTTGCCGAGGTTGAACACGTTATTCTCGCCGCCGTTCATCAGATATTCCGCGGCGAGGATGTGCGCGGAAGCAAGGTTGGTGACGTGGATGTAGTCGCGCACGCACGTGCCGTCGCGCGTGGGATAATCGTCGCCGAAGATGTTCATGTGGTCGCGCTGGCCGTTCGGGACCTGCAGCACGATCGGAATCAGGTGCGTTTCCGGATTATGCGCCTCGCCGATCTTGCCCGACATGTGTGCGCCGCAGGCGTTGAAGTAGCGCAGCGCGACAAAATGAATGCCGTGTGCGACGGAAGCCCAGTAGAACATCCGCTCCATCGCCAGCTTCGTGTCGCCGTAGCAGTTCGTGGGATGCGTCGGGTCGGTTTCCAGAATCGGCACTCGCTCCGGTTCGCCGTAGGTCGCGGCGGTGGAGGAGAAGACAATGTACTTCACGCCATGCTCGATCATGCTCTGGAGCATCGTGCGCGTGCCGCCGAGGTTGTTGTCGTAATACTTGAGCGGATTGACCATGCTCTCGCCGACCTGAGAGTTCGCGGCGAAGTGGATGACTGCGTCAATTTTCTCAGACGAGAACACATGGTCGCAGAATTCCTTGTTGCGGATGTCGCCCTGATAGAAGCGCGCCTTTGGATGCACCGCTGCCCGGAATCCGGTCTCCAGATTGTCCGCTACGACCACGTCGTAGCCGTTGTCAATCAGCTCATATACCGTGTGGCTGCCGATGTAGCCCGCGCCGCCTAACACTAAAATTCTTTTCATGTTTCTTCGTTCACCCATTCCCCATATTTTTCTCATGTGCGAGAGTGCCATTCATCCTCTTATTCTTATACACTTTATTGCAGTTCAATTGTCTAGCGCGAATTTCTCTGCCAACCAACTTTGGCAAAGGGATACCCATTGATGTACTCGCTTTGATGGTGTTCCTACTTCTTCCGTAGCTATCGACATACCATGTGGTCCGTTTTCAAAAAATGGCATTCGCAGTCTACACCAGCCTGATGCAGTTGTTCCGCAAACAGGAAACTATTTTCAATCGGTACCGCGGGATCATTCATTGTGTGCCATAAAAAAGCAGGTGGTGTCTGCTCTGTGACTTGCGTTTCAAGACTCCAATAGCATTCATCTTCATGACAGTCTTGACTCACCCGTTGAATGCTTTCGCGATGTGCGAATATTCCCGCAGTAATAACTGGATATCCTAGGATCATCGCGTCTGGACGCAGCATCTGCGCATCTTTCACTTCGCACCGACGCATGATATCCGGATCATTCCAATGAACGCCCAAACTTGCCGCCAAATGTCCGCCTGCCGAAAATCCGCAAACTACAATTTTGTGTTTATCCACCTGCCACCGATCTGCACGTTCTCGCACAATCTTTACGCTGGCTGCAACTTCTTGTAATGGACGTTTGTTCCCGGCATAAGGTTCAACGCTGTACCGAAGCACAAACACCTGACATCCCATGTTTAAAAACGCAATCGCGGGCGGATCGCATTCACGATCAGAGCAAAATGAATATGCTCCACCCGGGCAGAGAATCACAGCCAGCCTCTCAGCCGCTGCGTTTTTCATCTCATTACTCTTTTCATGCAGCAACGCGGTCAGCGTTCCGCGCTCAGATAATTGAATCTGTTCTATATTCATTGTATTTCATCTCCTTCAAATTCAAACAGTCTCGCGCTGTATCTTGCCTCCAGTCGCACCGTCAGAATACCATTCGACTCATGGTAGTCCGTAGGCAGGCTGATAGGATACAGAAGCTTCCCCTTCAGCTGTCCATGCAGATAATTCTTTAACGAAAAGCTGACCGTATTTTTGTTCCCACCAATTTTCCAGACGGAAAGCAATAATTTCTTTCCGTTTGTCAGCCCAAATGCATACATACCTTCCTCAGAAATCCGGAAGAAACCAGATGGGTAAACCGGATATGCGTGTGCCAAAAACTCACGCTTTTGCTTATAGACAGCAATCGCTTCTCGAATCAATGTGCGGTTTCTTTCGTCCGCTTCCTCAATATGTCCCGATAAATATAGAACACCGAGCATGGAACTGACCATATTGAACGCAGTCCATTCACCATCCAGATAAGTCTCGCATTCGTGTTCTTTGAAATACTCCTTGATTGGCTGCATTCTGGCCTCGCAAGGCAACGCATACGGGTATGACCAGATCCCGCATTTTTCTGGCTGTACACAGGCTATCATACCCGTCAGAATGGAAGGATTGTTCCAAAAAAATTCCTGATCGCTGCTGCTGTAAAGATGAAAATGCCGCAATGCTCCATTATCTGCCCGCATACCCCCACTGGCGCAGGTTTCAATCCACAAATCAGGATACTTCGCGCGGATCTCATCAACAAATCTATAGAAAGCCTCTGTTTCCCGGCGTAAGCCTTCGGAAACTGAATTTGGATCATCACAGCCAATTCCAGCAGTCTGGTTAAAATCATTTTTGATATAGCGAATGCCCATTGCATACAGCCGTTCTATGACAGATTCCATATACGTTTGTACATCCTGACTGCGAAAGTCGAACTGGTATCGCCCATTACATCCAATTTCGTGACCAGTTCTTGTCATTCGGCCTTGCTTCGGCGCGGTCATATTCTCATGGGAAACGCTCTCAAGCTCTAGCCAGACTCCGGGGCGCATGCCCTTTTTGCGGATATAGTCAATCACCCCCTGCAGCCCCTTTGAGCCAAACCGCGCCTGATTCGGTATCCATGTTCCCGTTCCGTCTTTTTGCCAGCCGTCATCGATGCAAAATACTTCACAGCCGACATCTGCCGCTGCATCGATCAATGAGATCAGTTTTTGATCGCTCGGATTCGCCCAAAGACAGTTCATATAATCGTTAAAGCAAGCCGCCGGGCGCAGAATTGATACGTCACTGCATTGCCTGTGCCAGCGTAAGCGTTCTTGGATTGCAGCCTCAATGCCTCCATCTACGACACCGTAAATAGCTGGGACGGCAGTATAATATGCATCTGGTTGCAGCGTTATATGCCAGCCGTCATGATTACACCATGCGGCATTCATTTCAACATACAGTCCTCCATCTTCGTTCGCTCCAAGTTCTATATGCCAATTCCCACTGGACAAAATCTCAAAAAACCACGTTTGTCCGCATTCCTTGTCCTCCAGATATAGCAATGGATAAAACACAGACGTACTCATATTCCCGACGGACGAAATAGCAATCGCATTGGCGGGATTATGGTTTGAAGCCCGGTAAAGTCCCAGTTCTGGTAGTGTACCGTAGCTCCACTGGCCTTCTCCCTGCCAACACATCCGACAAAAATATAATTTAAAACGTTCCTCGTCATACCACGGCCGAATTCCTCCCAGACCGATACCTGCAATATATGCAGAGCTTACCTGCTCAAGTACAACGGGTTTATCCAAACGGTTTTTTACAGTCGTAATCTGCTGTACCGTTTTCCCGTTTTGTTTCAGCGCGCACAGGATCGTCAGATGTTCGGTTTGGAATTTCCCATTTTCCTTCTGTATCTGCAGGTTCCACACTTTTCCTGATCGTGTCCAGTTTCTCGCATATTCCTCTGTCTCTGCAACAATGGCATATGGAATCTGTCGTTCTATCTTTTTCACCATTTTGCTCCTTCCGTTTGCGCTGGTTTATGTGTGCAGCTTTCTGATAACTATTTCCGAATGTGTTACTCTAAATCCATAGAGTGTCCCTTTATAATACAGCTTAAAATACATTTCTTTCCATTTTTCCGGCAGAGCTGGTCTGCAATGAATACCATCGCTGTCTTCATAAACACCTGCAAACCCTTTAACTGCTACAATCCATGCACCACCCGCAGATGCCGGATGTGTTCCGCCGATATAAACAAGTCCAAGCCATTCTTTTGCCGGCGGCATTAAATCAATCTGTGCTGATTTCATAAACAACGGATATGCAGAATCTCCTTGTCCCGTATAACAGGCTACCAGTGCATACATGCATGCAGAAAGCGACGACCCATGCTCTGTCCTCGGTTCATAATACTGCAGGTTCTTTTTCATCGTTTCCTGACTGTACTCCCCATGGAACATTCCAAGCATAGCCACAACATCGGCTTGTTTCAGAATCTGCGTATCGCTGGCAACACCGTGTGCGCCGCCCCAATATTCCTTTGGATCACACAGTCTGGATCTGACTGTTTCAATATCGACATCCTCCAGTTCAAAATAATGGTCGAACTGTTCGATCAGCATCTCACGATTTTCTGTCTTTTGGATGAGTTTTTCTGCAGCATCCAAAAAAAGTTCCCGCAGTTGGTTTCCGGATTCTCCGGAGGCATCTGTATACGGCATCTGATTGAGCAAATCGGCAGCCGTCTCAAAAACGAATTTTGCCATCCGATTCGTATAGGCATTGTTATTGACTCGCTCATGATATTCATCTGGTCCGACGACATCCCGAATCTCATAAATCTCCGAGTCCACTTGGCGGATCAGGATTGACCGATAAAACCTTGCACATTCAACAATCACCTCCAAGCCGCCGTCATCCAGAATCGACGTATCGCCTGTCGCTCGTAAGTATTTAACAAAGCCATATACAATTGCTGCCGAAACGTGATATTGTTTATCTCGGAAATAGGTTCGTACCGGGCGCTTTGTAAACACATCCACAAGATTGAAGTCCGAGCAGGCCTCATAGCCTCCCTCCTGGCTTTCCCATGCGTAGTAGGCTCCCTGCAGTCCGTACTCCTTTGCTTTCCTTCTTGCTCCATCGAGTGTGTCAATTCGATATTGCAGCAGTGTTTTTGCGATCTCTGGTGCAGCGGCAATATAATAATCCATCATAAACATTTCTGTGTCCCAGAAAATCGCTCCTTTATACACTTGCCCAGACAGGCCTCTGGCAGGAATAGATGTTCCAGGCAGGTTTCTCGGTGCAATACAGTTCAAATGATAAATTGAATAATTGATTGCAAGTTCTGCATCTGCATCTCCATCAATTTTCACTTCTGATATGGCCCAGATTGCATTCCATGCGCGAATCTGTTCCTGTTTCAGCTGAGAATAGGTAGTCTTCTCTATCTGATCGGTAAATGCCAAGTTATCCGCAGTTGTCCGAACCGCCGCAATTTCCTCTATCCAATAGGTATGACCAGCCTTTGCACAAATCGAAATACGCTGATACGCGCACTCACTTGCACACTCCTGATTTGCCATCCCATCTGATGAAATGACAGCCATTGTGGTTACGCCGATTCGCTTTTCTCCAGTAATTCCAGTCATTTGAAGCACTAACCCGTTGCTTTCCTGAATCTTTTCCACAAAATGCGGACCATGTATATCCCACACATTCGCATCGATTCCAGCATAGATTGTGATTTGGCAGTCATAATCAGCAGAAATCGAATAACGCATAGCAAGCAGATGTTGTCTGCTCATACTGGCAAAGCGTTCGCTTCGTACCAGCAATGTTCCTTTTTCTGTCTGCCATTGTGTTCTCCTGCGCTGTAGTCCATATCGGAAGTTTAATTGCTGTAATTGAGAAAGCGGTCTGTTCTCCGGCAGCGCATATTCCGTCCCATCGACGTTTACCCGCATGTAAAATGGATTTGGCGCATTTATTGATTCTCGCCACGATTCACCCACACGGTCATAAATTCTCGCCAGATTAATCGCACACATCTGTTCTTTTGTATATTCTTCCATCGTGCCCCTGACCCCGAAGTATCCGTTACCCGTCAAGAACTTATTCCCAAACCATGCGATTTTACCCTCATCATATCCGCTTTCCGTGATGCAAAAGGGTTCCTCGTTAAATAACTCCAGCGATTGATACGGAAGTGTTTGCAGTGAACGTGCACAATAATCCGCCTTGCGGCTATCGCTTGCTGCACCAACTGCAACAGCGTACATTCCCGCACGTCTTGCCGCAGCAATTCCGGCATGTGCATCTTCTATAACAACACATTCCTCCGGTGGTATTCCCAGTTTCTTGGAAGCTATAAGGAAAACATCCGGTTCCGGCTTTGACCGGTCTGTATCCAAGCCGCAGCTTATCGCGTCAAACTGTTCATACAGTCCGATTTTCTTCAATATTAAAGGTGCATTTTTGCTAGACGAGCCTACTGCAATCCGAATCCGCTTTTGTTTCAGAAAAGACAAGAATGACGTTACCCCGGGAAGAATTGCATCTGGTCCCAGCATCTCCAACGCTGCAACATATTTTTCATTTTTTCGCTTCGCCAGACATATTTTTTCTTCTTCTGTGTATACTTGATCTGTTTTTTCCAATAGGACTTCCAATGACTCCATCCGGCTTACGCCTCTTTGTCTGAGATTATCTTTTCTTGTAAAATTATGAATGCCAAGTTCCGTACTGAGCTGTTTCCATGCTTTATAATGCAATTCATCCGTAGATACCAGGACGCCGTCTAAATCAAAAATAACCGCTTTTACCATAACGATATGTTTCTCACTTTCTTTTTCACTGTGCCAGGCTATTTTCTCTACATTTCTTTCATCTGAAAGTTTTCTTGTACTCCCGCGGAGTACATCGAAAGTTTCGCTTAAACAGTTTATTGAAATACGCTGTATTCGGATAACCAACCGCAGTTCCAATTTCATTGATCCTAAGATTGGACTCTTTCAAAAGGGCTGCCGCACGTCCCATCTTAACCCGGATGCAGTAACTCCGAAACGTTTCGCCCGTTTCCTCTTTAAACACCCTACACAAGTAGTTTGGACTGATATTGATTTGTTCTGCTGCCTCAGCGAGTGAGATCGTCCTTCTGTCCTCTTTCATAACCAGCGACTTTGCTTGTTCACTGATGGTCGCATTCTTGCTGTTCACCCGCTGCAAAGCCTGATAGAAAGCATTCATTCCCTGCAGATAGGCTTCCGCTTTATTTTCTGTTGTTGAGTGAATCTGCGCATAAGTGACATGAAGATTATATTTTTGGCGCATCAAATCATTCATTCTGAAAAAAACCGCATTAAGTGTCTGCGCGTCGCCATTGCCTATATTTTGAGGAGATTCCTCCCACATTGCTTGAAGCCGCCGTTGTATTTCATCAAATGAAAGGGGCAAATTCAAAAGGAGCAGATTCTGTTCAGCTATCACACAAAGCAGCAGGTCATTTTTCTGATCGAATTTCACAAATATCTCACCGCTTTGCATTTCTTCATCACCTGTCTGTGCCATCTGTCCGTATCGGCAGCCAGCATTCCATTTCTGATGCTTCATTCCATGTTGCGCCGGCCGAGGCATAATCGACCATCCGAATTGTCTCATCCTTATCCGTCCGTACCAGATAATTTCCGCCGCTCTCAATGCCAAAATCTTCGGATTTCTCAATGCGGAATGCTTCCGGTACAAATGTAACCGGAACTGCCGACCTTGCTCCTATAGATGAACAGGAAGATATGATTCTTACCATTAAACCTGATGTAAAGAAAGTAGGTATTCTCTACTGTTCATCAGAGGCTAACTCAGCTTATCAGGCTAAACTTATGGAAGAAGAACTCAAAAAAGATAACATTGAATACAAAGAATACACAGCATCAGATTCTAATGAAATCCAGTCTGTTACTCAGACAGCATGTTCTGAAGTTGATACTATCTATATTCCAACAGACAACACAATGGCTTCTAGTATTGAAACTGTTAAAAACGTAGTTGTTCCTGCCGGAATTCCTGTATTTGCAGGCGAAAAAGGAATCTGTGCAGCCGGAGTTGCCGTTTTCTTACCACCAGAAAATAAATCTGCAGAATAGACAAGATAACTAACAG
>ERZ773145.2588-NODE-2588-length-12552-cov-2.973114_pt1 | contig 12552 bp, 8 predicted proteins | sample MGYA00580848_ERZ773145 | MGnify/ENA primary metagenome ERZ773145 (study PRJEB29015, sample SAMEA2737858) | human gut metagenome | biome: human gut; feature: human-associated habitat; material: faeces | place: China | collected 2012 ... | reverse complement strand
GCGCACCCTGCGCCTGTCCATCTTCGGAGCCGCCGCCCAATTCGGCATCTTTGCCGTGTTGCTGGTAGCCATCCTGATGGGTTTCACACCGCAGGAAGCCGCCTCGCTCGGTATCATCGGTGGCGCCGACGGCCCGACGGCCATCTTCACGACCATCAAACTGGCTCCCCACCTGCTCGGTCCCATTGCCATTGCAGCCTATTCCTATATGGCGCTCGTTCCGGTCATCATCCCGTTGGTGGTGAAACTGACCTGCACGAAGAAGGAGCTGATGATTAACATGAAGGAACAGGAAAAATTGCATCCGTCTACCACGGAAATCAAAAACCTGCGTGTCCTGAAAATCATCTTCCCGATTGCCGTCACGACGGTAGTAGCCTTGTTCGTCCCCACGGCAGTGCCCCTCATCGGTATGCTGATGTTCGGTAACCTACTGAAAGAAATCGGTGCCGACACCTCGCGCCTGTTCGATGCGGCTTCCAACTCCATCATGAACGCGGCTACCATCTTCCTGGGCCTCTGCGTAGGCGGTACCATGACCGTGGATGCGTTCCTCAACATGCAGACGATAGGCATCGTCGTGGGCGGTTTCCTCGCCTTTGCGTTGTCCATTGCTTCCGGTATCGCCATGGTGAAAATCTTCAACCTGTTCAGCAAGAAGAAAATCAATCCGCTCATCGGTGCCACCGGGCTGAGTGCCGTACCCATGGCCAGTCGCGTTTGCAACGAAATCGCCACCAAATATGATGTGAAGAACCATGTGTTGAACTACTGCATGGCCTCCAACATCTCCGGTGTCATCGGGTCAGCCGTGGCAGCCGGCGTGCTGATCTCCTTCTTGGGATGAGACAGTTGCAAACCGGATAAACAAAGAAGACAGAAGAACATAAGGATAAGATTTTGTCCTTATGTTCTTCTGTCTTTAAAAGAAGTAAAATCAAAGACGTATCACCTTCACTCACATCGGCAACCCAACAGATTAAAAAACGGGTTATTCTGTTTCCGTATGCTCCGAACCATTTTGCTTTTTAACCCGTTTTACAGTATGCTTTATTTTACCAATCAAAAAGTTGAGTTCTAAAGTAGACTCTGTTTCTGCCGTTTCCAAGTCGGGCATCACTATATCTGAAAGCATCTCACCGAAATGTTTCATTTTAGATTGCTGTACGTGGCTGTCTGTTTCCTGATGCAAAGTACGAAGTTCCCGTTTCAGTTGACGTACATTGGCAAATGTTTCTATTATAGCAAACGTCGCATTCACAGCCTTCTTGCTTTTCAATATAGTAGCCAACATATACAATCCTCTCCGTGAATACGGCAGGCAAGACACGACTTTTAGACGATATTTTTGCGGTCGGATTTTTCGACCGCAAAAATATCATTTCCTCACGTGTCAACCGAAACATGTAAGTGGACGGGAACTTATCCGGATTATTTTTCACAGCCTCGTTCACTCGTTTGGTTTCCACACCATACAAATCTGCTATATCCGCATCTAATATCACCACCGTCTCACGCACGGTCATTATTTTACTGCGAACCTGCTCAAACATATTGCCTGTCGGCAGTCCCACATCAGTATGCTGCAAAGTATTCCTATCCATTTCCATTTTTTATGTCAGTCCTGATAATACACCCTCTTCACCCGGGCACTGACTCCCGTCAGGATTTCGTAGGGTATCGTACCCACAGCATCGCTCAGCACCGTCACCGGCAGATCATCGCCGAAGATGATGGCGGTATCGCCCTCACGGCAATCTATGTCCGTCACGTCTATCATGCAGACATCCATGCAAATGTTGCCCACATACGGGGCACGCCGTCCGTTGACCAGACAATACGCACGGCCGCAACCTAATTTGCGGTCCAAGCCGTCGGCATAACCGATGGGCAGGGCTGCAATCCGACTGTCACGCGTCAAACGCCCTTTGCGGCTGTATCCCACCGTATCTTCCTTCGGCACTTCGTGTATCTGGAGAATCGTGGTCTTGAGCGTACTGATATTATGGAGAATCTCATTATTCCGGGAATTGATGCCGTAGAGCCCCAAACCGAGACGCACCATCTCCAAATGACGATCCGGGAAATGTTCAATCCCCGCACTGTTGCAGATATGACGCAGAATCTTGTGACTATAAGCCTGCTGAAGCTGCGCACTGCCTTTCAGGAACAATTCATACTGACGGGCGGAAAAGGCATCGAAATCGTCGCTGTCGCTCCCGACGAAATGGGAAAATACGGAACGGGGAATCACAGCCGACTGGCGTTTCAACCGCTCCACCAGCAACGGCATATCCTTTTCCGGGTCGAACCCTAACCGATGCATGCCCGTGTCTAATTTCACATGGATGGGAAAATGGGTCACCCCTTCTTTCTCCGCCTCGTGAATCAAGGCCTCCAACAAACGGAAACTGTACACCTCCGGTTCAAGGTCGTACTCGAACAAGGTCGGAAAACTGCTCATCTCCGGATTCATAATCATGATATTCGCCGTAATGCCGGCCTTCCGCAAGTCCACGCCTTCGTCAGCCACGGCCACGGCCAGATAATCCACCTGATGATCCTGCAGGGTTTTGGCAATCTCCACAGCGCCGGCCCCGTAAGCCGACGCCTTTACCATACATACCATCTTCGTCTCCGACTTCATGAAACTGCGGTAATAGTTCAAATTATCCACTACGGCATTCAAATTGACCTCCAATGTCGTTTCGTGCACCTTCAAGGCCAAGTGTTCCGTCAAAACGTCGAAACGGAAAGACCTTGCCCCTTTGATGAGAATCACTTCGTCGTGCAACGTATCCAACACACCGCTACCCAACAATTCATCCGTGGAACGATAAAAACATGCCTCCATGCCGAACAGACCTTGTACGGCAGACAAGCACGGACCGACTCCTATGAACTTCTCCACACCGCGCATAGCCACCAAACGGGCCACGCGGCCATACAAATCCTCAGGCGCACCGCCAGCCTGCTCGATATCACTCAAAATCAACGTACGTTTCCGCCCCGCACAATCGGGACGACGGTTCATGAAGTCGAGGGCGATATCCAAAGAATTATAATCCGAATTGTAACTGTCGTTAATGAGCGTACAACCCGAACGGCCTTCTTTCACCTCCAGGCGCATGGCCACCGGTTCGAGCACGGCCATCCTTGCGGCAATCGTCTCGGGACTCATCCCCAAATGCAAGCATACGGCCAGGCAGGACACGGAATTGGCCAACGAAGCCTCGTCGATAAAAGGAATAGAACAAGCAGCCTCCTTACCTTTATATATATAGGACACAACCGTCTCTGCCTCCCGCTTCTCCACCGATGCGATATATAAAGGTACATCGCGCCGCTGCCGCGACCATGCAAAATATTCTCCTTTGAAAGCCGAACGGTTGACGCAACCGACTACGCGTGCATCGTCCATATCGTACACCAGGACTTTGGCATCCTTGAACAACTTCAACTTCTCCAAACACTTTTGCTCATACGAAGTGAAATTCTCCTGATGCGCATCGCCCAAGCAAGTAAAAACCCCTATGGTCGGCTGAATCACCGACTGCAAAGCTTCCATCTCTCCCGGCTCGGAAATTCCGGCTTCAAAAAGTCCTACTTCGCTTCTCTCATCCAGATTCCATACGGACAAAGGCACTCCGATTTGGGAATTGTAGCTCCTCGGCGAACGGGTGACGTTCTTTTCAGGGGACAACAACTGGTAAAGCCACTCCTTGACCACGGTCTTCCCATTACTTCCGGTTATACCCACCACCGGAATGTCGAAGGCCTCGCGATGACGTTCGGCCAAGCGTTGCAAAGCTTTCAGCGGACTGACCACTTGCAGGAAATTGGCATCGGGACAGGATGTCATGTCTTCCGGCAAACGACTGACCACAAAAGAGCGTACCCCCCGACGATAAAGTTCGGGAATATAACGGTGCCCGTCGTTACGACGGCTTTCCAACGCAAAAAACAAAGTATCTTCAGGGAAACACAAAGAACGGCTATCCGTTAGAATCCACCGGACTTCCACCGTTTCGCTACCCCACAAATGAGCGCCGACGAGCGAAGCTATTCTTTCTAATGTATAAGACATAATCCTCAATATTTTAGCAGATCTTTCAATCTTCCGTACTCGGTTGTATCGGCTAATTTCGGGTATTTTTCAGTAAGTCGTTCCATCTTTAACATAGTTTGACGCAGGAAGTCCCGATAAGCCGCCGATTCCGGATGCAGCGGACGGTGGGACAAAGCCTTGGCCACGGCCTCCCATTCCGCCATGAAGCTTCGTGTTTCCACCGGGAAACAGACTTCCGAGAAACGTTCCCAAATATACCCTACCGCCACCTCGGACGGATGCAGCATGTCTGCCGCATAAAACCGGTAATCCCTCAACTCATCCAGCACGATTTCGTAAGCCGGGAAATAGAAACAACGTCCCTCGTGCGCACGACATATCCCGTCTACGGCCAACAACAGCACGGCTTTTCCCAACCGGCTGCCATGGAAACCATATTTGGCATAACGGTAGGGACTGACCGTAAAAACGATTTGCAGGGACGGATTGACCTGCCAAAGAGCCCCCAATGCCTCTCCGAGTACCTCCTTCGCCCCCTCCACGTCCAACTGCTCTTCCGTAAACCGCGCCCCGGGCTGCTTATGGCAATTCGCAACCACCCGCCCGTTCTCATTCAGACGGTAATAACGGTTCGTACCTAAAGTAAGGAACAGGACTTTCAGCGACCTGAACCGGGCAGCTTCTTCACGGCACACGTTTTCCAGACGGGCACGGCATTCCTCACGGTTCTCCGCAGAAAAGGAACTGTCATTCAACCAACTGTGCCACAGTCCTCCCGATTCGAAAAAAATATCCTCGGGCAACGGCTCCACGGTAGCCATCGCCCTGCACCACACGGATATACTCAACGGATTGTACAATACCCCGAACGGATTGGCATGCGCATCCAGTCCCGACTGCACCATACGCCGGCCGATATGGTCGGCAAAGCAAGAACCCAACAGGGTAAGCCCGTCTCCGGGTCGGATTTCCAATCCCTTCATCCCTGTTTCTACTGTGGTACGAAACTTCATATCTCACACTCGTTAAATGTCAAAACGGTATTTTTTCCTGCAAAAGTAAGCAAGATATATGAAATTATGCTAATTTTGCATGAACTAAATCAAGCTGATGACAAACAAAAATACATATAACCTTTTGTCGCAAATCAATATCCCGGCCGACTTGCGCCGATTGCCCATAGACAAATTGCCGCAAGTATGCGAAGAACTGCGCCGCGACATCATCGACGAGCTGGCAGACAATCCGGGACATTTCGCTTCCAGCTTAGGCGTCGTGGAGCTGACGGTCGCTTTGCATTATGTGTACGACACGCCTTACGACCGCATCGTATGGGATGTCGGACATCAGGCATACGGCCATAAGATACTGACAGAACGCAGGGAACGTTTCTCGACCAACAGGAAGCTGCACGGGCTGAAACCTTTCCCCTCTCCTTCCGAAAGCGAATACGACACGTTCACCTGCGGACATGCTTCCAATTCCATCTCCGCCGCTTTGGGCATGGCGGTGGCTTCGGCCAATCAGGATGAAAAAAGAAGGCACATCATTGCCGTCATCGGCGACGGTTCGATGAGTGGCGGTCTGGCTTTCGAAGGACTGAACAATGCTTCTTCTACCCCGAACGACATTCTCATCATCCTGAACGACAATAATATGAGCATAGACCGCAGTGTGGGAGGAATGAACCATTATTTCCACCAACTCCACACCAGCAGCCTCTATAACCGCCTGCGTTTCGCCGCTTCCCGTAAATTATTCAACTGGGGTTGGCTCAACGAAGAGCGCCGGAAGCAACTCATCCGTTTCAACAACTCGCTGAAATCGCTTATCAGCAACCAGCAGAACGTATTCGAAGGTATGAACATACGCTACTTCGGCCCCAGCGACGGTCATGACGTCATCGAACTGGTACATACACTCCGGGTCCTGAAAGACATGAAAGGTCCTAAACTTTTTCATATACACACCGTCAAAGGCAAAGGATTCAAACCGGCGGAGAAGGCGGCAGACATCTGGCACGCACCGGGCAAATTCGACAAGGAGACCGGCGAACGCATACAGACGGACACGAGCAACCTGCCTCCACGTTACCAAGACATCTTCGGACAGACCTTACTCGAACTGGCCCGGATGAACCCGAAAATCATCGGAGTGACGCCTGCCATGCCGTCGGGATGCTCGATGAATGTCCTGATGAAGGAAATGCCGGACCGGGCTTTCGATGTAGGTATCGCCGAAGGGCACGCCGTCACCTTTTCCGGCGGCATGGCGCAAGACGGCCTCATCCCGTTCTGCAACATTTATTCCTCCTTTGCCCAACGAGCCTATGACAATCTCATCCACGACATTGCGATAGAACGCCTTAACGTGGTGTTATGTTTAGACCGCGCAGGACTGGTGGGTGAAGACGGTCCCACGCATCATGGAGCATTCGACTTGGCCGCACTCCGTCCCATCCCCAACCTCATCCTGTCTTCCCCACTCAACGAGAAAGAACTGCGCCTGCTCATGTACACGGCACAGCTCCCAGACCAAGGCCCGTTCGTCATCCGCTACCCACGCGGACGGGGTGTGCTGACCGACTGGCAATGTGATTTTGAAGCCATCGAAGTGGGGAAAGGACAACTTCTTAAAGAAGGAAAAGACATCGCACTGCTTTCGTTAGGCCCCATCGGCAATACGGCGGCAGAGGCCATCCGCCTGTTCGAGCAGCAACAGGCACAAGAAGGGCATCCTCTCACGGTAGCCCATTATGACATGCGTTTCCTCAAGCCGTTGGATGAAAACATCTTATACGAAGTTGGAAGGCATTTCTCCCGAATCATCACGATAGAAGACGGAGTCATCCGCGGAGGATTAGGGTCTGCCGTATTGGAATATATGTCCGACCACGGTTTCTTCCCTAAAGTAACACGGATGGGACTGCCCGATTATTTCGTAGAACACGGCACGGTGGAACAACTACGGCAAATCGTCGGAATCGACCGGGATGCCATTGTGTCACAACTCCGTTCCATTTCACAAAAGTAAATCCATGAAGATTATCATTGCCGGTGCCGGGGCTGTAGGCACACATTTAGCACAACTCTTAGCCAAAGAGAGCCAGAATATCACGTTGATAGACGAAAGCGAAGACAAACTTTCAAAAGTCGCCGACAACGTAGACCTCATGACCCTCAATGTAAAACCGACTTCTATCAGCGGCCTGAAAGAAGCCGGAGCCGCACATGCCGAATTGTTCATCGCCGTCATGCCCGACGAAATGAAAAATATCACCTGTTGCATGCTGGCCCATACACTGGGAGCGCAGAAAACAGTAGCCCGTATCGACAATGCGGAATACTTGGACGAAGAATACAAAACCTTTTTTAAAAACATGGGAATCAGCTCCCTCATCTTCCCGGAAATACTGGCCGCACGGGATATCATAGAAGGTATCAAACACAGTTGGGTCAGACAGTGGTGGGAAGTGCACGACGGGGCACTCGTCATGCTGGGCATCAAGTTGCGTGAAACCGCTGAAATCCTCAACATCCCGCTGAAAATACTGTGCGGCCCGGACACTTGTTATCACGTCGTGGCTATCAAACGAGACGACATGACCATCATCCCGAACGGCGATGCCACGCTCCAACTGGGCGACATCGTGTATTTCATGACCACGAAGAAATACATTCCTTACATCCGAAAGATTGTAGGTAAAGAGCATTATGAAGACGTGAAAAACGTCATGATTATGGGAGGCGGACGCACGGCCATGCACACCGCCCTGAATGTCCCAGGGTACATGGAAGTGAAAATCATAGAAAGCGACCCCGCCCGCTGCAACGAGCTGAACGAGGCTTTAGGAGACAGCGACGTGATGGTTATCAACGGAGACGCACGTGACTCTTCGCTACTGATTACGGAAAGTATACAGCACACACAAGCTTTCGTGGCCCTGACCGGACAAAGCGAAAGCAACATTCTGGCTTGCCTTACGGCCAAACGGCTGGGAGTGCGGAAAACCGTGGCGTTAATAGACAATCTGGACTATATCTCCATGGCCGAAAGATTGGATATCGGCACCATCATCAACAAAAAGACGATTGCCGCCAGTCATATTTACCAGATGATGTTGGATTCGGACGTTACCAACGTGAAATGCCTGACCGTGGCCGACGCCGATGTGGCTGAGTTTGAAGTAAAAGCCGGAGCCAGGGTCACCAAGAAACCCGTGAAAGACCTCGGCCTTCCCACCGGAGTTACTATCGGTGGACTGGTACGTCGCGGCGAAGGTATGCACGTAAACGGTATGACCCAAATTCAGGAAGGCGACAGTGTGGTCGTGTTCTGCCAAAACATGTTCATTAAGAAGCTGGATAAATATTTTGCGTAGTTCCGGCATCCATGCGGTCTAACAAACGACGGATGTCCCGTTCAAGCAATTTATAAGGCGGTGCATCCTTAAAGCCTACATTCTTCCGAAGCATGTCTTCCACGGAATTCTGGCTATGTTGGTAACACGACAATTCGTTTTGCCGCTGTGTGTCGTGCTCGGCCAAATTACGGATTTCACGCTCACGTTCTTTACGCAGCAAAATACAAACAGGATCCAGCAAAGGGGAAATCACGTTGTCGAACAACGTATGTCCCTGAATATACAAATAAGTCGTCTCCGGAGTGACCCCCAAATCCAATAGTTCCGTCTTCAACCTCTCGTAATCTTTCTTCGCCTGTGGGAAGTGGCGTTGCAGCCAAGCTATCTTCCGGTTGACCCTCCGCCGCACAAGTTCCAATGTCTGTTCGGGATGGTACACATTAATATCACTGAAACTCACATGATTGCCAAACTCCGTCAAAGTAAACTCCCGGTAATGGTTCCGCCGGTATACCCAAACCGACCATACGAATGATTTGGGAATACTCTTGCATGAAACTCTCAAAATCTACAATCTGACGGTCGTTGAGCGTAGCCATCACACAGACACGGTGCAACGTCGCCGCATAACACTGGTAGTTCTCGATGGCGTATGCGTAAGTATGGAACACGAAAGGATTTTTGTTAATCAGCCGTGAGGTCGGCGTGGCCCCCTGCAACAAATAATCGTAGTCCGCATCGACGCAGGCTATCATATAATTTCCCAGTTGAGGGCCGAGCTTGTTCGTCAACACCAGTTTTTTCCCTTTGCCCAACGTACTGCGGGAAGGCAGCATGATTTCAAAATAACGGCTGTCATCCTCGAAATCATCCAATACGGTCCGCCAGAAGAACACATCATCGTAACTTTCCACATACACCACGATTTTCCGCCGTGCCGTTTTGGGTTTCAACCTCTGCGCCGCTCCCAGATACAAAGAAGTCAGGTTCTCAGACAATCTCTTGGCCATAACGCTCCCCTCCCTTCCTCAGAAAATTATTGTGTAATGTCGGTCACTTCCGTCACGGCATCCATCCATCCGTTCATGATCATGGCCGGCGAATGCGTCGTCAGGATGATTTGGACATTCGGATTCAACTGACGTATCAGCGTAATCAGCTTCTGTTGCCACTCCACATGCAGACTGATTTCCGGTTCGTCCATGAATAGCACGTAAGGCTGACGGTCTTCCACCAATACGGTCAACAAAATCACGAGCATCTGCTTCTCGCCGGAAGAGAGTTTGTAAGGCGAAAGTATCTCGCCGAACTGCTCCAGTTGTATTTCATTGCTGCTACGGACGATTTTCTTTCCGGTCTCGCTGAACAGCTCGTCCACCATATCTTGAAACTGCACCCGGGCCTGAGCCGCCATTTTCGCCTTTTCCCGTGCCTCGGGGTCGCCGCTCGTCAGCAATGCAATCATACGGTTGCCCACATTGACCTGATAGTCCAGGAAACGCCGCTGCAAGAGATAAAGTTGCCAGTCCAGCTCTGTAGCCACCCTGTCATCCGCTAATTTTTCCAACAAATTGCTGTGGACCAAAGGACGGTCGAAGCTCCGCACCACATCGAACCTTACCGTCACGGCGTCTGCCGGTTCGTATGTCAGTTTCACATCGGGCTTGGCCGGACATCCGTCTTTGACCACCTGCAAAAGCCTTAATATCACTTTGTTCAGAATCGTACTCTTGCCGACCCCGTTCACACCGCTCAGGATATTCACCTTACGGTTCAATTCCCACACGATATGCTTCTGCCCGCTCCAAAGCGAGTCGATCTCGATACGCCGTATGTACTCACCTATCTTATCCATAGTCTGCGTTTTTCAGAATCCTTCTTACCCGAAGATAGCGAACAGTCATACCGAATCCTATCTTCGCCTTAGCAAAGATAAGTGTTCCCATAGAAAGAAGCAACGGAAAGATGCTAAAATTTGTGATGAAAGCACTAACTTTGCAGTTGTTTTTCCGATACATGTAATTTCAAGAAAGATGTATAAAGATAAAAACCTGACAGGCCACCTTTGTATGTTTGCGGCCTGTGCGGCATGGGGACTGATGTCACCCTTAGGCAAAGATGCCATGGCACATGGCATCAGCGGATTGGCATTGGTAAGTTTCCGGGCGGTCGGCGCAGCTTTATGCTTTTGGCTCACTTCCCTTCTCGGCCGACATAAAGAAGATGTCGCTCCCCGGGACTTACTGATGTTTTTCTTTGCCGGTATGCTGGCCATCGTGTTCAACCAATGTTGCTTTACGATAGGGCTATCCCTGACATCCCCGGTCAACGCCAGCATCGTCACCACCACCCTTCCCATCGTGACCATGATTCTGGCCGCCCTGTTCCTGAAAGAACCGGTGACCAACAAAAAGGTCTTGGGGATTTTTTGCGGAGCCATCGGCGCCCTGCTGCTCATTTTAGGCAACGGGCACGCAGCCCAGAAAGGCAACGGCAACCTGACAGGCGACCTGCTGTGTCTTACCGCCCAATGCAGCTTTGCCGTCTACCTGACCATATTCAAGAAACTAATACAAAAATATACCGTGGTGACTTGTATGAAATGGATGTTCACTTACGCCACCATCGTCATCCTGCCTTTCACTTATAAGGACCTAGCCATACTGCCATGGGCTGAAATCCCGGCAACCACTTGGTTTGAAACGGCCTTTGTCGTCTTCGTGGCTACTTATCTGGCTTATATCATGATGATGACAGGACAGAAACTGCTGCGCCCCACCATCGTGAGCATGTACAACTACGTGCAACCCATCGTGGCCTGTATCGTCAGCGTAGCCACAGGGTTAGGAGTATTCGGATGGAGTCAGGGGGCAGCCGTCCTTTTGGTTTTCGGAGGTGTATGGTTGGTCACCCAAAGCAAAAGCCGTGCCGACCTGAAAACAGAACATCCATCCCATACTGATCCCGAATCCTGAACCGCCATGCCCACATCATCCATCTTATGGCTCCAACAGCAACGCCGCTTGCTCGAGCTGGAATACGAATACGAAAAGGCACAGTTCCGCGCCCAAACGGAAACGATCGGCGTAACCCGTAAAATCAAACAAGGACTATGTTGGTATCCGCTCTGCTTAGGACGAAGTTACTACAACTCGCTCAACCAATTAGTCATAGAGGTGGAACGCACGGAATACACGGACACAGACCACGGGTTCGAACCGGGAAAACAAGTATGCTTCTTCACTCAAGACGCTTCCGGAGACTTACGACGAAACGGGCACGGCGGCCAACTGCATTATTTTCACTTCACCGGCACCGTAAGTTTCGTAGACGGCAACATGATGGCGGTAGTCCTGCCGGACATGGAAGCCCTTTCGCATCTGAGGGAAGACGGCCGCATCGGCGTGCAACTCTACTTGGACGAGACTACCTACCGCCTGATGTTCGAAGCCCTGGACCGGGTGAGCGCCGCACGGCACGGCCGCTTGGCCGAACTGCGCGACATTTTTCACAGCACAGCGCAGGCCGGACATTTCTCCTTCCAACCGATACGTTTCCCTTGGCTGAACCCCACACAAGAAACTGCCGTCAACGAAGTGTTACGCGCCAAAGACGTGATGATCGTGCACGGCCCTCCGGGAACGGGCAAGACCACCACCCTTGTGGAAGCCATCTACGAGACGCTCCACCGCGAAAGCCAAGTATTGGTATGCGCCCAAAGCAACATGGCCGTAGACTGGATTTCGGAGAAACTGACCGACCGGGGTGTGGCTGTGCTGCGCATCGGCAACCCTTCGCGCGTGAATGACAAGATGTTGTCGTTCACCTACGAACGGCGTTTCGAAGCACATCCTTCTTACCCCTCGCTTTGGGCCATCCGCAAAGCCATCCGCGACCTGTACGCCCGCCGCCCGTCGTCGGGCCGTGAAGCCTTTCACCAAAAGGTAGCCCGCCTGCGCGACCGGGCTACCGAACTGGAAATCGCCATCAACGAAAGCCTGTTCAACGAAGCGCGGGTCATTGCCTGCACGTTGGCAGGCAGTGCCTTGCTTCGGGTATGTCCCTCCGCTGACCGGAGGGATACCGGTCACGGCTGTCTGGGTTTCTTTCGCAGGACGAG
>ERZ773145.2577-NODE-2577-length-12603-cov-11.707922_pt1 | contig 12603 bp, 9 predicted proteins | sample MGYA00580848_ERZ773145 | MGnify/ENA primary metagenome ERZ773145 (study PRJEB29015, sample SAMEA2737858) | human gut metagenome | biome: human gut; feature: human-associated habitat; material: faeces | place: China | collected 2012 ... | reverse complement strand
AGGTGGAGCACGCCGAGGAAGAGGGCATCATCTTCAAGACCCTGTGCAACCCCGTGGAGATCCACGCCAACGACGAAGGCTTCGTCAAGTCCATCACCTGCATCGAGATGGAACTGGGCGAGCCCGATGCTTCCGGCCGCCGCCGCCCCATCGAGAAGAAGGGCAGCGAGTTTGAGCTGGATGTGGACACCGTCATCATGAGTCTGGGCACCAGCCCGAACCCGCTGATCCGCTCCACCACCCCGGGTCTGGAGACCAACAAGCACGGCTGCATCGTCACCGACGGCGACGACGGCAAGACCAGCCGTGACGGCGTGTACGCCGGCGGCGATGCCGTGACCGGTGCCGCCACCGTCATCAAGGCCATGGGTGCCGGCAAGGCTGCCGCCAAGGCCATCCACGAGTACATCCAGAACAAGTAATTGCTGCCGCAAGGCAGTCCCCTCCCCTGTTTCCTCCGGGAAACGGGGGATTTTTTATTTTTCTTTGCAAACGCAAATCTGGGGCGATTCATTTACTTTTGTGATGGTTTTATGATATAATGAATTTAACTTTATAAGGTGCTGCACCGCCTGCGGGCTGCGGCACCGCTTTTGGAGGGAACTGCCCATGCACCCGCTGCTCATTCTGGTACTGGTCTTTGATCTGCTCATCGCCGTGTCCTCGGTGCTGAACCTTGTGAACATGATGCGCGTCAACCTGATGGTGGAGGAACGCAGGGCCGAGGCACTGACCGTGCAGCGGGTACGGGTGCAGAAGGCCGCCGCCGGGAAGGGCGGCATCCTGGCTTCCTGGTACGGCGTGTACGCCTGCCCGGCCAAGGACGGCACCGGCGAGTTCACCTCTTCAAATCCCTATGGCAGCGAGGCCGCCGTGCCCGCTTCCACCACCGTGGTGCCCCTCAAGGCCTCCGGTGTGCTGGAGCAGTGCGACATCGCCGCCCACCTGCGCCGCCGCCTTGTCCCGCTGTGGATCACGGCGGCCGCATTCTCGGCTTTGCTGGCGGCTTTCGTCCGCCTCTGAGCAGGCTCTTCCCCCTTCTCGTCTTTTCGGCACACGGCTTTTCCCCGGCGGCCCTCTGACCCACAGGCTGCCGGGGCGCGGTACGATGCCGGGAAAATATAAGTATAAAGGAAGGCAATTATGGAACTACTAAAACTACTCGGCATTGTCATCGTCATCGCTGGCTTTGCACTGAAGCTGGATTCCATTCTGGTCATTCTGGTGGCAGCCGTTGTGACTGCACTGGTTGGCGGTCTGGGCCCGGTCACCCTGCTGGAAACGCTGGGCAGCACCTTTGTGGCAAACCGCAGCATGGCCATCTTCATCATCGTGATGCTGGTCACCGGCACGCTGGAGCGCAACGGCCTGCGTGAAGCAGCCGCTGCCCTGATCGGCAAGTTCAAGGGCGCCACCTCCGGCCTGGTCATCGGCATCTACGGCGTGATGCGCTCGATCTTTGCAGCCTTCAACGTGGGCTTTGGCGGCGTGGCCGGTTTCGTGCGCCCCGTCATCATGCCCATGGCCGAAGGTGCCATTGTGGCACAGGGCCATGAGCCCAATGAGGAGCATGTCGAGGAGCTGAAGGGTATGGCTGCCGGCATGGAGAACATCACCTGGTTCTTCGGTCAGGTCCTGTTCGTGGGCGGCTCCGGCGGCCTGCTGGTGCAGAGCACCTTGGCCGGCCTGGGCATCGAGGTGGAGCTGGCCCAGCTGGCTGCCATCGAAATCCCCGTGTGCATCATTGCCACTGTGGTCGCCATCGTATTCTATGTGATCAAGGATCGCAAGATGATCCAGAAGTACTATAAGTAAGGGAGGACAGAAGAATGAGCTTTTTTATGAGTGCTGATTACAGCCTGTCCACCAAGGTGATGGAGATCATCTACTTTATCATCGGCCTGCTGTGCATCTACTGCGGTGTGAAGAACCTGAAGGATAAGGAGAACCCGGAACCCGTGGGCACCTTTATCTTCTGGGCCGTGCTGGGCGTCGTGCTTGCCCTGGGCCGCTGGCTGCCCTCTCTGGTGAGCGGCATCCTGGTGGTGGTGATGTGCATCCCCGCCATCCTCAAGAAGGTCAAGAAGGGCGCTGTCTCTGCTGCCACCAAGGCCGAGACCGAGGCTACCTATGAGAAGATCGGCATGAAGATCTTTGTCCCCACCCTGAGCATCGGCGTGCTGGCCGTCGTCTGCGCCATCACCGGCATGGGCATCGGCCTGTCCGCCCTGAACGGCGTGGCTCTGGGCGTTCTCGTGGCCATCATCCTGCTGATGATCATGAATCGCGACAACAAGCCCTCCACCTTCCTGAACGATTCCGAGCGCATGCTGTCCACCGTGGGCCCCCTGTCCATGCTGCCCATGCTGCTGGCCTGCCTGGGCTCCGTCTTCACCGCTGCCGGTGTCGGCGATGTGATCTCTGACCTGGTCAGCCACATCATCCCCGAGGGCAATGTGAACGCCGGTATCGTGGTGTACGCCATCGGCATGATGCTGTTCACCATGATCATGGGCAACGCCTACGCCGCCATCACCGTGATGACCGTGGGCATCGGCTACCCGTTCGTGCTGGCCCACGGCGCAAACCCGGTGGTCATCGGCATGCTGGCTTTGACCTGCGGCTTCTGCGGCACCCTGTGCACCCCCATGGCTGCAAACTTCAACACCGTGCCCGTGGCACTGCTGGATATGAAGAAGCCCATGGGCGTCATCAAGAATCAGGTTCCTGTCGCCATCATCATGATGGTGGTCCAGATCGTGATGATGATCCTCCTGAAGTGATTTTTTTGTTAGATCGAGTGATTCAATGGAACAAGCAATTCAGCACGGAGCCGATATCATTATTCGCGACTGGGTCCGGCTCCGTGCAGGCGAACGCTTATTGATCGTATCCAGCCAGAAGTATGCTGTCGAGGTGGCGGCCATGCAGCAAGCCGCACAGGCGGTGGGCAGCGTGGCGGATGTGTTGATGCTGGACGACCTGCACGAGCAGGTGGGCCAGTATTTCGATGACCGCGAGGACGCCTTTGACCCCTACAACGCCGTGATCGGTGCTGCCGAGTATTCCCTCATCACCACACGGGCCGTCAAGCGGGTCATTGCCCGCCGCAACCGGTTTTTGTCGCTGCCGCTGAGCACCAGCAACGGGCAGTCCCTGCTGAGCTACGACTTCCTGAACATGAGCCTGCCCAAAAGCAGGATCATGGCCAGCATCATCATGGCCTGCTACCAGAACGCCAGACACATCCATGTGACCACGGAGCTTGGCACGAACCTGGATTTCAACATCGAGGGGCGTGTGCCCGGCTTCTTCAACGGCTGCTGCCACGACGGCAAGGGCCTTTCCTCTGCCAGCGTGGAAGTGTATGTGGCACCGGTGGAGAGCGACACCAACGGCACCCTGATCCTGGACGGCTCCATGGGCTATATCGGCATCGTGGACAGCCCCGTGCGGGTGGAGCTGCGCGGCGGCCGCATCGTGGAGATCGAGGACAATGCCAGCGGCAGGCGGCTCAAGCAGTTTCTGGCCCGCTTCCACGACCCGGAGAACATGGTGGTGGCGGCGGAGTTCGGCATCGGGCTCAACACCCACTCCCGCTGTGCAGGCAACTGCTACATCGAGGACGAATCCACCTATGGCACCTTCCACATCGGGTTCGGGCGCAACATCGCGCTGGGCGGTGTGCAGGATGCTTCCGGCCATTACGATCTGGTCACCCACGCTCCCTGCATCTATGTGGACAACCGCATGATCATGGATCACGGACAGCTCACCGTTCTGGAGCCGTCCATTTATATCTGAGAATCGAGGCTTTTTACTATGAAGATTCTGCTCACTGGTTTCGACCCCTTTGGCGGCGAGACCGTCAACCCCGCTTTTGAGGCGGTAAAGCTGCTGCCCGACACCATCGCCGGTGCCGAGATCGTCAAGCAGGAAGTGCCCACCGAGTTCATCCGTGCCGGTGAGGTGCTGGAAGCTGCCATTCAGGCAAACCAGCCCGATGTGGTCATCTGCATCGGTCAGGCCGGCGGCCGCTCCGCCATCACCCCGGAAAAGGTGGCCATCAACCTGATGGACGGCCGCATCGCCGACAACGCCGGTTATCAGCCCATCGACGTGACCATCCAGGAGGACGGCGAGACCGCCTACTTCACTTCCCTGCCCGTGAAGGCCATGGTGCAGAGCATCAAGGACGCAGGCATCCCCTCCGCCCTGTCCTACACCGCAGGCTCCTATGTGTGCAACTACCTGATGTACACCCTGCTGTACCTCATCGACAAGAAGTACCCCAACATCCGGGGCGGCTTCATCCATGTGCCTTACGCCATGGAGCAGGTGGTCAACAAGCCCCTGGGCACCCCCAGCATGGACCTGCACCAGATCGCCCGCGGCCTGGAGAAGGCCGTGGAGGCCGTTGTGAAGAACGACGCCGACCTGGCTGTGGACATGGGCACCACCCACTGAGCATCCCCGCAGAGCCCTTCAAGGCACCCGCTGTGCATCCGCATGGCGGGTGCTTTTTTGTAATGTTTCTCATGCAGAGTGCAATCGCGTGGGTCAGGCCCGATGGCTTTTGCAAGCGGCATTGCCGCCGGGGTCGCTCCGCTGGGCCAGAGGGTGAGAGGGGTGTTTCGACTCCCCCCTCTCTCCCTCTGGACACCCCTCTCCCCTGGACGGGTTGTGGCTCCCAGCGTATGCTACGGCCCTTGAGTGGGCCTTGCATCCTGCTGGCCACGGCCCCAACAACTCCTCCCTGTTTCTGCCGCAGGCAGCGGTCGTCGTCGTTGCAAGAAAGGGGCTGCTCGCCCCTTTCAGACCCCAAAGGGGTAGGCTCCACCCGAAAATACTGAAGATTCACGCCTGTTCGGCGTGAAGATTTTTTCACCGTATTTTCGGCTTCCGCCGATTTGAAAGGCCCCTCAGTCGCTGCGCGCCAGCTCCCCGGTGGGGAGCGTTGCCGTAAAAGGCATTTGATTTGCTGCGCTTTGGCCGCAGGCCAACAGCAGCCGATGCCACTTCCCGTAACGACCCTTCCCGTGAAAAAGCAAATCCGGCGGGGCCGCAGCCCTGCCGGATTTGCAAAATCTAAAATAATTTTTCCGCTATTCATGCCCAGAGCAACGCGGAGGGCATTCTAAATCGTTTGCCTTCCAGAGAACAGGCCACTTTCCTTAACGCCCATCCGTGAAAAAACAATCCCGGAAAATCCGCAGATTTTCCGGGATTGCATATCTTTAAAAATATTTTTCCGCTGATATTGCCAGAGCAAAGCGGAGGCAATTCCAAATCGTCCTGCTTACTCCGTGATCCGCCCTGCCGCGCTGGTCTCCAAGACCGGGTAACCGGTGCGGGTGCAGCGCACGGCGCAGCGGGCGCGGCCGCCGGTGGTGCAGGTGAACAGGGTCAGGTCCCAGGCGTCCTCGTCGCTGGCCGTGATCATTTTTTCGATATCCGTAGGCTGGATGGTCTCCACGTTGGTCACCTCATAGCTCCAGCGCTGGCCGTCCATGTCGGTAAAGTACACCTCGCTGCCCAGGGCCAGCCACTTGATGGGGCTGAAGTGCTTGGCGTAGTTGTGGGCGCAGACCACCATGTTGTCGGCGTAGGTGGAGCCGCTGTAACGGCCCGGGGCCACCTTGAGGCCCGCGTAGCTCCACTCGCTCATCACGGGCAGTTCCAGCCCGATGGACGGGATGGACAGGTAGCCGATGTAGCCCCAGCCGTCGATGTCGGTGACGGTCATCTCCTGTTCCGGGTCCAGCTCCGGCTGGACCACCGGCTCTTCGTCCTTCGTCTTGTCCTCCATGGTCTCGGTCAGGGTCTCTTCCAGCTTGCCCAGGGCGTCCTGTGAAGCCTTGTCGGCGCGGTTGGCGTCCCACTGGTTATAGCCCAGCAGGGCCAGCGCGCCCAGAATGAGCAGGATGCCCACGATCATGCAGGCGCGGCCGATCTTCTGCTTTGTGTTCATGCCAGCGTCTCCTTCCGGTCCAGCACCCAGCCGACGGCAAACAGCAGCACGCCGCTGCAGGCCATGAACGGGATGGGCCAGTTCAGCTGGCCGCTCTGGGGCAGTGCATTGCCGTCCGGGCGGCCCGGAGCCACCGGGTTGTCCGGGTTGCCGGGGGCCACGGGGTTGTCCGGCGTACCGGGCGACACCGGGCGGTTGGGGTCGTTGGGGTCCACCGGCATATCCGGGTTGTCCGGCTCATCCGGGGTGCCGGGCTGGGTGGGCTTGTCCGGTTCCGAGGGCTTCTCCGGCTCGGACGGTTTGCCCGGTTCCGAAGGCGTGCTGGGAGTTTCCGGTTCGGGCGGGGTCACCTCCTGCGTGGGCGCGCCCACCTTGGGGGTGGCGTCCACGGTGTAGAGCCAGCCGCTTTCGTCCGCCATGGGCAGCGACACCAGGAAGGAATTGATGGCCTCGTAGCCCTTGGAGTTCTCGGTCTGCACCACGAGGTACAGGCCCAGCGGCAGCGCGTCAAAGGAGACGATGCCCTGCTCGCTGATCTTATGGGTGGTGCCGACGACGCGGGCGGGCAGCTTGGCTTCCAGCCTGGAAGCCAGCGTGCTGTCCGTCAGGTCGCCCAGCGCGATGCCGCAGCCCGTAAAGTCGGCGGTGTACACAAAGTGCAGGTCGCCGTTGGTGCGGGCCACGTCCGCCACCTTGTACACGGTGAGTGCGCCGCCCCGCAGGGGGACGTCGTTCTGGTGGTCGTACAGGGTCACGTCCATGCTGCCGGTGCGGCTCAGGTCGATGTTGGCGCTGGCCGCGGGGGCTGCCAGCGCGGGCAGTGCACAGCACACGGCCATGCACAGCGCCAGCAGAAGAGCGGCAACCCGGTTGTTTTTGTTTTGTTTCATGGCTGCTCACTCCTCCTCGTTCTGTTTCCGTTTGCGGACCAGCAGCAGGGCTGCTGCAGCGGCCAGTGCGCCGCCCAGCACCCCGAAGGGTGCCGTGCCCATGCCGCCGGTGGACGGCAGCTCGTAGCCGGTGTAAACATAGTTCTGCACCGTGATATTGCCGGTCTGCACGCCGTTGTTGGAGATGTACACGTTCCAGTTGCCGGTGGTCGTTTCCTCCACCAGGTAGTGGTACGCATTGCCCTGCGCATCCGTCAGCGGGAGCTTGTCCCCCGACTCGGACCAGGTCCAGTTGTTATCTGCGGTCAGGTCGGCTTCGGCAAACAACGTTTTTTTCTCGGCATTGTCGGTGTACTGCCAGACCTTGATGTGGATGCTGTTCACCGCCGGTTCCACCGGCTGGCGGGTGTCGGCATCCAGCCAGAGCTTGCTGACGGTCAGGTTGCTGTAGCGGTTGGTATACTGGGCCGTGGTGGTCTGGGCGGCATTGCCCACCTGGACGTCCGTGAACAGGATGGTCTTTCCCTCGTCTATCACCGTCTCCTTGCCCGTAGCGGTATCAAAGGCCGTCTGGGGGGTCTCGCTGCTCTTATGGAACAGCACATAGTGGGGGGTCTCGTCCTTCTGGTAGTTCTGGGGTGCTTTGGTCTCCACGATCTTATACAGCAGGTCCGGCTTCAGGGTCTGTTCGCTGCCGTTTTCCAGCACCGTCAGGCTCACCTGGCCTTTTTCGTTGGTGGTGACGGTGCCGTTTACGCCGCCGCTCCAGGGCTGCCATACCTGGGTTTTCGGATCATACTGCCAGATGGTAAACTCTGCTCCCTGCAATGCCACGCCGGAGTAATCGTCCACCTTGTGGAGCAGGAACTGTCCGGTGGAGGCTGTGGCGGCAGATGCATAGGTAAACTTGATGGAATCCGATTCGGTGGAGTCCCCATTGCCCAGCTTGACGGTGTTGTCCACGTTGTAATCCTCAGCAGCACTGCCCTGCTTTACATCACATTGGTACACCAGGATCATGGCGGCCTTGTTGGGGATCACCATGTGGAGCCAGCCATTGTCATCTGCCGGCAGCACCTGGTACAGGTTGCGAGGCACTTCTTTCCCTCGGGTCACGGCGTTGTTGGCTTCGTCATACTGGAAGTAATACAGCTTTACAGACTCCGGGTCTCCCCGGACAATGGCACCGTTCTGGGCTTTTACGTCGTCCCACAGCTCAATGGTCGGGGCCTCGTTGGCTTCCACCGACAGGTCCTTCCGGGCCGGGTTTACCACCACCTGGTACTCGATGCGGTCGGTTTTGCCATCCACCAGCTGTCCGGTCTTTTTCAGGGGGTCCACAGTCTTTTCCACCGTGGTGTGGAGGGTCTCGGTCAGCTCGCCCCACTGGGCCGTGTTGGTGTAGATCACCTCGCCCACCGAGGGGTTCTTCCAGCTGGGATCGTCGTCCACGCTCACCTTGTACAGAATGCGGAACTTGTGTTGTTCACGCTTGTTCAGGTTGTAGCCGCTGATGGTAATGGTCAGCTTCCGGGTGGCTTCCTCGTAGATTACAGTGGCATTGGCCCCCTCCAACTTGTCAGCCTTATCCGGGGCCCCTTTGTCCATGCCGATCGTTACCCAGTCGGTCTTGAACTCGGTGTTTTCCGGCAGGATATCGGTGATGACGATGGCGGCATCATCCTCGGCAGCGGTCTGCACCACCAGCTGATAGTGGAGGTTGTTGTCGCTGAGGTCACTATATTGGTAGGTCTGGTCTCCGCTTTGGTAACCAGATTCGTCCTGATCGCTGTTCGCCGACACCCGTTTTTCAAAGCTCTTGTAACTGTGGTAGGTGTCCTCTGCCGTAGCCCTCTGAGAGCTGCCTTGGATGCTGACGCTGTTTTTGTAAGTCCATTTCTCTCCGGTGGGCACATTGCGCTGATCCTCGTGGGTAGGGAGGTCCTTTACCTCCACACGCCGCACCGGGTTGTCATCTGCCTTGTTTATCTGGATGGTAAAGCTCCGCACCCAGGTGGAGGGGTCGTTGGCAGTCACCGTGCCGCCGGTGCCGTTGACACCGCTGTAGTAGGTGACGGTAATGACCCCGGCGGCCTTAGCATCAGCATAGTTCATGGTGCCGCCGTCGTGGAGGGTCAGGGTCAGGCCGTTTTCCAAAGCCTTCTCCAGCTCTGCGGCGTAGGCGTAGTGGGTGTTCAGCTGGGTCTGGCCGCTTTCGTTCACAGCGTCCTGGAGGGTCTCCACCAGGGTAAAGCTGCTTTCGCCAGCCGCATTGGCGGCAGAGATATTCCATTTGGCCAGGCCCTTGCTGCTGCTGGACAGCTGCTTGCTCAGGGTCCAAGCCCCTTTCCCGATTTTCACGGTATCCGAGGCCTCAAAGATGTGTTTGCTCTTGGTCTCGATCTGTGCCTTGTTGGTCACCGGGCCGCCGCCCAGGGGGGTGGTGGTCTCAAAGGTGATTGTCAGCTCCGTCCCCGTGAAATCCGCCGGGATGGTATAGCCATTTTGCTGGAATTTCTCTGCCGATATCGTGGTGTTGCCTACTTTTACATCTCCTACGATCTTCACACCGTCCGGCAGGCTATCCGTGATCTTGCAGCCCTGCAGCATATAGGACCCCAGCTTGGTCCCCAGAAAAGAATGCGGTATCTTTACAGTGATCGTCCACTGGATGCGGCCTGTTTTGGGGTCGTACTCGCCTTTCTTCTCAATGCGAGGGGTTTTACATGTGTAGTATGCTTCAGCCTTCTTTTCCTCCCCGTCCCCTGCCTTCGCTGTTGCCGTATTGTAGATCATACCGACACCGTCGGGCATCTTGTCAAAGTCCGCATAGTTCCGCTGAACGTCATAGTACCAGATGTACTTTTCTTCAATCCCCAATGCTTCCAGGTCCTTAATGACCACCTGGGGGTTGCCGTTGCTGTCCTCCTGGATCTTGCAGTCGGGGAACGGCAGGATCTCCGTTCGTTTACCCGAAGCGTCCTCCTTGTAAAGTTTAAAGGAGTTTTTCAGGTAGGTGCCGCCCTTCAGGTAATCACCAGCACTGATTCCACTCTGATTCGTGTTCAGGGTATCCGTAAGGGTCACCGGGTCTTTGGTACCGTTGGTGGTCTCCACCGTCACCATATAATGGTTTATGAAGGTGCCACTTTCCGGATGATTTTCAAAGGCACTCCAATAGCCGGTGTACCCTTTACTGATCTTTATATCTGCCGTTTTCTTCTTGATGGTCAGAGTAAAGCCATTTTCAAAGGTGATGGTTTTGTTATTCTCAAAATCATCTGCCCATACTTTCTGGGAGAACTGGAAGGTTCCGGTAAACTCCCGGTTGCCGTTGGCATCCAAACCGGTGAACTTCTCACTTTTGTCAAAGGTCAGCTTTGCCAGGCCGTTGGTGTCGATGGTATAGGTGCCAATGACCTTGTTGTTGTCGGTCTCGTCCTTGATATTGCCGGAGGTGGGCTGCTTGGGCTTCATGGCATCCGGCAGCTGGTAGCACAGGGTCGGCCGGTCCGGCGTCAGGGTGCCTGGAAGCAGCTTGTAGGTCACGGTGACCTGCACGTTGGTACCGCTTTCCACTTCATTCCCCATCAGGGTCTCCCAGGAGCCATTGACCTTCTGCTCGAACGCTATCTTAGTGATCCAGGTGGGGTCCAGCAGCACCTCCGTATCGGCAGTTTCTGCCAGCAGGGCCGGGGCATCGGGGTCCTGCTGCCGGGCCTCGCCGACCCATTCCACCGTGGCACCAAAGCCATCCTCATCTTCCAGCAGCGCATAGCTGCCGTCCAGCTCCTCCTGGGAGCCTGCCGGGTCCTCCGGAGCCACAGCGGTGGTCTCGGCGGCATAGGCGCCGGTCACCGAGATGACACTGGTCACGTCGGACATGGCAGCGGGCACCTCGGCCACCTTGCCGTCCACGTTGCCGGAGATCACGGTCAGGGTCCCGGCGTCGGGGTCCACGGCGGACACGACGCCCACCGTCTCGGTGGTCACGGTGCGGGTGTCCACCTGCGGCTCGGAAGCCGTGAGCTGGGCGGCGGTGTCGGGGTCCTCGTCCAGGTCCAGCAGGGCGATGCCATAGGAGCTCTCGTCCACGGCCACCTGCTCGGTGGTGAGGGTGTTGTAGATGACGATATCGCCGGGCCTTGCGGTGGAGCCGTCGGCGTCGGTGAGCCACTGGGAGCCGCGCAGGTCACTGTGCAGGGCCATCACGCCCGCACGCTGGGGCACCACCGTCTGGGGCACACCCGCAAAGTGCAGGCAGTAGGACAGGAACATCACGTCCCAGGCGCCGTAGGGGTTGCCGTACCAGGCACCATAGCGGGAGTAGCCGCGCAGCACCTGCTGGTCCTCCACATCCAGCTTGAAGTTCTTGTCGCTCTGCTGGTAGTCCAGCTGGGACTTTGCCACGGTGAGCAGGTCCTCGGCCCAGTTGCCGTTCAGGGCCACGTTGGCCGCGGCCTGCCATTCCTCGGCAGTCTCCACGTCGGCCTGGGTATCGGCCAGGCACTCCACGGTGTGGTGGTGCTCCGGGATGGTGCACACCAGCTCCTCGGTGTAGCAGGCGTCGGTGTGGTGATGCAGCACCGGCTCGTCCGGGGTGGTCTCGGCCGGCTCAGGGGGCAAGTCCACCACGGGGCGGCTGGCAGGCATTTCCTGATAGGCGGGGTTGGGCTCCTCCACCAGTTCGCCCTCGTCCAGGCCGCACACCAGCTCATACTCGGTGGTGTAGCAGCTGTCGTCGTGGATATGCTCGAACTCGCCGCAGATGAGCGCACCGTACTCGTCAAAGCAGTCGTCGGTGTGCTCGTGCTCTTCCTGATAGCAGGTCAGCACCCGGTGCTCCTCGTAGCAGGCATCGGTGTGCTCATGGGGCACCCAGATGGTCTCCGGCTCGGTCTGCACCGGCTCTTCCGGCTCTTCCGGCTCGGCCGCGCTGTAGGCGGACACCGGATCGGCGCTGCTGTCCGAAGAGGTGACGGGCGTTTCCGGCTCGCCCTCCTCGTAACCGCAGGTGAGCACTTTTTCGTAGCAGGCCGCCGTGTGCTGGTGCTCCTCGTAGCCGCAGTGGTAGTCGGCAGTCATGGAGATGCCCACCCCATGGAGCTGCCAGTTGACGAACAGGGTGGTGAGCAGGGCCAGCACCAGCATCATGGCCACATAGCGCCGGGCCTGTACATGCTGCCTGCGGAACCGCTCGATCAACCCGTTGATGATATCCTTCATAGTAAACACGTCCTCTTGGTTCGCTCTGTGCCCTGGCAGCCGCACACCGCTGCAGGCCCACAGAAGGGTCCGTTCATCATTTGTGCAACAAAAGCGTCACAAAATTTTCGATACACTGTCATTATACCATTTTAGGGCGTTCGTTTCAACTCAGGGGCGTGCTTTTCCGGCAATAGAATGCACACGATGCGCACCATGCAAGGGGTCAGGGGCAGCCACAGCACCGTGCAGCCCAGATTGAACAGGGTGTGGGCGTTGGCGATCTGCCGGGCCAGCACGGCGCTCTCCGGCCCGTGGGGCGAGACCAGCCGCACCAGCGCGGTGAACTGGGGCAGCAGCAGCCAGCACACCGCCGCCCCGGACAGGTTGAACAGGGCGTGGGCCGCCGCCAGACGTTTGGCGTCCCGGCTCTGCCCCACCGATGCCAGCACCGCCGTGACGGTGGTGCCGATGTTGTCCCCCAACAGCACCGGGATGGCTCCCGCAAGGCCCAGCAGGCACCCGCCGTCCGGCCCG
>ERZ773145.2575-NODE-2575-length-12606-cov-2.619552_pt1 | contig 12606 bp, 11 predicted proteins | sample MGYA00580848_ERZ773145 | MGnify/ENA primary metagenome ERZ773145 (study PRJEB29015, sample SAMEA2737858) | human gut metagenome | biome: human gut; feature: human-associated habitat; material: faeces | place: China | collected 2012 ... | reverse complement strand
ACTTTTCAAACTCATTTTTTTCAACAAATTTGAAAAGTGACTAAAAATTGGTGGTACTATAAATATATCGGGTATGAATACCTATGTTTTTATATTTTATTTATTTTTATTTGCTTACACAGAAAGGATGAAGCATAATGCAAGAAAATGTTATTACAATTATCTTAATTGTTATTGGGTTAGCTATTGCTGCCGTAATTTACACGGTATTCCATGCAGACATTACAAGTTGGACTACTTCTGTTGCTACAAAAGTTACTGACATGATCGGTCAAGTCAATACTAAGCCAGCAGGTACAATTCTTCCAATGCTAAAAAGTATGTTTTAGAAAAGAGAAATACTTTTACAAAAAGGACAACCATAAAATGGTTGCCCTTTTTTTTGCCTAAAATAAGTTTAATTGTGTTTGTTTTTTAGACTTAACTTTGTCTGTTTCTTCCTTTACGCTACTAACAGTAGTGTGATACTTAGCATAAACTCTATCTTGTGTTTTTAGTCTTGCTTTAATGTTTTGAACTCTTTTTCGATCTTCTTTTAATGTAAAGACCTTTGGTAAATCATTTACATATTCACTAATACTTAGCCAAAACAAATCAATTTGTTCTTTCAAATTTTTAGAGGTTACTTTTGCTTTTAAGTCAGTTAATCCTTTTTCATTAATTGAATAATTTTGATATTTTAATGATTTAGTATTGGTGTACCTAATTACTTTTTGATTAGGTAAAATCGTAATGAAATATGCTAGTTTTTTTCTTTCAATGGTTTGCTTTGGTGAGCGTTTAGGAAAGCCATAAAAAATATTGTCGTATAAATCAATAATACGTTTAATTTTCCCCCTTAATGAATGTTCATCATTTAAGTTTTCATTGTCCATGATTTAAAGCCTCCTCTCACTTTTTATAGATGGCGCCAGTTGAGAAAACTCGTTACTTTAGTGACGAGATGAATCAACGTCTTGGGCGACCACCGTTGTAATGTTCTAATTGTGAATTGATATACTTTGATACAACTTCTTTTGAAGTATTGCCTAATGTACTCATAAAGAAGCTTGGTGACCATAAGTGTCCCCCAAAAAGTTGTTGCTTTGTCTCTGGGTACTGAATAAACCATTGTTTTGCTGAACCCCCCTTAAACGCTTTGACGATTGAAGAGGGTGTGAACTTTGGAGCGAAGCTAATCATCATGTGAATATGGTCAGGCATCACTTCCATATTAGAGATTTCGACTGAGTTTCTTTTAGCAATATCTTTCAAGATAGCCTTCATATCCGCTACCCGTTTGTCGGTAGTAAATACTTGTTTGCGATACTTAGTAACCCAAACAAGATGAAAGTTGAAATCATATACATTAGTTCTTTCATGTTTAATCATGTGAGTAGTTCCTTCTTCCATTGTATTAGTAATGTGGTATACTAATAGTGTACCATATGGTACAAAAGAAAGGAGGAAAAAACATGACTTTAAAGGGAATTAAATTACGCATTTACCCTAATCGAGAACAACAGTTGAAGATTAAATTAAACTTTGGCTATAACCGTTTTGTTTGGAATCAAATGCTAAATATGATGATTGAAAGATATCGGAACAACCCAGAAGCACCTTTCTTAAACGCTTTTGCATTGAATAATCTTTTACCTGCTCTAAAGACTGAGTACCCTTGGTTAAAAGAAGCTGAAAGTACTAGTTTGCAGGCAACTAATCATGACTTAATAGAAGCCTACAAGAAGTTTTTTAAACTTCACAAGGGTCTTCCTAAGTTTAAATCTCGTAAGTTTCCTAAGCATAGTTATCAAAGCAAAATAGTCGGTAATAACATTGAAGTTGTATCTTCTTCAAAGATAAAGCTACCTAAGCTAGGTACCATGCGCTTTAAAAGTGGTAGAAAAATCACTGGAAAGATTAAAAATGTGACTATCCGTCTTTCAGCTACTGGAAAGTATTATGCTATTTTATTGGTTGATACTGATGTCCTAGAATTACCTAAAACAGGTAATGCTGTAGGCATTGATATGGGTGTAGCTGATTTAATGATTACCAGTGATGGTGTTAAATACCCAACTATCCGCTTCGATAAGCTATTAGCTAAGAAAAAACATTATTGGGAAAAGCGCCTAGCTCGGCGTCGGTTACAAGCTAAGAAAGAAATTGCGTGGGACCACCACAATAAAGTCTTAAGCCCTAGAGAACTATCAGATTTCAAAAATTACTTAAAAGCTAAGCAGATGGTTGCTAAATATAATGAAAAGATAGCTAACCAACGCAACAACTATCTCCATCAGCTTACAAAGCAATTGGTTGAGCAATATGATGTGATTAAGATTGAAGATTTGAAAACCAAAAATCTTCTTAAAAATCATAAGCTTGCTCGGGCAATTGCAAACCAGAACTGGCGCAAGCTACGCTCACAGCTTGAATACAAATGTGCTTGGTATGGAAAACAGTTAGTCACTGTTAATCCTAGGAAAACCTCTCAAATCTGCTCTAACTGCGGTTTTGACGACGGTAAACACACTTTAGATATTCGTCAGTGGACGTGCCCACAATGTGGCACGAACCACGACCGCGACATTAATGCAGCTAAGAACATTCTAAGCGCTTAACTGACTAATCAGGATTGGAACGATCCTTAGTAAATAGCCGTAACCTCTGCACGAAGTGCTAGCCACTAATGTGTAAGTCAGCGGTGTTCCTAGAAGCTCGGTCATTCATAGCCGAGTAGTTCACATCTTTTGTAATAGAAATTTAATGCTTAATTTAAAAAGCTACTTTATTTTCGTGATATGCTTAAAATATGTTAAAGAATTAGTTCACAAAAATAAATGGTTACAAAAGAAAGGAAATGCTAATATGCAAAGCAAAACTAATCGAACTGAAAAATACATAAAAGGAATGTTATTTTCTAGTGCATTATTATTTGCTCCATTTGCTATTAATACTGGCACAGTACACGCTGATCATACTGTAACGGTACATAGTGAAGCAGAGGCACAACAAGTCATGCAACACAATCAACAAGTAGCACAACAAAACGCAGAAATTCAAAAACAAAATCAAGCCAAAGCTGCTCAAGCTGCTCAACCTAAGACAGGGGATATTACTTTTCGTTTATTAGATGGCAATAATGTAGTTAAATCAGAAACTATTAGTGGACAATATGGTAAAACAATTGACGTTTCTACTTTAATGCCTCAAGGCTATCACTTGGTAGCAGGACAAAATAATATTGTAACGATTGGTAATCCTCATGAAACAGTAACGGTTCATACAACCCCAGCTCAAGCCACTAATGGAACAACTACTGGTCAAAATAATAATAATGGCAACAATAGTAATAATGATTGGACAGGTGATCCTAGTGATTTGTCAGGTAACTCTACTGATATTGCTAAAGGTATTCCTGTTAAAGGTTTTGATAAATCAGTTTTAAAACGTGCGCCTGAATTATTTAAGATTACTAAGCGAGAAGGTATGAGCAAATATAACTTATTGCTTCTTTCAATTATGGAAGTTGAAACTCGTGGGATTGGAAATGATATTTTCCAATCAAGTGAATCTGCTGGAATGAAAGCAGGAACACTTGATAATGAACATTCTATGGAGCAAGCCGTTAGAGCCTTAAAGGGAATTGTTAATAAAGCACAAGAAATGGATAAAGCAGAAGCTGCTGATCCTAGTATTCCTGCCAATCAACGTCACCACTTTGCTGACAATCTTCCTTTATTAGCGCAAAGCTATGGTTTTGGTGGTAATTTCTTAAATTATGTACAAAAACATGGTGGCAATTTCTCTGTTTCTTTAGCGAAAAAATATAGTCATGATGTAGTTGCACCGAGTCTTGGAAATGGTAATGGAGAAACATATAAGTACAGTAATCCAATTAGTAAATTCTTTAAAGATGAGCATCTATATCGAAACGGAGGAAATTATTACTATTCCGAAATGGTTTCTCAATATTTAGCTAACGGAACTTTTGCTCAAAAAGCCTTAACTAAAATGAGTCCATTTGTTGGTCAACCTTATGTCTTTGGTGGTAAGACACCACAATCTGGTTTTGATTGTTCTGGATTTGTCACTTGGGGATTAGCTCAATCAGGTATTTCATTGCCTAGTTATACAGTTACTCAATTTGCCAATACTGATACGGTTGATGATTTAAATGATGTTCAACCAGGTGATTTGGTATTCTTTAAAGGAACTTATGGTGGACCTAATTTTGTTTCTCATGTTGGAATGATGATTACTAAAGATATCATGCTTAACGCCAATAGCGATGGAGTTTCATTTACTTCATTGAATGATAGCTACTGGAAATCACACTTTGCTGGAATTCATCGAGTTAGAAACATTCAACAAGCTAACCAACCAGCTCAACAAGATTTAGTAAATCAAATTGCTAGTGCAAGTGGAACTTCAGCTCAAGAAATTCAAAGTGAAATGAATTAAATAAGAACAAAAAAAGTGTTTGCTTTAATTAGCAAGCACTTTTTTGTTCTTTTGGGGTTTAATGGATTTAGTCAACAGTCAATTAAAAGTAAATTTACGTAAAATTAATGCTGACGATAAACTAACTTATATTAGTCCCACTCAAGTGAAAGTAGGGCTTTTTCTTTTTGACAAATTTTAAATAAACATTAAATTATGTGCTAAACTAAAAAATATAAGACTATGTCATAAATTGTCATAAATAAAATGAATTGAAAGAAAGGAATTAAGAAATGAAATTATCTAATAAGAAAATTAAACAATTCCTTAAAAAGCATCGTAAATCTTTAGGTGCAAGCACTGGTGTTTTAGCTATTGGACTAGTTTCTCTCGGAATGCTCGGATTAGGTAATGAAGCACATGCTGATGATATAAACCAACTTCCAGGATCAGTGCAACGTTTACAAATGTTGTTTGGTGGTGACAGTAAAGAAATGACTGCTTCTGATTATTGGTATGATTATGGTGGTCAAGAATGGGAAAACTTTTGGACCTATCCTTTTAATGCCGTTAAATGGGATGGCAATGCCGTAATTGCCTTTTGTTCAAACTTTGACCATGGTGTATCTCCACAATACGTTTCAGGAAATAGAGTCGGACAACCAAATGATTTAGGAAGAAATGTTTTAAGAAATGGTTTCCCTTTCAAGAGTGCCAATGATCTAGGTGTAGGTAATCTTTATTATACTCGTCCGGATGGATTCACGTTAAGTCCGCAATGGTTTGCATATGCCGCCACTTCTTTGGCTTTTCATTCTTCAGGTAATGAACCAGGACCTGATGGAGGTACTTTTGATTTGAACAAGCCATATTTTGATGTCAATCATGTAGCTTGGAGAGATCATAACTACCCTAATGGAATTGATAGTAAATATCTTTTGCCTAACAATTTACGTTGGGATATTAAAAATGCTGCTAACCGTATTCTAAATAATGCTAGATATGATAATCGTAGTAAAGAACGTCCGACTATGTCATTATCCTTAGATGGTCCTAAAAAAAGAATTATTAATCCTGATACTGGTGATGAGTATTATTTATATCAATTTAAGATGAATATGACAGGTAATTATTCAGGAGCTAATAATCAAGCTCATATTGATAAATTAGACTTGTCAGATGGATCATACGCAATTGGTAATGGTCGTTACGTAAAACAAGGGGATACAATTCCATACAATTCGGAATTATGGGTTTACTCTGCTGATGATTATGATTCCGATACACCAATTACTCGTGATGTGCAGATGTCAGCTGTTCCTGATGGATATGTTGATACAGCTATATATTCATTTGGCGGTTCTTATCAAAGAGCAACTGTTGCACAACCGATTGGAGCAATTACTGCAAATAGCACTTTTAAACAAGATCCAATGCACCCACGACCAATTACCAATCCTGGACCACAAAAAACAGTTAGCAAGAATCAAATTACCTCACCAGGGGAAAACTTCATCTATGATTTAAAGACTAAAGCTCCAAGAATGGTTAAACGTTGGAACAGCAGTAAGAACCATCTTACTTTGACTGATGATTTGCCAAAAGGTGTATCTGTAACTAAAATTTACAATACCAACGGGCTAAAGGTTACCAAAGACGGTAACAATAAAGATGGACAAGATGGACATCATCAAATTGTTCTAACTGGCGATAATGATTGGATGCACGAACACTCAAATCAAGATGTTGATGTGAAGGTTGAAGTTAAAGCAGATGAATTACCTGACGTTAATAGTGTTAATGGAGATACTTACCATATGACTAACACTTTGAAAGAAGATGCAGGGATTCAAAACGTTCATGATTATAAAGAAAGTAATCCAGTTGATACCATTATTAAAAAAGCTACTACTAATGTATATCATTATGATATTGAAAAAGATAACGGACATGATATGGATTGGCAAGGTAAATATCAAGATTCTAAGAACAACGATTTTACTTGGCACAATAATTTTTCTGGAAATGGTGATGTAGTCAAACAGCAAAAGATTACTGATTGGGATGGTTCAAAAGAAAAAGTTGATCTTCTTCAAAATTATACTAAGAACCATGATGATAATGAAAGATATCGTTATGCTTGGGGAAATCAAAAAGATGAAACCATTACCTTACATGCAGGTAATCAAGATAATTCTGCTTACTTCCCATATTTCGTACCTAAAGCACATGCCGATGGATTGATTACAAAAATTAGAACTGATAAACAAGACAATGGTTTGCCTTTCCAAGTTGAAATTAAATCTGGTGCAGATCTATATCGTGAAATGTCTGATTTTGATGGTGCTAAAGCTTACTTGACGATTAAAGATACGAGAAATGGAAAAGAATTGTATAGTGGACAAAAGAATTTAAGTGATTTAGTTGATAAAGATTTAACTAAATCGGTTTATTCTGATTGGACAGGTAAATTAAACACTAATGGTAAAGGCTATCAAAACGGGGATAAAATTCCTGTATCAGTTAGCTTAACTTTCGATAATCCACAAAAGATTCAAACGCCTAAAAAAGATAATCAAGATACTTATGGCTTTACTGCTTCACAAAATGTCAGTGTCGGAAATAATGATGTTAGTCATGATAAGGCAGTCAAAAATGGTAATCCATTAAAGAAAAATGGTACAACTAATTTTGGCAATAGTGATATTAATAGTTACACAGGACCCGAAGAAACTTTGAAGTATAAAGGGGTTAATAAAGCTCGAGTTCTTAACGAACAACTACAGTTAAAACAGCCTCGTAGTGCTTCTGGTAAATCTGGTTATGGATTTGAAAATGATTTATCAATGAATTATCAAGGTCATTTAGATGTTGATGATTCTGGTAATCAAGGAAGTAAACTAGCTTTCCAATTCCCTAAAGCGTTTGCTGACGGTCAAAATAAGATTAGTTATGCGGATGGTAATGAAAAGGGGACATTGAAAGATGCCTTGAATCAAAATGTTAAATTTAAAGATGGTGCTGATAACAATTTAGATACCGAAAACATGATGTCCAATGATGATAAGGGTAAAATTGATCAATTAACCAAAGAATTACCTGCTAGTTTTAATACCGAAAAAGCACGTCAATTTGAAACAAAATATTCCTTCTACCCACGAGTTTCCGAAATTAATAGTGGAACATCTGATAATCCATTTGGAGGAAACCTTTATTTGAAAGATAGAGATGATAGGTTAGCTACTTCGGATCATATAGATGAAAGTAAGCTACGTGACGCAGGAAATAAATTCTATATTCCAGTATGGAATAAGAATGGTGACTATGCTACTAAGTGGATTAAACAAAATAATGCTCGTTTAGGTAGCAATTACTTAGATGTTGATAATTTACGTCCATTTAATCAATTTGCTAAAATGTACTTATCAACGACTAATCCTAATCCTAAACAGGATGAACTTTCCTTACAACCAACCATGACAAAGAATGGTAAAGTTAAAGGATTGTCACAACGTAATAATGATTGGATTAATCATCATGATAATTAAATTTAAATAAATAAAAAAAGACACCCACATTTTGTGAGTGTCTTTTTATTTTATTTTCAATTTGTTTAGGGAATTTAAAATGACTAGTAAACTTTATGCTAAACTTAAAAATAGTTAAATGAATGAATAAAAAAGAAAGGAAATCAATATGAGTCAATATATTAGAATATTCATTATGATTCTATTTGCAGGATTGCTAGTTAGTTTTCTTACTGTTTATGGAATTTTTCTTAACCAAGATGAAATCTTAGTTAATAACTTACATGATGCTGTTCAAACATCACTGTATAAAGCTCGTGATGACTCTGCTAGAGTTAAATATGGGACGTTTATTATTAATCGTGATAAATTCCAAAAGACTTTGGAAAATACAGCAGTAAAATCTTTTAAAGGAGATAAACCAGTTTATCATATCAGTTATTTAAAGGATACTGATAATTCTGATTCTGATATTCCTGATAAAGGAGCAACTTATACTGTTAATACTCCAACTAAGGATACTCGTGGTAGTAATGTAGCTGTTGCAACTGAAATGCCAGTTGGAAGTAAACAAAAAACCTACGAACAAATTGCGGCAGTTAAGGTTGAAACGGTCTTTAATACTAAGAATAAGCAAGCGTCTGCTAAAGATGATGATCATTCGGTCACTTATGTTATTTCACCAAGTGTTGCTAATAATCCTAAAGATAGCGTTAATGTAAAGAAAAAATAAAAAGGGGGAGAATGAATTTTGGGCTTTTTAAACTCTAAAAATAATGATGAACTAGAAGAAAATGTTCAAGAAAAAACTGAATACACCGATATTGCTCCTGAAGATATTCCTGAAGATGAATTAAGAAGAGAAATTGATGAAATTCAAGCTAAATTAAAAATTGATGCTCCTGAATTACTTACGGAAGCAATGGTTGATCCAGAAAAAGTTAAAGAACTATCAGAAACTTTATTACATGATCCTGAATTTAATGAATTTCATTCTTACAATAATCCAAAAGTTACTAAACAATATGTGGCTGAAATTGCAGGTTTTGGAGTTATCGATCGTTTATTGCAAAATGATAAAAGTATTACTGATATTGCATGGAATGGTAACTTTTTAGTTATTGAAACTCCTGATGAAAAGAAGGTTTATAAAGGTCGAGATCAAAATCAAATTGATGATACTTATATTCAACGTATAATCAATCGATTTACTTCTAAAGAAGATTCTGGTAATGGTGTTCCTTTTGATGAATCTCATCCTCATTTTGAAGGTGCATCAAAAAATTTACGTGTTGATGCTATTCATGGATCTTTAACTCCAAATGGGAAAACAACTCTTTCTTTACGTGTTAGTCGACCTAAATTGGCTTTAAATGAAGATAATTTTAATTACTTTGCCCCCGCATGGGTCTTGAAGTTCTTACAAACTGTTGTGAAAAGTCATATGAATGTAACTATTGCAGGGGAAACTGGTACAGGTAAAACTGAATTACAAAAATTAATGATTAAGTGGATTCCCTTTGTTGATCGAATTATTATGATTGAAGATGTTAATGAAACTCACTTGAAAAAGTTGTATCCAAAAAAAGATATCATGGAATGGCTTACTAATGGACAAGTTACTATTAGTGATGAAATTAAAGCAGCTTTGCGTAATAACCCTAAATGGATTATGGTTTCGGAAACTCGTGGGGAAGAAGCTAATCAAATGTTTCAAGCCGTAATGTCTGGGCAGTCAATTATTACTACTATGCACTCGTTATCTAATGATGCTACTCCTAGTCGTTTCATTGGGATGGCTTCTCAATCAAAATCAAACATTAATATTAATATGTTACATGATGATTTTCTAAATTTCTTTCATTTAGGAATGCATATTTCTGCCAAAATCAATCATAATCATAAATATCGTTATTTAGACAGTATTTCTGAATTTGTTCCTGTGGATGAAGAACATCCTTACGGAACTAACGAAATCTTTCATCAAGACTTGTTCTTCAAAGAAGATGGAACTCCTTATCGTCAATATTCGGTTGGAACACCGAGTGATAAAATGTTAAGTAAAATTTCTTCTGAATTAAACGGGGCGCAATTACAGCTACCTTGGTCTGATCGACCAATCTTTGAAAAATTAAGTTATAAAGATGATACCGATATATTGTATATACCTAATACTTTTGATTTAGCTAATGAAGCCAATAAAGAAACCAACAAAAAATTCAATGAAGCCAATGAAGAAGCCAACAAAAAATCCAATAGTCTTAAAAAGAATGAGCAGAAGGTTTCAAATCAAAAAAAAGTAAAATTGGCAAATAAGAAACCTAATGATGCAAAAAAAGCTTTCAAAATAACTAACAAAATGCAAAAGAAAGGAAAAAGTAACTAATGGCTAAACGAAGTAGAATTAATATTGCTGATTTACAAGCCATGGAACAAGCTTATGGGCGAAAATTAAGTGCTGGTAAAGTGATTACAACTGCTTTCCCCTTGGTAGTGATTATGACTGCGTTTGCAGCTTTATTATATGTAAGTATTATTCCAACTATTATTGTGGCAGTTTTAACAAGTTGGTTCGGGTTTGCTTATATTTTGCCGAATGAAATTGCAGTTAACTATTTTAGAAAAGGAATGTCTGAACGAGATAATTGTTTATCCATTTTAACTCAAGCTTTGTCAGATCCGAAAAATGATACGGTTTATTGTTTGAAGATTGCTAGAGATCAAGCTACTGGTGAATTTAAAAACCAATTATCAACTTTAATTGCGGTCTTAGCAACTGCTTCACCTGCACAAGAACAACGTGCAGCTTTTGAAAAACTTGAAGATGCTTACAAAGATGATATTCCTTTTGTTCAATTTTTTGAACAATTGGAAACAGCTCAAATTCACGGAATTAGAGATTACGAGGTTTTTCATTCAATTGCTTTAAATCACTCTACTTTGTATGAATCAGAAGATAAATACATTCAATCTCGTAAGTCTTGGAAAACAACGGTTTTCTTCTTTGTTTGGCTTTCATTTGCTCCACCAGTTGTCTTTAGTTTTATGTTTGGTTTCAAAGCATACGTTAGAATTTATGCACATTCTTTCATTGGGATTGCAGCTACAACGATGTTTTTAATCTTATTTTTCTGGCAATTATATCGTTTCTATAATTTCTATTATGATGAAAGTGTAACTTCATTAAAGAAGAAAAAAGGAATTCCAAGAATTGGATTACTACGTAATGATAAGGGGGTAGCAGAACGTAATGCAAAACGAAGAACTAAGCAAAAAGCAAAAAAAACAATTAATTAAAGAAAAAAAACAAGCTGAAAAAGAAAAAAAAGCACAAAAGAAGCAAGATGAAGAAATTAAACAAGCAGCAATTATTAATACAAAAATTAGTAATTCCAAAGATCCAGCTAAAACTTATAAAAAAGCCTTAGGATTTCCAGCAGGTTTGTTTGTTTCCTATGACGCATGTAAGAAGTATCTTGAAATAGGAGTTCCTTATACTAAAGCAAAAAAAGTTAATAATATTTATTGGGCATTAGCTGCTTTTGTGATTGTATTTATTCCACTTTTTTTCGTCTTAATTAAGCAATCGCTTTTTATTGGATTATTGTTGGGAGTATTAGTAGCAGCTGTAATTGTTTATAGTCGTTTTAGAGATTTAGAAAAATCTTATCGTTATTTTGTTTTTGAACGTCAAAAAGATTTTAATTTCTTTGAACAAATGCTTCTTCCGTTATTAGTCGGGGTGGTTAATGGTCACGGAAGCGTTGTTGGAAGTATTCGTAAAGTTGGTAAGAGAATCCCTGGACGAAACAATAAACGATTAGTAGATCGTTTGCTTTACGATATTAGTAGAGATTCACAAACTGCTAAACCTTATACCGACTTTGCTAAATCATTTTCTAATACAACTAGTGCGCAATTGTTTATGTATTCGGTTTACCGTATGTCGCAAGGTGATATGGATACTAATGCTTTACGTAATTTATCTGAAAGAAGTAACAAAGAACAAATTGAACAATCAAAACAAGTAGTAGAAATGAAACTTCATCGTTTTGGCTTAATCACTACTCGTTTATTACTTTGTGATTTCCTTCCTATTTTTGCTTTCTGTGCCGCATTCTTTATTTCGGTTACTAAACAAATTGGTCTGTAAACGAAAGGAAGTTAGCTAATGAATGAAGAAATTGGACATTTGTTTACGGTTATTACAACGATAGTTTTGATTACTTTATTAGTAGTAACTTTTGGATGGTTTTATGAATCTAATCAATTAAATAGTTTTAATCAAGCCGCACGACAAACCATTACTCGAAATGATGGATTAAATGATAGCACTCAAGCTCAATTAAATAAATTAAGCCGAGATAAATTTCATAATATGTTTGTAATCAATCGTAAATCGGATGCTGATAAAGAAGTTGAATATGGTCATGTAGTTAATTATTCAATTAAAGCTACATTACCTGCTTTAAATAAAAATATTAGCCCTGTGGTTGCTACAAAACATGATTCTGTCATTGCTAGTGTTAGACCTGGGTCAACTGATTAAGAAAGGATTTTATTATGCATAATAACGTTGCTTATCTTGTTCTATTGTCAATTACCGTTTTTTGCTTTGGGGTCTTTCTTACTGTAATGTTTAAAGATAATAGTTTCA
>ERZ773145.2571-NODE-2571-length-12623-cov-2.622693_pt1 | contig 12623 bp, 10 predicted proteins | sample MGYA00580848_ERZ773145 | MGnify/ENA primary metagenome ERZ773145 (study PRJEB29015, sample SAMEA2737858) | human gut metagenome | biome: human gut; feature: human-associated habitat; material: faeces | place: China | collected 2012 ... | reverse complement strand
TCATCAAGGATGACACGCTCTGCATCCCGACGGCATTCTGCTCGTACACGGGCGAGATTCTGGATAAGAAAACGCCGCTGCTGCGCTCGATGGAGGCCATCAGCAAGGAGGCCTGCCGCGTGCTGGCGCTCTTTGGCAAGAAGGTCAGCCGCGTGACGACGACCGTCGGCCCCGAGCAGGAGTATTTCCTGATCGACAAGGAAGATTATAAGAAGCGCCCCGACCTGATTCTCACCGGGCGCACGCTTCTGGGCGCGCGGAGCCCGAAGGGGCAGGAGCTGGAGGATCACTACTTCGGCTCTATCCGCCCGCGTGTCAAGGCGTTCATGGCCGATTTGGACGAGGAACTCTGGAAGCTGGGCGTAAACGCCAAGACGGAGCACAACGAGGTCGCGCCCTGCCAGCACGAGATGGCGCCGGTCTTTGCGACCGCGAATATCGCCACCGACCACAACCAGCTCACGATGGAGATGATGAAGAAGGTCGCCGACCGCCACGGGCTGGTCTGCCTGCTGCATGAAAAGCCGTTCGAGGGCGTGAACGGATCGGGCAAGCACAACAACTGGTCGATTTCCACCGACAGGGGCGAAAATCTGCTCGATCCGGGCTCTACGCCGATGGAGAACGCGCAGTTCCTGCTGTTCCTGACGGCGGTCATCAAGGCCGTGGACGAGTATCAGGATTTGCTGCGCATCAGCGTCGCCAGCGCGGGCAACGATCACCGCCTGGGCGCGAACGAAGCGCCGCCCGCCATCGTCTCCATGTATGTCGGCGACGAGCTGGCCGCCGTCATCCAGTCGCTGGTGGAGGGCACGGATTACAAGGCGGCGGGGCACAGGAGCATGGATATCGGCGTGACGAGCCTGCCGCATATCCCGCAGGATAACTCCGACCGCAACCGCACGTCGCCCTTCGCGTTCACGGGCAACAAGTTTGAATTCCGCATGCCCGGCTCGTCCTTCAACATCGCCTGCACGAACGTCATGCTCAACACCGCCGTCGCGGACGAGCTGATGCAGTTCGCGGACGAGCTGGAAAAGGCCGACAATTTCGAGGCCGCGCTCTCCAAGCTCATCCGCCGCGAGCTGGCCGCGCATCGGCGCATCCTCTTCAACGGCTACAGCGAGGAATGGCCGCTCGAGGCCGCGCGCCGCGGGCTGCTCAACCTGCGCTCCACGCCGGAGGCGCTCATCCATTATACGGACGAGAAGAACGTGGCGCTGTTCGCCCGCCACGGCGTATACACGCGGACGGAGATACAGTCCCGGCAGGATATCAACATGGAGGAATACGCCAAGATCATCCACATCGAGGCGCTGACCCTGATCGACATGCTCGGCAAGCTGATCGTTCCGGCCTGCGCGGCGTATTCCGGAAAGCTGGCGGAGGGCGTGGCCGCCAAGGCGGGCATCGGCGTGGACGCGCCCGCGGAGGCCGCGCAGGTCAGGCTGCTGACCGAGAAGACGGCCGAGCTGATCGAGCGGACGGAGCGGCTCAAGGCCGTTGTCGCCGACGAGCCGGAGGCGCTCAATGCGCGCGCGATGTATGAGCACGAGGCCGTCATCCCCGCGATGGAAGCCGCCCGGCAGGTTGCCGACGAGCTGGAGGGCAGGGTCGGCAAGGAATACTGGCCGATGCCGTCCTACGCGGATCTGCTGTTTTACGTCTGAAAAGAGGGGCGGATGCCCATCGGCTGATGGAACGACCGCCCGACCGAGAAAAGAAGCATAGCAAAAGCCTCATACGCACAGGATACTTTGACCATCCTGCGGCGTATGGGGCTTTTTTATGCTGTCCGCGAGGAATGCTTTGATCGGGCAGTTTTTTGCGCGCTCTTTTTGTTCTGCCCGACGCGCCTTGAATGTGAACCGCATAGCATATCCGGCGTGGATTCGAAGCGAAAAGATGCGGAAAAGCTGGCTGAAAATGAGAAAAACAAAAACGATTTCTGTCATAAACAAGGAGATATGCTGTAAATAAGAAAAAAATTATGGTCACTTTTTTATGCTAACCGGTTGACATATAATTAAAAGGCTGATATACTAAGCGCAGCAACAGGGGAGAGCCGGAGGGGAAGGCTCAACCCCATACACAAGGATCATTAAAGGAGGAAACCCAAGTGAAAAAGTCCATTTCTCTGCTTCTGGCGGCCGTCATGGTCTTCGCGCTGGCGGCGATTGCCTGCGCGGACGCTACGACCGTGACCGCGTGGATCAGCGATGGCGCTGAGACGGTGATTTACACCAGCATGTTCGATGATTTCAATTCGAAGCATGACGACATTCAGGTGGATTATCAGTTCTTTGCGCAGGATGAGCTGCTCAACAAGCTGCAGACGGCTCCGATCGTCGGCGATACCCCCGACCTCATCGTGATCGACGGCCTGCAGATCCCGTATTTCCAAGATCTGGGCATGATCGCCTGCCTGGACAACTATATCGACGAGGATATGAAGAACGACGTTCTTCCGTCCGTCTGGTCCGAGGTGACCTACGACGGCGGCCTCTACGGTGTGGCACAGTTTGACTCCGGCATGGCCATGTGGACGCGCAAGAGCATTCTCGAAAAGATCGGCGCGCGCATCCCGACCTCCTACAAGGATGCGTGGACGGTCGAAGAGTTTGAGGATATCCTCGCCAAGTGCAAGGAAATCGGCTACGAGTATCCGCTCTACATCCGTCAGAACAAGACCAGCTCCCTCTACTTCACCTGGATGGCGGTCATCGCTTCCTTCGGCGGCGATTACCTGAACCGCGATACCATGCTTGCGACCGGCACGATGGATGGCGAAAACACCGTCGCGGCGTATGACTGGATGAAGAAGATGCTCGACGAGGGCTATGTCAACGCGGCCTGCGATTACGAGGATGCGTTCTATGGCCGCGACGAGGCCGCCTTCTCCATGCTCGGCCACTGGAAATACAGCCAGCATGTCGAGGCGTTCGGCGACGACGCGATCATCGTTCCGCTTCCGGATTTCGGCAATGGCGTGTTCACCTGCTCCGGCTCTACGGTGGACGTGATGACCACCGCGGCGGTCGACCGCGGCGTGGCGGATCAGGCGTGGACGGTTCTTCAGGCGATGATGAGCCCGGAATACATCCAGATGGTTTGCAATGTGAACGGCGGCGTTCCGGCGCGCAAGAGCGTCATGGACGGCATGGAGCAGTGGCAGGAGGGCGGCCGCCTGTACCTGTACCGCGAGCAGCTTGAAGCGGGCATCAGCTACCTGCGTCCGATCACCCCGGCGCATTCGACGCTTCAAACCCAGATGGCGAGTGTCGTGACCAACATTCTTGCTGGCGGCGATCCGGCTGAGCTGCTGCATGATGCGGCCGAGTACGTCGATGAGATCATCGTCGAAAACGACTGGAACATCGAGTAAAATCACATCGCGCCCGGCCGGCCGAACGCTGACCGGGCGCTTCTTTTGCCCTTTGAACCCGAAAAACAAAAAGCCAAAACAGGGAGAGCCGTCATGCTGACGGACAACCGGCATGGCGATAGAACGGAGCATTGCGTATGAGTGAAATCACTGTCAAGAGAAGCGGGGCGAAGCGGAGAAGCCAGATGTCCCGCGCGCAGGCGAAAGCGGCGTGGGGTTTGTCCGCGCCGGCGATCATCATCATGTTTTTGTTCATGATCCTGCCGTTTTTCATGTCTGTTTTCTATTCCTTTACGGATCGCAGACTGGTGCTCAACCCGAACAAGCCGACCAAGTTTGTCGGTTGGGCGAATTATATCAAAACCTTCACCAACAAGACCGCGCTTCAGGCGTTCTGGAATACGTTTGAATACACGATCATCCTCGTGCCGGTCGTGCTGATTCTGGCGACGCTGCTGGCGCTGCTGGTCAACCGCAAGGCGAAGGGCGTGACCTTCTTCCGCATGATCTATTTCTCGCCGCAGGTCGTAACCATGACGGTTGTGACCGTCATCTGGGGCTTCTTCTTCTCCAGCACGGCGGACGGCCTGTTCAACTCGATCCTGCGCGTGTTCGGCGTTCCGGCGCAGAAGTGGCTTCAGGATACGACGCTGGCGATGCCGTCCATCGCGATCATGTCCATCTGGCAGTGCGTCGGCATGCAGATGATTATCATGCTCGGCGGCCTCCAGTTCATCCCGGAGGAGCTGTATGAGGCGGGCACGATCGACGGCGCGAACACGTGGCAGCAGTTCATCTATATCACCATTCCGCAGCTCAAGAATACGCTGGTGTACGTCTTTATTTCCAACACGATCTACTCGCTCAAGATGTTCACGCAGGTGTATATGCTCACGCAGGGCGGCCCGGCGGGCTCGACCACAACGCTGGTCTACCTGATGTATCAGGAGGGCTTCACCAACAACCGCGTGGGCTACACCTCCGCGATGGCTGTCGTGTTCTTCCTGATCGTGCTGGTGATCTCTTTGATTCAGAATAAGCTTACGGAGGGCGACTGAGGATGAAAGTGGAAAATAAGACGAAAAAGACGGTCACATCCGCCCTGTTCTACGTGCTTTATATCGCGCTGGCGGTCGTTTTTCTGGCGCCGCTGCTGTTCCTGTTCGTTTCCTCTGTCAAGAGCGAGACGCAGCTCGTTTCGGATATGGCGACGCTCAAGGCGTTCATTCCCTATGGCAACCTGACGCTCGAAAACTATGTCGCCGTGTTTGAAAAGCTCGACTTTCTGCATTACTTCCGCAACTCGGCCGTCAACGCCATCATTCAGGTGTTCGTCGGCATGTTCATCAACGGCATGATGGGCTATGCGCTGGGTATGCTGGAATTTCGGGGGCAGAAGCTGCTCGTTTCGCTGATGATCGCGCTGACCATCATTCCGACCGAGGCCGTTATCATCAACCGCTTCATGGTGGCCTTTAACCTGGGCATCATCAACACCATCTGGGCGCTGGCCATCCCGAATCTGGCGACGCCGATGTATGTCTTCCTGTTTTATCAGCATTTCCGCGGCATGCCGAAGGATCTGCTGGAGGCGGCCATCATCGACGGAGAAAGCTATACCGGCGTGTTCTTCAAGATCATGACCCCGCTCTCCAAGCCGATTTATGCGACGGTCGCCATCATGTCCTTCATCCGCGCTTGGGGCGATCTGCTCTGGCCGACGCTCGTGACCCGCGATAACACGTGGCGCACGCTGCCGCAGGCGCTGCGCGGCCTGAACGACTCGGTGTATACCTTCTGGGGACAGATTTTCGCGTTCAGCGCGATGATTACCCTGCCGATTCTGGTCATCTTCCTCGCGTTCCAAAAGCAGTTCGTGCAGTCCGTCGCGATGTCCGGCATCAAAGGATAACGCAAAAAAAGAAAGGAGATTCGATTGGCCGTGGAGTATCAATATCTGGGAACCGGCGCGGCGGAGGGCATGCCCGCCACGTTCTGCGCCTGCCCCGTCTGCCTGCGCTCGATGCGGGAGGGCGGAAAGAGCCTGCGCATGCGCGCCTGCACGCTGCTGGGCGAAGATGTGCTGATCGATCTCTCGCCGGATATCCACGCGCAGAAGCTGAGATTCGGCCTGCGGCTGGATCGCCTCAAATGCATCGTCTTCACCCATTCGCATCCGGATCATCAGGATATATACGCGCTTCAAAACCGCGGCACGCCGTCCTGCGCGCTTCGCCCGGGTGTGCCGGAGGAAGAAAACGTGCTGGATCTATACGGAAATCTGTGGGTGAAAAAGCGCTTCCTTTCGGCCTGCGCCGGTGCGGAACGGGCGAGGAAAGAGCGCTTCCGTTTTCACGAGGTGAAGCCGTTTGAGCCGTTTGAGGCCGCCGGGTATACCTTCTACCCGCTGCGCGCCAACCATCGGCCGATTCAGGTGGAGGACTGCCTGATTTACGCCATATCGGATGGAAAAACGGCGATGCTGTATGCGAACGACACCGGCGAATTGAGCGAGGAGAACGACGAATATCTGAAAACCACCGGCCTGACATTTTCCGTGGTCAGCATGGATTGTGCGCGTGGAACGCTCAAGGGCGACGGGCACATGGGCTTTGCCGAAGTGCTGCGCCTGCGGGAGCGGCTGAACAAGGCGGGGCTGGTGAAGGCGGATACGCGCTATATCCTCAACCATCTTTCCCACATGAACGACATGACCCATTCGGAATGGGAGCGGTTCGCCGCGCCCCATGGAATCGAGGTGGCCTACGACGGCATGAAGGTCGTCTGCCGCCCCTGACCAGCAAAGGAGAACGAGTCAATGGCGACCATCAAAGAAGTAGCGCAGCGCGCCGGCGTTTCGGTGACGACGGTTTCCCGCGTGCTCAACAAACGCGGCTACATCAGCCAGGAGATGCACGACAAAATCTACGCGACGATGGAGGAGCTGAACTATCAGCCCAATGAAGTCGCGCGGTCGTTGACCCGGCGCAGAACGAAAATCATCGGTCTGCTGGTGCCTTCTGTCGATGATCCGTACTTTGGCGAGGTCACCAATCAACTGATTCTTGCAGCCATGCGGCACGGATACAAGGTGATGATCTATGCGTCCGACGGCCAGAACGATCGGGCGCTGGAGTATGTCGGGATGCTCAAGGCCAATCAGGTGGACGGCATCATCATCAGTCTGCGTTCCCGCGAGCTCGACGCGCTGCTGGACGACAACCTTCCGGTCGTCTCCTTCGAGCGCATCAAGGTCGGCCGGTTGCCGACGGTGCTTTGCGACAATCACATGGGCGGCCGCATGGCGGCGGAGGAACTGCTCGCCAGCGGAAGCAAGCGCCCGGTGATGATTGCGGCCGTGCACGACAAGCTGCTCCCGGCGTATGACCGATTCGTGGGCTTTTGCAGCGTCATGCGTGAGCATGGGCTGGAAGAACGCATTTTTGAAACCAAGGAGAACGACAGCCTGCACGGCGATTACTCCGAGCTGGCGCGGCAGGTGCTCGCCACCTTCCCGGATGCGGACGGCGTGTTCTGCACCAGCGACCAGATTGCGGCATCCGTTGTGCGCTGTGCGGCGGCAAGCGGGCGGCGCGTGCCGGAAGACCTCCGCGTGATCGGCTTTAACGACAATTATCTGGCGGCCTGCCTGTGCCCGCCGCTGACCAGCATCCGCCAGCCGATTCCGGAGATGTGCGAAATGGCGATAGAGTGTTTGATTAAACAGATTCACGGCGATAAAGTGCCGGTTGATATGGTGTTTCCTGTGACGTTGAGCGCGAGAGAAAGCACGCGCGGCCCAAAGGGCGAGGAGGAAAAAAGGCCATGATTCAGCGATTTGAGCGCTGCCTGCCGGAAGAGGTGGGCATTCCCAGCGAAGCGATTGACGCATTTCTGGACGAGCTGGAAAACGGCGGCTTTACCCAGATGCACGGCCTGATGATTATGCGTCACGGCAAGGTCTGCGCGGAGGGGTGGTGGGCGCCGTTTGCGCCCGGCCTGCACCACTGCGACCATTCCCTGAGCAAAACCTACACCGCGACGGCCATCGGTCTGGCGGAGTATCAGGGGCTGCTCAAGCTGAGCGACAGGGTATGCGATATCCTGCCGGATAAGATGCCCGCGCAGATGAGCGACAGGCTTTCAAGGCTGACCGTCCGCGATTTGCTGGTGATGGGCGACGGCTCGGAGGAAGAGGAAACGACCTATCCGGCAGATTGGCTGGAGCGGTATTTCGCCCGACCGATTACCCACGAACCCGGCACGTTCTGGCGCTATAATTCCCACACGACGGCGGTGCTGTCCGCGATCATCGAGCGGCTGACGGGCGGGAGCATGCTGGATTATCTGGCGAAGAACCTGTTCGATTTGATCGGCATTGACGCGCAAAACGTCATGTGCCGCCGCGGCGCGGACGGCACTTGTCTGGGCGGCATGGGCATGTTCACCACGACGGAAGACAATCTGCGCCTGATGAAGCTGTATCTGAACGGCGGCGTCTGGAACGGCGTGCGCCTGCTGAGCGAAACCTTTGTGCACGACGCGACCACCGAGCGGATGGACACGTGGCCTGCGCACGCGCACACGCCGTATATTTACGATAACTGCGTGGGCTACGGCTACCAAATCTGGATGTGCAGGCCGGAAGGCTCGTACCGCGCGGATGGCGCGTTCGGCCAGTTCTCCGTCGTCGTGCCGTCGCTGGATTTGATCGTCTCCATCAACGAGGCAGGTTTCCTCGGTGAACTGATGGGGCATGCGGATCTGCATCTGCTCAAAGAAGGGGAGAATCACCCGATCCACGGGCCGCAGGCGACGCTCAACGCGCTGTTTGACATCCTTGTGCCGCAGATTCATGCCGATGTGGAAACGCTGCCCGCGGGCAAGGCGGCTTCCATGCTGAAAGAGCGCCTGAGCCGTTTGGCCGTGCCGCATCCGTATCCGAACGGCGCGGATTTCTCCGCGCACGATTTGGATATAACGCTCGTCCCGAAGGAGGGAAAGCTGTCCTTCGGCGTGCTTTATTCCAGACGCAAGCAGCGCATCGCGTATCCCGGCGCGGACAAAATGCGCCTGCGCACGCACGACGGCAAGCTCGAAATCACATGGACGGAGGATGGCGAACAGCGCGTGCTGACGGCGGATTTGCAGGGCGCGCGCACGGCGGGCGAGCTGGTCTACCGCTATGATCGCGAAATCATCACCAAGACGAGCAGCAGCGCGTGGTGGGATGAGCAGGGGCGGCTTCAAATGTCCGTCCTGTGGGTAGAATCCGAGGCGGAAAACCGCTATATGTTTACGTTTGACGGCGACGAGGTGCACGTGGATAAATGGTTCACCTTCGGCACGTTCAAGGGGCTTGAAAAGGACGAGTGCGTGTATCGCCGCACATGAGAAAGGAATGAGCCGATGGAAGAACTGTACAATGGGATCAGGCTGCCGGACGTCTGGCCGCCGAGGGACATGGATGACATGTCTTTGAGCGAGCTGCCCGTTCCGTATCTGGAAAACCGGCCGGATGTGGCGAAGATCGACGTGGGGCGGCAGTTGTTCATCGACGATTTTTTGATCGAGGAAAACTGGCTGGAAAAGCGCTTTCATCAGGCTGTGCTGGATGAAACGCCCGTGCTTGCGCCCGAAACGCCGATGGAGTGGAACAAGGGCGTTGCACCCGTCGCCGCGCCGTTTACCGACGGTTGCTGGTACGATCCCGCGGACGGCGTGTATCGGCTGTATTACCACGCCGGCTGGTTTGACGGAACAGCGCTGGCGGTTTCCGCCGACGGGCGGCATTTCACGCGGAAGATGCTGGATAATCAGGTGGGCACCAACCGCATTTTTGTGCCCAAGTCCGGCTGGCAGCGGGACGGTTCCTGCGTGTGGCTCGATCAGGAGACCGAGCATCCGGAGGAACGCTATAAGATGTTCCACTATTTCAGAACGCCGGAGGGCGACGTGGCGCAGGTGGCCGTCAGCGCGGACGGCATGCACTTTGGCGACCCGGTGACAACGGGGCTTTGCGGCGACAATACGTCGTTTTTCTACAATCCCTTCCGAAAAAAATGGGTATTTTCCATTCGCACGGGTCTGCCTTCGACCCCATGGTACAGCCGCGGCCGCAGCTACTACGAGTGCGACCGCTTCATGGAGGGCGCGTCGTGGGCAAACGACCAGATTGCTTTCTGGCAGCGCTGCGACGTGCGCGACCTGCGCGAGAGCGAGCCGGGCACGATTTACAACAAAAATCTGCCGCCGCAGCTCTATCACCTGAACTGCGTAGGCTATGAGAGCGTCATGCTCGGCCTGTTTGCCATCATCAAGGGATTCGATCAGGCGCATAACGCCGTCTGCGAAAACAGTGGCGTGCCCAAACACATTGATCTCCATGCGGGCTTCAGCCGCGACGGTTTCCATTTCAGCCGCGATAACCGAAGCCCGTTCATCCGCTGCACGGATCGGCCGGGCTCGTGGGCGCGCGGCTACCTGCATGCCTGCGGCGGGCTGTGCCTTGTCTCGCCGGAGGAACTGGCTTTCCCGATTGCGGGATTCAGCGGCGCGTCTTCGGCGGAAAACGGAAATCTGTACGGCGGCGCGGCGACCGGCTTTGCGCGGCTTCGCCGGGACGGTTTCGCGTCGCTCCATGCCAACGGAACGAGGCAGTTCATGCTGACCCGCAAGATGCGCTTTGAGGAAGGGCGGCTGCTGTTCATCAACGCGAACGCGGCGGAGGGCTTTGTCCGCGCGCAGATTGAAGACGAGGAAGGGCGGCCGATTCCCGGCTATTCCTTTGCGGATTGCGTGCCGATGATTGCCGACAGCACAAAGCGCCAGCTCGTCTTCCGCGGCGGCGACCTTTCCGCGCTTCGGGGACGGGTTTTCAGGATTCGGTTTGAACTGATCGCGGCAGATCTGTTCGCTTTCTGGATTGCCGGGGACGAGCAGGGACATTCCGGCGGATATGTCGCGGCGGGCGGCAGCGCCTATCCGGGGCCGAAGGACGAATAAGAAAGGACGACAAAAGCCGATGCGTTTATTGATTCTCTCCGATATTCATGCGAATATCGCGGCGCTTCGGGCGATTGAAAAGGACGCGGGCGCGGTGGACGCCATCTATTGCGCGGGCGACTACGTGGATTACGGCACGGATCCGCACGAGGCGATCGGCTGGGTTCGGGAACACGGCGCGCACTGCGTCATGGGCAACCACGACAGACATCTGCTCAACATCCTGTTTTCGGGCGAGGTGGATGCGTTTCGGGGAACAAATCGCTACAAATGGGTGCACGACAACTGCGAACGGGTGACGGATGAAGACATCGCGTTTCTGGCCGCGCTGCCGCAGCACATGAGCTTTGAGGCGGACGGCGCTGCCTACCTGATGCAGCATCAAATGCTGGATAACAGCTACGACATGCTGGAGAGCGTGCAGACGTTCGACGCGTTCTGGCGCGTGTGGTACGCGGGCGAGAGCAGACCGGAGCGACGCATGATCTTCGGGCATACGCACCGCAGGCTCGTGCATCGGCTGGATAACGACCGCCTGTGGCTCAATCCCGGTTCGGCGTCCTATCGCAGGCCGGACGACCGGGATAAGCGCGCCCATTATATGCTCATTGAAGACGGCGACATTCGATTCGGCGCGGTGGAATACGACCGCAGCGCGATGCTGGCGCGCGCCATGGACTATGTCAAAAAGGGCACGATGCTCGAAACCGACTTGCAGGATGCGATGTTCTTCTTCGGCGATGCGCCGACGAGCCGGGAACCGCTGCCGAGATGAGCGGAAAAGAGCGACAGAAGAGTGCGATAAGGGGGAATTGCGATGCAGATGCTGAGGATGCTTGACATCGATGCGCTCGATGTGCCGGAGCAGATTCCGCACGGCGATATGCCGGGGGACGGCGTCACCATCGGTCAGGATAATATCGAGCGGGCAAAGACCGTGCTTTCAGCCATTCAGGGGACGCTGGAGCGGCGGCTGGAGGAGAGCGCGGGCGGCCGCGTGGTCATCGGCGTATGCGGCGGCAGCGGATCGGGAAAGACGGTCATGGCCTCCGTTCTGGGCTACGCGCTCAACCGGGCGGGGATCGGCGCATACATCATGAGCGGCGACAACTATCCCCGTCGAATTCCGGCGGCCAACGACGCGGAGCGGCTGCGTCTGTTCCGCATGGGCGGCCTGCGCGGGATGCTGGCCAGTGGCGAATACAGCGACGAAAAAGCCGTCGTTCTGCGCGAACTCTGGCAGGCGGATGCGGACGCGGAACCGGAAACGGCGCGGAAGCTGCCGTGGATGCAGACGTATCAGCAGGCCGGCGCGCAGGCGCTGAGCGGCTATCTGGGCACGCCGGAGGAAATTGACTTTGACGAGGTCAACGACATCATCGCGCGCTTCAAGCGCGGCGAAAAACACATTCCGCTCAAGCGGATGGGACGCGAGGAAACCGCGATTTGGTATGAGATGGTGGATTTCACCACGACACGCGTGATGGTGATCGAGTGGACGCACGCGAACAGCGACTTTTTGAAGGGCGTGGATATCCCGATTTACCTGAACAGCACGCCGATGCAGACGCTGGAGCATCGCCGCCTGCGCAACCGCGACGCGCAGACGGACAGCGCTTTTACCACGATGGTGCTGAACATCGAGCAGCGTAAGCTGGACAGCCAGGCGTGGAAGGCGCAGGTGATTCTCTCCCGCGAGGGCAAGAAAATCACCTATTCGGCGTATCGGCGTGAGACGGAATGAGCGGAGGAAAAAGGCCATGAATGGCGGAGCAATGCTCAACGCATATCCGGACAGCCTCGGCGGCACGTTATCCGATATTGCGCAGCTATTGGAAAGCGAAGCGTTCGCGGATGCATTCCGGTCGTTTTACATTTTGCCGAGCGTGTTCAACACGGATTTGGATCGCGGTTTTTCGGTCATCAGCTATGATCTGAACCGCATGCTCGCCGCGCCGGAAGACGTGAAGCGGCTGAAAGAGAACGGAATTGATCTCAAGCTGGATTTTATATTGAACCACCTTTCCGTGCTTTCGCCGCAGTTTCAGGATATTTTAAAAAACGGCGACGCATCGCCGTATCGCGATTTTTTCATTGATTGGAATCAATTCTGGGCGGGGTGCGGCGAAATGACTGACGCCGGATACATCCAGCCGGAAGAAAAATACATTCGAGGCATGTTCTTCCGCAAGCCGGGGCTGCCGATTCTGATGGTTCGCCTGCCGGATGGGCG
>ERZ773145.2570-NODE-2570-length-12630-cov-2.818052_pt1 | contig 12630 bp, 7 predicted proteins | sample MGYA00580848_ERZ773145 | MGnify/ENA primary metagenome ERZ773145 (study PRJEB29015, sample SAMEA2737858) | human gut metagenome | biome: human gut; feature: human-associated habitat; material: faeces | place: China | collected 2012 ... | reverse complement strand
GTGCAGTGTCCGTTTGCATTCTTTGCGCACTATGGACTTTTACTGAACGAACGGCAGCAGTACGAAATCAGCAGTCTTGATCATGGAAATTTATTCCATCAGGCGATGGAACATTTGTCACATGAACTGGAACAAAGGAACAAAAACTGGCAGGATTTAAGTGAAAAAGAGGCGGTTTTACTGGCGTCTGAGTGTGTCGATGCCGTGGCAGAGCGCTACCAGGGCAGAAAATATTTTCAATCGAACCGAGTGTCCTTTATGTTAAAGCGGTTGAAAAACGAGGTGGTTCACTCGGTCTGGGCGATGTGGCATCAGATGCAGGAGGGCGACTTTGTGCAGACCTACACGGAAAAAGGATTCCGGGGCAGTGACAAAGAGTGGGAATCGATGTGTATTCCGTTTGGTGAAGATGCAAAAATTTGTCTCAATGGTGTGATTGACCGCGTGGATCTATGTTCTCTTCCGGGAGAGGAATTGATTAAGATTATTGACTATAAGAGTAGTGACTCGCAGGATTTGTTGTTAGCAAAGGTATACTATGGATTGCAGATGCAGCTTTTGACCTATCTGGAGGCGGCAAAAGAAATGGTTGAAAAGGAGCATAAGGGCGAAGAGGCAGTTCCTGCGGCGATGCTTTACTATGCCATTAAAGAGAAAAATTTGGATTGGAAGCCGGAGAGCGAAGAAGAATACGAAAAACGTGTTCTCGACAGCATGAAGTGCAAAGGGTATGTGAATGAGGAGCCGGAAATTATTGGGCATCTTGACAAGTCGGTAGTAAATGGCGGTGAGCTCATACCCGGACAAAAATCCGGTGTGGTTCCGGTGGCTGTTGACAAAAAAGGACTTTTGAAAAAAAATTCCGGAACACTTTCCACAAAGGACTTTGAAACATTGATTGCTCACACAAAGGAAAAAATGAAAGAATGTGGAAAAGCTATTCTAGACGGTAAAATCGAAGCTATACCATATGTGTATGAAGATAACGATGGATGCACCTATTGCCCGTATGGAAGTGTGTGCGGGCATGAGTCGAAAAAAGATGGTGTGCGTGAAATGAAAAAAATGAGTGATGACGAAGTATGGGAGGCATTGTATGGGGACGATTAATTGGACAAAAGACCAGCAACAGATTATTGATATGAGAGGCTGCAATATTTTGGTTTCGGCGGCCGCCGGTTCCGGTAAGACAGCCGTGTTAGTGGAGCGCATTTTTAAGCGGATTACGGACAAAAGGGATCCGGTAAATGTGGATCAGTTTGTTGTCGTGACATTCACGAAACTTGCAGCAGCCCAGATGAAAGACCGCCTGAGGGAACGTATTGAACAAGCACTGGCAGAGGACCCATCGAATGAACATCTGCTGCGGCAGGAGGGGCGTCTTTCGCTTGCACATATTTCTACTGTACATAGTTTTTGCAGTGAAATTGTAAAACGGTATTTTCACCGGATTGGTCTTGACCCGGCTTTCCGTATGGGAACCGAGGCAGAGACAAGACTTCTTATGCAGGATGTTTTGGATGAATTGTTAGAGGAGGAGTATGGAAAGGGTGAAGAAGATTTTCTGGAACTGGCGGGGATGAGTGAGTTTAACCGCCGTGATGATGAACTGGGAAATCTGATTGGAAGAATTTATAATCAAATGATGGGGCAGCCGTTTCCGCTCCGATTTCTGGATGAGATGGAGGCATTTTATGACGCCCGAACGGTGGACGAATGGGAAAACTCAGAATTTATGAAAAACTTACTGGCTTCCACGAAAACATTTCTTCAGGGAATACTTAAGGAATACAAGGCACTGAAAGATATTTGCCATGGACCAAACCAACCGCTGTTTTATGAGCCTTATCTGGATGAGATGCTGGCATTTTTGTCGGATTTGCCGGAGAACTCAGGATATGAAAAGTATCGTGCTTATTTTGGCAGACTTCCCAAACTTACAATTCGTGCACCAAGAGGCCTGACGGAAGAGGAAAAGGCAAATAAAGAAGCCGTTCGTTTAAGTTGCAAGGATGCTGAAAAACGTATGGTGGAATGGAAAGAGCAGTATTTTGATAAAGAGGCAGATGAGCATCTTAATGACTTAGAGGATTCAAGCCGGAAGATGAAGGCGTTATTCCGCCTGACTAGAAGGCTGCATGAACTGTTTGTGGCAGAAAAAAGGGAGCGGGGGATTCTCGACTTTAATGACTTAGAGCAGTTGACGATTTCGATTCTTTTACAAAAGGATGAGGAGAGCGGCGCATATGTCCGAACGGATGCAGCGAAGGAACTGGCGAATGAATTTGTTGAAATTATGATTGATGAGTACCAGGATAGTAACTATGTGCAGGATACGATTCTTCATGCGGTTTCGAGAGATGGGCTTGCTGGGGAAATGCCGAATATTTTTATGGTAGGTGATGCCAAACAGAGCATTTATCGGTTCCGTGGTGCACGTCCCGAATTGTTTGCCGAAAAACTTTTGTCCTACAATAAAAAAGAGGGAACGTTATACCGTAGAATTGATTTACAGAAGAACTTCCGAAGCAGAGAAATTGTGTTAGAGAGTACGAATGAAGTATTTTCACGTATGATGCATACCGATATCGGCGGCGTGGAATACGACGACGAAGCCAAACTGCATTTGGGAAGTGATTTTGAAAATACAGACAAAAAAATTGCGAAAAATGTGGACGTCTATGCGATTTTAGGAAAGCAGAATATGGAGGCGGAGGGCACACTTGCAGCACTGAAAATTCAGGAAATGGTATCGGGGGAAACGCCGCTTTATGTGAAGGATAAAGAAGGGTACCGAAAGGCTGAGTATGGGGATGTTGTCATCATCGTCCAGACAAATTCACAGGGACAGGCGTATTTCGATGCACTGAAGGATTATGAAATTCCGGCAGTGATGGAGAAAAAGAGAGGATTTTTTGATACGAGAGAAATCGGTCTTATGGTTTCCATGCTTCAGGTGATTGACAATCCGCATCAGGATATTCCTTTGGCAGCAGTGTTACTTGGACCAATGTTTTCCCTGACTGAAGATGAACTTGCTGTTATCCGCATGGAAAATCGCACGGCAGATTTGTATGATGCCATTTTAACCTATGACAAGAGTGATGCTTTGTATGAGAAATTGCAGCACTTTCTCGAGACACTTTCATATTTTAGGAAGAAGGCGTCTTATGCGGCCGTCGGGGAAATTGTGCAGGATATTTATGACCATACAGGAATTTACGAGGCGGTCCGCCTAATGCCAAATGGTGTGCAGCGAAATGCGAATATGGACAGTTTGATGGCGATTGCCTGGGAATTTGATGGGACGACCTATCACGGATTGTATTCGTTTGTTCGTTATCTGGAAAAAATTTCACAGCAGACCGAGGAGATGGGCGAAGTAAATCTCTCAGGAGAAGAAGAAAATGTTGTGCGGATTATGACAATTCATAAAAGTAAGGGACTTGAATTTCCAATCTGCATAATCGGCGGCATGGGGCACGCAATTCATGTTCCGGATAAAAGCATCCTTACGATTCATCCGGATATTGCGATGGTAATGCCGGTTGTGGATAATGAAAAAAGGACAAAGAAGAAAACGATTTATACCCATTATCTCAAATACGTAAACGCCCAGGATGAACTTGGCGAAGCGATGCGTAAACTTTATGTTGCGATGACGCGTGCAAAGGAAAAATTGATTTTATTGGGATGTGCAAAGAATACGGATTCAGCGGCGGTAACCGGGGAAAACAGGCAGAAAATAAAGACCTTTTTCAATATGGTCTTGCCGGCGGTACATATCCGGACGGATTTATTTCATCTGGTAGAAGTCGAGACGGATGATTTGATTTTACAGGTGGAACATGGTATGGTACAAGAGACGGTAAAGGAGCAGGCTCTTTATAATTTTGACACAACCATCTGCTATGATAAACCTTTACAGGAGATGTATGAATGGATGGATGCGGCGGATGAGCCGGAGCCGGAACCACTGCCGGTAAAAGTGTCGGTATCCGATTTGAAAATTCAGTCGATGGAAGAACTGGACATGGAAGATTTTACCATTCTAACACATGAGGAGAAGGAGGAAGAAAAGCCGGTTCCTGCATTTATGCAGACAGAGACAAAAGAAAAATCGGCAAACCGAGGTGCTTTATACGGAACAATCTGGCATCAGGTGATGGCGGTAATTGATTTTGTAAATACGGAAGATGAGGCGCAGATTCGTAAAGAAGTAAAACGGTTAGTTGAGACCGGCAGACTTTGCGAAAGTGATACCGAGGTGTTAAATTATAGACGGCTGTCAGCTTTTTTTGACTCGACGTTAGGAAGAAAAATGCGACAAGCACAGAAGGAAGGGCGTCTTTACAGAGAGCAGCCGTTTGTTATGGGGTATCCGGCACGTGATTTGTTTGATGAACGCGGGGAAGATGAGACAGTTTTGGTTCAGGGAATCATTGATGGATATTATGAGACCGATGACGGAATTGTGCTCATGGATTACAAAACCGATTCGCTTAAGCCCGGGGATGAAAAAGTGCTTATATCGCGTTATCGGAGACAGATGGAGTTATACCGGGATGCACTGGAAAAAATGACAGGAAAAAAGGTGGTAAAATGCCTGTTGTATTCTTTCTCACTGAGTGAGACAATTGAATGTTAGGAGGATATTGAGATGATGTATGAAGGATTTGCTAATGTATATGACCATATGATGAATCATATTCCCTATGAGACATGGTTTGAAAATCTTTTGCAGTATTTGCATGAGAAGGGCGTTTTGAACGGAAGAATCTGTGAACTGGGATGCGGTACCGGCGTAATGACGGAGAAATTTGCGGCTGCCGGATATGACATGATTGGTCTGGATAAATCGGTGGATATGCTTGCGATTGCGAAGCAGAAGCAGGAAGAGAGCGGTTCCGATATTTTGTATCTGCATCAGGACATGGAAGAAATGGAATTGGACGGCCCGGTAGATGCGATGCTCAGTGTGTGCGATTCCGTGAATTATCTGCTTCATGAGGAGGAAATGAATAAACTTTTTAGCCGGGTGAAAACGTATGTTAAACCGGGCGGTTATTTCATTTTCGATTTGAAGACGGCGTACTGTTACCGAAACATCATCGGCAACCAGACATGGGTTGAGCAGGATGAGGAAGTCAGTTATATCTGGGAAAATTATTTTTATGAAGATCAGAATATTAACGAATATATGCTCACAATTTTTAGAAAACAGGCAGATTCCGAACTGTATGAGCGCACGGAGGAAGCGCATTACCAGCGTGCCTATGATATGGACACATTAAAACGACTGATTGAGAAAAATGGGCTTGCGTTGGTTTCTTTTCTGGATGAAGATATGAAACAGATGCCAAATGAAACCAGTGAGCGCATTTATGTAATTGTACAAGCATGAGAAGGAGAGATTCGATGAACCGGAAAGTCTTTTACACCATTTTAGGAATGACAATTTTATGTGGACTGGTGTTTTTTCACAGCGGTAATTCACTGGCGGCAAACCAGACGGGAATTGTGACGGCATCGTCATTGAATGTACGCACGGGGGCAGGTACTTCCTATGATATTTTACAGTATAACAATGCCAATGTTTTGTTGGCGAAAGAAGATAAAGTGACTATTTTGGAGAAATTGTCAGGCTGGTATCAGGTTAGTTTTGTAAAGGATAACACGACTTTGACAGGCTTTGTCAGTTCCAATTATATTGCGATTGAACAGGCGTCGACTGCGGTACCTGCACCGACAGTAACACCGGCATCTACATCAGAACCAACGATTACCTATCGCTATGAGACATCCTACCAGCCGGTTTCAGTGGGTGCAAAGGTGCTGAAAAAATCCAAGCTTTACAAAGCAAATGGAAAGAGTGTTTATAAGGTTGGCAAGAAAAAAATGTCGCTTGCAAAGGGCAAGAAAATAAAAGTAATTGGTGAAAAGACGTTGAAAGGGAAAAAATGGTTCCATGTTTCTTTTACATATAAAAAGAAAACAAGAAAGGCATATCTGCAGAATAAATATGTGAAACTGACAGCGGGAAAAGGTATATATGCACAGATTTTCAATGTGAAAAAGGCGGCAAATATCCGTAAAAAGAAAGGAACCGGTTCAGCATATAAAAAGGTAGGCGGGAAAAAAGTATCCATTGCCAAGAAAGCGGCAGTTACGATTGTAAGTGATGTGGCAGTAAAGAGTACCAGATGGTATAAACTGCGTTTTAACTACAAGGGAAAGACCTATACCGGATATTCCAATGCGAAATATGTAAAACTTGCAAAGAAACCGGTGACGAAAAAAGTTGCGGTAGTTGCCATGAGCGATGCGCAGTTTGAGCAGGCAATGAAAAACGAGGGATTTCCGGAATCGTATAAACAGAGTTTACGTGCACTTCATTCGGCATATCCGTATTGGCAGTTTAAAGCCTATAAAACCGGCCTTGACTGGAATACGGCTGTAACGGAGGAATCGAAAACGGGTGTGAACCTGATTTCCAATGCGAGAGCAAAGGCATGGAAGTCAACCGAAAAAGATGCATACGATGCATCTACCGGCAAGTGGAAGGTATTTGACGGAAGCACATGGGTTGCTGCATCGAAAGCTGCGGTGGCATATTTTATGGATCCCAGAAACTATTTAAATGATCGAAGTATTTACATGTTTGAGTTACTGGAATATCAGTCGCAGTACCAGACAAAATCCGGTGTCAATACAATTTTGTCCAACACACCATTTTACAACAAGAAGTTTTCCTATACGGATGTCAACACCGGTGCGGCGAAAACGATGTATTATGTGACTGCATTCATGGAGGCAGCGAAGATTAGCAAGGCAAGTCCTTATCATCTGGCCAGCCGTGTCAAACAGGAAGTCGTGACAAGTGCGACAACAACGAGTACGGCAGTTACCGGTACGGTGTCCTCTTATCCGGGGATTTATAATTTTTATAATATTGGTGCGACCAGCAGCAGTACACCGGTGTTAAACGGACTGAAGTGGGCGAGTGATAAAAAGGCGGGTACTTATTTAAGACCTTGGACCGACCGATACCGTTCGATTGTCGGCGGCGCACAGTACATAAGTTCCGGCTATATTGCCAAGGGACAAAATACGTGTTATCTTGAAAAATTTAACGTGACAAGTTATAAACGCTATTCACATCAGTACATGACAAATGTGGAAGCGGCGTATGAAGAATCGATTAAGACGAAAAAGGCATATGCCGGTATGATGGACAAATCTCCACTTGTATTTTCGATTCCGGTTTATGAAAATATGCCGGCGGCAAACAGCCCAATGCCAAAATAAAAAGGACAAGAAAGGGAAGGGACGATACGATGAAAAAAAGAATGACAGCAGGAATTATTTTGATACTTATGATGGCATTTTGCCTGCCGGTTACGGCAAAGGCGGCGAGCGGTTCGCTGCAGTTATCGGCACTGTCAGAGACGGTAAGCAAGGGAAGTCAGGTGACGGTAGTATGTCAGGTGGCATCTACCGAGTCCTTTGCGGATGTTTCATTCCGTCTTTCCTATGATGATTCGATTTTAACTTTTCTTTCCGGTGGCAAAAAGGTAAGCGGCGGAAATGGCATGCTGGAAATTGCCTCCACGGGAAATACGGTCGAAGTGCCGAAAAAGACCTTTTCCCTGCAATTCAAGGCAAAGAAAAAAGGAACCACGATAATCCGGGCAGACGGAGATATATCGGTGACAAATGCAAGCGGCGAAAAATTTTCCATGTGGAGTAACCAGGTGGCGGTTTCGGTTGTGAAAAAGAAGAAAAAGACGGGAAATACTGAGGTACAAACTACACCGAAGGCAACAAATGTTCCGGTAGTGACGGCACCGCCGGTAAAATCCAAAGAAAATCGTCTGAAAACGCTGAAACTTGACGCTGTTTCGATGACGCCGGAGTTTTCGCCGGAAGTTACGGCTTATGAGGCGATGGTAGATGCGAATTCGGATTCTTTGTATTATTCGTATGCGCTTCAGGATGAGAAAGCGAGGGTTTCGGTGCGTGGCGGCGAGAATCTTTCTGAGGGAAATAATGATGTATCGTTTGTTGTGACGGCGGAAGATGGCAGTGTGAGAGAATATAAAGTGATGGTTACGAAAGAAACAAAGGAAGAGACCGAGAGCCGGGAAGATGAGGCAGATACAACGCAGTCCGTTGGATTTGTGGTCGAGCAGAAAGGGGATAAAAAGATTATCAAAAATTCTTATGAATTTGAGGTTGCAAATCCCGATGATTTAGAGCGGGTGCCGGAAGGATATATTCAATCGTCCGTTGTGCTTTCCGGTGTTACTTTGCCGGCTTTTACGATGGAACATGATTTGGATAACAATTATCTGCTTTTGTATCTGAAACCAAAAGGTGGGGATGCGGCACTTTACCAGTATGACCGCACGGAGCAGACGATTCAGAAATATACCGGAACGATGGTAGAACGTGTGAATAAGGGCGAAACGGCAGATGACAGTGGTTCATTTCCGATTTCCACGACAGTCCTTATGGCAGTGATTATTGTTTTGATTGTTACGGTATTGAGCCTTTTGATTGCCATGCTTAAGATGGCGATGAAGCGCCGGGATAAAAAAGGGAAGGAACTTGATTTTTAAGAGGCTATCTGTTATACTGCGGATAGAACAAAGGAGGAAATAAAAAATGTATATATCCATTGATTTTAACAGTGATGAAGCATTGTATCTCCAGCTTAGAAATCAGATTGTTTATGCGATTGTTAAGGCAGAGTTAAGAGAAGGGGAAAATCTTCCCTCCGTCCGTGATATGGCAGAGACGGTTGGGATTAATATGCACACGGTAAATAAGGCATATGCGATGCTCAGACAAGAAGGATATCTGCAGCTTGACAGGCGTCACGGTGCAATTGTGGCGGTTGATGTGGATGAAATTAAAGCGCGCATGGAACTGGCGCAGACAATGGATTTGATTTTAGCACAGGCGATTTGTAAAAATGTATCGCGTGAAGATGTACACAAGTTAGTGGACGAAATTTATAACCAATATGAAGGATATCGAAATGGAGAATCATTATGAGTAGACAGTTTACTACGGAAGCAGAAAAAGCGTTGAATAAAGCTGCTAAATTTGCCATTCGTATGGGACAGAGGATTGTCGGAAGCGAACATCTTTTGTTCGGTCTTAGTGCGGCACCCGGTGTGGCAGCAAGAGTGTTAAAAGAAAATGGCATGGACAAAGAGCGGATAGATATAGAAGTTCGTGAATACTGCGGCATGTCGGATGTTGTCGAAATGGAGCCTTTGCGGGGCGAGACTTCGCCGAAACTGGAGGAACTTTTACTGGCAGCGGCAGGGGAAGCCGGGAAAATGCAGTTAAAAGAGACCGGAACCGAGCATATGCTGTTGGCAATTTTAAAAGACACGTCATGTGTGGCATATAAGATTTTGCTGGCGTCAGGTGCGCCCATTCAGAAGCTTTATACAGACATTATTCTCACGACCGGCGGTGATATGGTACAGGCAAAAAATGAACTGATTGCTAGCCGTTCCCGCAACAAGAAAAATTCGGGTACTCCGACATTAGACCAGTATGCCAGAGATTTGACGCAGTATGCAAAGGACGGAAAACTGGATCCGGTATTAAATCGTGACGATGAGATTGAGAGTGTGATTGGAATTCTCAGCCGGCGCATGAAAAATAATCCGTGTTTGATTGGTGAGCCGGGTGTTGGTAAGACGGCAATTGTGGAAGGACTGGCATCCCGTATTGTGGATGGTGCGGTGCCGGATACATTGGAACAAAAAAGAATTCTTACATTGGATTTGTCCGGCATGGTTGCCGGTTCAAAATACCGTGGCGAATTTGAGGAGCGGATTAAACGTGCCCTTCGTGAGACGAAAGCGGCAGGAAATATTTTACTTTTTATCGACGAACTGCATACCGTTATTGGTGCCGGCGGCGCAGAAGGAGCAATTGACGCATCAAATATTCTGAAACCGGCGATGGCGCGTGGTGAGATTCAGGTGATAGGTGCGACAACGAGAGAAGAGTACCGTAAGCATATTGAAAAGGATGCAGCCTTAGAACGCCGTTTCCAGCCGGTTGTCATTGAAGAACCATCTGCTGTTCAGACGATTAGCATGTTAAAGGGGCTTAGAAGCCGCTATGAGGAATTTCACAAAGTGGAAATTACAGATGCAGCCATTGAGGCAGCGGTCCAGTTGTCGGAGCGCTATCTGAATGACCGTTATTTGCCGGATAAGGCGATTGATTTGATTGATGAGGCATCTGCGAAATTCCATTTGCAGACTGTTTATGCACAGTCTGACCGCACGCAGGAATATGAAAAAGAGCGGGAAGATTTGTATGAGCAGAAAGAGCAGGCCTTGATTGCCGGTGACTTAGAGCGCGTGAGAGAGCTGCTTGCTGCGGAAAAGAAGTTAGAAAAGAAAATAGAAAAAGAAGAAGAATTAAAACAGGAACAGCGACAGAAAAAAGATAAAATTCTGCCATCTCACATTGCCCAGGTGGTTGCCAAGTGGACACACATTCCGGTAGAGCAGATGGAGGAAGCGGAAAAAGAGAGACTCAAAAAACTGGATGCCATTTTGCATGAGCGTGTCGTTGGACAAAATGATGCTGTTAAGGCTGTGGCTCGTGCAATTCGCAGGGGGCGCGTGGGCTTAAAAGACCCGAAACGTCCGATTGGTTCATTTTTATTCTTAGGACCTACAGGTGTCGGAAAAACAGAACTTAGCAAGGCTTTGGCAGAAGCTGTGTTTGGTTCGGAAAAAGATATGATTCGCGTTGACATGTCGGAGTACATGGAGAAACAGAGCGTGTCGAAAATGATTGGTTCACCTCCGGGATATGTTGGTTATGAAGAGGGCGGACAGCTCAGCGAAAAGGTTCGCAGAAAGCCGTATTCAGTTCTTTTGTTTGACGAAATTGAAAAGGCGCATCCGGATGTCTTTAATATGCTTTTACAGGTGCTAGAAGATGGTCATATCACGGACGCCCACGGCAAAAAGGTGGATTTTAAAAATACGATTATTATTATGACATCAAATGCCGGCGCAAACCGGATTATTTCTCCAAAAACACTTGGCTTTGGACAGGCGAAGACGAGCGAGGAGGAATACCGGAAGATGAAGGAAGGCGTGATGGAAGAAGTGAAACATATTTTCAAGCCGGAGTTCATTAACCGTGTGGATGAAATGATTGTTTTCCATGCCCTTAATAAGGAAAATATAAAAGATATTACAAAGATTATGTTAAAGCAGTTTGCAAAACGCGTGAAAGACCAGATGGATATGGAACTTCGCATAGCAGACGATGTGGTTGATTTTATTTCCGATAAAGGCTTTGATAAAGATTACGGCGCAAGACCAATCCGCCGTGCTTTGCAGACCGAACTTGAGGACGTTTTGGCAGAGGCTGTGCTTATGGGAGATATTTCTATCGGAGATACGGTGGATGTTTCGCTTTCTTGTGAAGGAACGAAGAAGAAAATTGTAGTAAAAAAGAAGACTTTTGCGGATGAGAAAAAGTGAAGAAAAAATCACAAAAAAGTAATGGCAAAATAAGTCGAAATATTGTATACTTGAAGTATAAAAAAGATGCTGCAATGAAAAGGCGTCAACGAGTGAACGAAGGAGGAATCACAAGATGGGCGTAGTAGAAGAATTGATTCGCAAAGATGCGGATGGGACGTTAAGTTTTGGCAATTATTTGCTGGATACGAAGACGAAAAAATCGGATTTTGCATTCGAGGGTGCAACCTACAAAATCAAGACCTTTAAGGAAATTACCAAATTGGAGAAGAATGGTACGTTAGTGTATGAATCGGTACCGGGTTCTACTGTAACAAAGTTTAAGGGTAATCCGGATGTGGTTGAGTTTGAAGTGGAAGCACCAAGCGATATCAGTTTCACGCTTGAGATGGAGCCATCGACCGAGTATAAATTGGTTGTTGATGGCGTGTCGGCAGGAAGAATCCCGACAAATGTCGGAGGCAAACTCAATGCGAGTTTATCTTTGAACGAAGGCGCGAAATCCAGCGTTAAGATTGTAAAGTGCTGATAAGTATGGATACCTCGGAAAAGGAAATGAAGTGATTTTTGGGCACCGGCAAGAATTTGCCGGTGCTTCTGCACATTATATCGTGGGAAAGGTGAATATGGCGAAAGAAAAGACAGTATTTTTTTGTAAGGAATGTGGTTGTGAGTCCTCAAAGTGGGTTGGACAGTGCCCGGCATGCCATGAGTGGAATACGATGGTGGAAGCACCTGCTAATGGCAAGCGGGGAAGGACTTCTTTAAGTGGCGGACGACGCTCTGTGCCGATGGCAGCAAAGCCTGCTAAAATGAATGAGATTGAGACGCAGAAAGAGTGCAGACGACCGACCGGTATGAAAGAATTGGACCGGGTTTTAGGCGGTGGTATTGTGCCCGGCTCTTTGATTTTGGTAGGTGGTGATCCGGGAATCGGAAAATCCACTCTGCTTTTGCAGATGTGCCGTCTGGTGTCCGCTGAAGGTACGAAAGTGCTTTATGTCTCCGGTGAGGAATCGGCAAGACAGATTAAACTCCGTGCCGAGCGGATTGGCAAATTTACGGATGATTTGTATTTGTTTTCAGAGACATG
>ERZ773145.2569-NODE-2569-length-12630-cov-12.927952_pt1 | contig 12630 bp, 17 predicted proteins | sample MGYA00580848_ERZ773145 | MGnify/ENA primary metagenome ERZ773145 (study PRJEB29015, sample SAMEA2737858) | human gut metagenome | biome: human gut; feature: human-associated habitat; material: faeces | place: China | collected 2012 ... | reverse complement strand
ACAGTACCTTGTCTGTGACAAAAGTCTCAAGCGAACACATGACATCGGGCATTTCCGCCGTGATGACGCTGCCATGCAGCAGCTTCCCGGATGGAAAATCGGAAAACTGCCCTTTACTCCCTTTTATCAAAGGTAGTAAAGCAGAAAACAGGGGAGTTGTCAAGAAGAATGCAGAGATCTTTTCTGTATCTTATCTTGCTCAAAACTCCGGTTGCCCTTTTTCAGCAGTTCATTGACTTCTTCGTTGTGCTTGATGTCTTTATACGTCATGGTTTGCCGTTGTGTTCTCAGAGCCGTTGGAGGATGCCGAAAAGCGGCTGATTGATGCCGTTTCATAACGCTCGCATTGTGATTTTTGACAAGTGCCCACCGTTTATTTTTTGTGAAGAACCGCCTTTGAATTTTGATTTTCATTTCTTTATAATAAAAATAGAACGGTGTCATGCCGGAATGTGTGGCAGAAGCACCTTTTGAAGATAGGAGAATCAAACATGAAACGAGTAAAAGCCGCCTGCATTTGCCAGACTCTGCACTTTATGCTGAAGGATGGCGAAGAACATCTTTATGCAGTCAAGCAGGTCAAGGATGAAGTTGAAAAGTACAAGAGAGATTTGGAGCGAAATCACACGCAGTACAAAATTGTGGAGCAGACCGAACAGCCGGATGGCTCCATCATCGTGAAGGTCATCAAGCAGTATAATTCTGCTCCTGTGGGTGACTATCTGAACTAATTATTCCTCTCATAAAAATGACCGCTTCCGTTCAAAAAACGGAGGCGGTCATTTTACGTAAAGAGATTTTACCACTGATTGAAGTGCACCCGGTCGTCCTCATAGCGGCTTTCACGAGGAGTGGTGATGTCTGCTTCCGGATAGCCAAGGGCGATGATGGAGTGCGGCACGATGGTCTCCGGCAGGCCGAACAACTTTTGCTGGGCTTCTACCCGGTCCATCTGGGGCCAGGTGCCCAGCCAGACTGCACCAAGCCCAAGCTCCTGCGCGGCAAGGCAGATATTCTGCGCCGCGATTGCACCGTCAATGACCCAATAATCCTTTGCCAAGCGGAATGCACGGTCGAGGTCGCCGCAGACGAGGATGCCAGCGGCGGCGTGTCGCAGCGGTTCGGCAGGGCGGCCATTAGCATCAGCCATCTGCGCCAGCTTTTCCGGGCCGGTCACGACCACAAACGACCAGTCCTTTGCATTGACGCAGCTCGGCCCGCTCATGGCGGCTTCCAATAGCTGATGCAGTGTTTCGCTTTCAATGGGCTTATCGGTAAATTTCCGGCAGCTGCGCCGGGTGAGAATGGCCTCCAGAGTGTTCATAGGGATGTACCTCCTGCGTTGATTTGCCCCCAGTATAGCACAGCGGTTTGAAAATTTCATGTGCGGTTTGGCTTGCAATTTTGCGGCGTTCCGGTTATAATACGTTCCGAACCAAATACAAAAAGCCGACTGACAAAGCGTGAAATCCTGAGGAATTGCTACTCCTCAACGATTTCGCGCTTTTTTGTTTGCCCGAAAAAGGAGGACGTATGAACTCGAAAAATAAACTGGCGGAAATGCCCATCCGCCCCCTGCTGTACACGATGGCCATGCCGCTGATGCTGTCGCTGCTCATCCAGTCGCTGTACAATATTGTGGACAGTATCTTTGTGGCACGGCTGTCCGAAACTGCCTGACCGCCGCTTCCATTGTGTATGCCATCCAGTTTTTGATGATCGCCATTGGTGTGGGAACTGCCGTTGGCCTGAATGCCCTGCTCTCGCGCAAGCTGGGGCAGAAAAAGCCGGAGGAAGCCTGCCGTGCCGCCACCACCGGCCTGTTTCTGATGCTGGGAACCTCGCTGGTGTTTACACTGGTGGGGCTGCTGTTCTCAAACCAAATCGCCGCCGCATTGACGAACGACCCGGATTTGCAGGAGCTTTGCCGGGAATATCTTTCGGTGAACCTCGTGTTCTGCTGGGGCATCTTTTTGCAGACCTACGGCCAGCGGCTTTTGCAGGCCGTGGGTGATACGGTGCTGTCTATGATTTCGCTCATCATCGGTGCTGTGGTGAACATCATCCTTGACCCCATCATGATTTTCGGCCTGCTGGGCTGTCCGGCCATGGGCATCCGGGGCGCTGCTATCGCCACCGTCATCGGTCAGCTCATTGGTGCGGCCGCTGCGTTGTGGTTCAACCGGGTCAAGAATCCGGTTATTCATGTCCGGCTGAATGGCTATCGCTTTTTGTGGCAGGATGTGGCCGACATTTATCGGGTCGGTCTGCCCACCATCGTGATGCAGGCCATCGGCAGTGTGATGACCTTTGCGGTCAACGGCATTTTGCTGGGGGTGTCCTCCACGGCGGTGGCGTTCTTCGGCATCTACTACAAACTGCAAAACTTCCTGATGATGCCGATCAACGGTCTGGGGCAGGCGGCGATCCCGGTGGTGGGCTTCAACTACGGCAGCGGCCAGTCCGACCGCGTGAAGCAGGCTTGGAAAGTGCTTCTGCCCACCGGCGTAGTGTTTGCATTGTGCGGCACAGCGGTGTTCCTGCTGTTCCCGGCGCAGTTGCTGGGGCTGTTCTCGGCCAGTAACGAAATGCTGGCCTTTGGTGTGCCTGCCCTGCGCATCATCTCGGTGATCTTCCTGTTTGCAGTCACAACCATTCTGTGCGGCTACTTCGCGTCCGGCCTTGGCAACGGTGTCGTCAACATGATCGGCGGCGCACTCCGTCAGCTGGTGGTTCTGGTGCCGTGTCTATGGCGGCTCATCCGCACGGCGGGCATCGACAAAGCATGGTTTGCGTTCTGGGTGTCTGAGGTGGTGGCTTGCGCATACAGCTTGTGGGCGGTGCGAAAAGAGCTGAGAAACAAAGTGAAGTAACAAAAAGAAATCGGGCGGAACGCTGGGAACACCAACATTCCGTCCGATTCTTTTCATTGTCGATTAGTTTGCAGCGGGAACCGCCACATTCACCGGAAGGACATAAACGCCATCTGCGGTGTAGTAGGTGATCTGGGTGATGGTTTTGCCGATCATCGAAGCATAGTAGGCATCGTCTGCGTCAAAGCCCAGTTCGGTGCCGAGCCAGATGTTCGTCACATGGTGCAGGCCGTACTCCGCACCGTCCGCAGTCGTCATCACAACGCCGTAGACCTTATCAAATGAAATTTTTGAGATAGTCATAACTAACATTATGCGCTAAAAGAAAAGCCGGTGTGGACTTAAGTCAGCTGGTTAGAAATGGCTAACGAACGGCTTTAAGATATCATGATTGGGTAAAATTGTCAAGATGATTTATCGCAAAAGCAAAAAGCTTTCCGTGGGAACGGGCGGGAAGCCGAAAGGAAACGGCCTGTCAAATCTACCGGGACCTGGTTTTGGAGAACATCGAAGATGATACCCTCATCCCAAATCCCCGGATAGATCGGGAACAGCTGGACGAGATCGTGAACATCCCGTTCACCGTACCAGCAGGCCAGACAGCCAGCCGTCCCGTCGCCGCCGCTGCTGCCCTTGCCGCAGACCACCAGCAGCCTGCCGGGCCGCGAAAACTGCTTTTGCACAAGAATCTCCCTTTGTCATTTTGCGCATAGTGCACGACGCAAACTTTGTGGAAAAACGCCTTTGAAGCCATAGGACGCTTTATGGTACAATAAAGATGGATGAAAATGCGCAGGAAAGTCCGTTTTGTGCGGGCTGTACCACTTGGATGAAAGAGGAGCAATATGGCAAAGTATCAGGCAGGAATGCTCGTGGTCTATGGAAATCTTGGAGTGCATGAGATCGAAACGGTTGGTCCGCAAAGCTTTTGCGGCGAACCGGCAAAGGACTACTACACCCTTCGCCCTTATTTTTCGGATTCCCACGATCGCAGCTATATCCCCACCGAGAAAGAGGACGTTCTCCGGCCGGTCAGCCCGGCAGAACAAATCACGGTTGATTTGGAGAAGATAAAAACAGAAGAACTTCCGGCTCCCGTCTCCAACAACCAGACGGTCTTGGCGGAACATTATCAGGCCGTGATCCACACGAATGACTTCTACGAATATCTGAAACTTTACAAAGAACTGTCCCGGAAGCAGATCGCCCAGCGGGGCAGAGGACGCAAGGTCAATGCCATGGACAGCCATTTTTACCAGATGACAGAGCACGTTCTGCAGGAAGAACTTGCTGCTGCGCTGCACGAAACACAGGAGGACGCAGGCAAACGGCTGGCTGAGGCAGTGAAGTAAAAAGGACCGCTTCCATGCAAAAAACGGAGGCGGTGCTTTTGTTTTGGGCAGCGTAAACGAGCGACAACTGCCAGCCAAGCTGGCGGCTTTGACTTTCATGGGACCCGGAGGGCGTGTCTTGCATCGACCGGTGAAATCCGATATACTAAAATAAATACACCTGCTGTACAGCGCGCATCTGCTCCTGCCCGAAGGAAGCCGTTGAATACGGCAAAAGAGCGCGGGAGAGCTGCCGTGCGGCTCGCCATAAAAGCAGCCGGAATGCGGTGGGGTGTAAAGGAGCGACAGGATCCGTTCCGGAGATTCAAGAGTGGAAATGAATGGTTGGAAGTCAATCGGGATTTGTGGACGAAATCTGCATTGGGACATTGGCGGAGCGTTTTACGCGGAATGGAGGAAACAAAAATATGGAAACAGTCTATATAGCAGGCGGATGCCTGTGGGGCGTACAGCATTTTTTTGACACGGTGCCCGGTGTGCAGATGACCGAGGCCGGCAGAGCCAACGGAACGACCGACTCGCTGGATGGCCCATACGACGGCTATGCAGAATGCGTAAAAGTGGTCTTTGACGAGAAGCGCACGAGTGTTCCGGAACTGATGGCGCATCTGTTTGAGATCATCGACCCCTACAGTCTGAACAAACAGGGCGTTGACGTCGGCAAGAAATACCGGACGGGGCTGTACAGCACAGACCCAAGACATCTGGAAGAAGCAAGAGCCTTTATTGACCACCGGGAAGACCGGGACAAGATCGTTGTGGAGGTGCTGCCGCTGACAAATTACGTCCGAAGCGCCGAGGAACATCAGCACCATCTGGAACGGCACCCCGAAGACTGCAGCTACTGCCACATCCCGGACGAGGTCCTGAACAAATACAGGCGGTAAAGCCCCGGAAAACGGCAGCAGCCCTTAGCGTGTGACGGCAGAATAGAAAAAAGGACCCCTCTGCAAGCCTTGAAAAAGGCCGACAGAGGGGTCCCTTTTACGTATTGCGTCTGTACCCGTTTTCATCCCGGTATTCGGGGTGGTCCTTGAGGTAAGGATCCCGGTCGCCGCAGATGGTGAAGTCGCATTTGTACCCGTTTGCGCAGGTGGTCGTGCGGATCAGTCTGGCGTGGATCAGCTCCATGGACGCATAATCCACGTTGCACAGGGCGGCCATGATGTCGGTCAGCCCGTGCTGGATCGCAAATTCCGCCGCAGGGCACGCGGTGAACTCGTAATAGATGGGCTTATCCTTCTCATAAGGAGCCACTGCCATTTCGTAGTCGTGCCATTCGTCGCAGCGTGCTTTGGCAGAGGTGAAAGCCCGGTGCAGCAGCCGCCTGAAAAACGGCTTGTTGCAGTCCACAAATTTCAGTCGGCGGAACGAGGGCAGGATCAGCGCTTCTTCCATCTCCTCGATCTCCCGGAACGAGGTCACGGCTTTGCACACCACATAATAGCTCAGGATGGCGATGCAGTCGTAGGTGCCGCCCGCACCGTTGTGGAAATTTTTTGCGCCGCCAAGGTCGGTGCGCCAGTCCGAGAGAAAGGCTGCATACTGCCGCTGCACCTGCTCCCAGACGGCTTCCCGCCGGGCTTCCGGGTAGTGCAGAGCGATTTTGGCCAAAATCTCCTTTTTGCAGGGCTTGGAGTAGAGCACATGGCAGTTCCGGTCAAATTGCAGTTCGCTGTCTTTCATACAGGCTCCTCTTTTCGCTTCAGGCAGGGTGGATATTCTGCGTTTTGAGAAAAGAATACCACATGCGGTTTGCGGTGTCAAACGAGGAGGGCTGGCCCTTGACGGCAGGTGCGGAATGCGCTATACTTCCCTTAAAGTTATACATAACTAACCATGAAGGGAAAGCGTTATGACAGATGCATTTTACGGGATCCTGATCCCATTTCTGGGCACCTCACTGGGGGCGGCCAGCGTGTTTTTTCTCAAGCAGTCGCTGGGGGACCACATCCAGCGTGCGCTCACCGGGTTTGCGGCGGGCGTGATGGTGGCGGCGTCCGTCTGGAGCCTGCTCATCCCCGCCATGGAGCAGTCGGCCGCCCTTGGCAGGCTGGCGTTTTTCCCGGCGGCGGCAGGCTTCTGGCTGGGCGTGCTGTTCCTGCTGCTGCTGGACCACATCATCCCGCACCTGCACCGGAACAGTGAGCAGGCCGAAGGCCCCCGCAGCCAGCTGCAGCGCACCACCATGATGGTGCTGGCCGTGACACTGCACAACATCCCGGAGGGCATGGCGGTGGGCGTGGTCTATGCGGGGTATTTGTCCGGCACGGCGCAGATCACGGCGGCCGGTGCGCTGGCCCTCTCGCTGGGCATTGCCATCCAAAACTTCCCGGAAGGGGCCATCATCTCGATGCCCCTGCGGGCCGAGGGCATGAGCAAGGGCCGCGCGTTCTGGGGCGGCGTGCTGTCCGGCATCGTGGAGCCCATCGGCGCGGTGCTGACGGTCCTGGCGGCGGGCATCATCGTCCCGGCCCTGCCGTATCTGCTCAGCTTCGCCGCCGGTGCCATGCTGTATGTGGTGGTGGAGGAGCTCATCCCGGAGATGTCGCAGGGGGAGCACTCCAACATCGGCACGGTGTTCTTTGCCGTGGGGTTCAGCCTGATGATGATCCTGGATGTGGCGCTGGGCTGAAAGCTCCTCTTGACAGGTGGGTTAGCGCACACTAATATTAAAACAAGAGGCAAGAGACCGGCCAGCGCAAAGCCTGCGGCCGAACTTGCCGATGTGGAGCGTGCCGAAGCGAAAGGAGAGCCGCTATGAAGATGTACGAACGCAACCCGGGGCAGGGCAGGACCGCCCTGCTCATCCACCCGATGCTGTCCTCTGCGGAGGGCATCGAACTGTGCGTGACGAATTTCTGGGGCGAAGGTGTGCACTGCTTCGTACCGGACCTGTCGGGGCATGGCGAGGACGCGGCGGCCACCTACCACAGTGCCGCCGAGGAAGCAAAAGCCATCCACGATGTGCTGGTGGAACAGGGCTGCACCCATCTGGACCTGGGCTTCGGGGCTTCGCTGGGCGGCGTGGTGCTGTTTGAGATGCTGAAGTTCCCGGACCTGACCTTCGACCACGTCTTTTTTGAGGGTGTCAGCTTTTATGAGAAAGCGCCGCTGATCGAATTTGTGCTGACGCGGGTGTTCCTTTCCAAGCACCGCAAAGCGGTGAAAGACCCGGAACTTTCCCGGCGAAAGATGAGCGAGCTCTACGGCGAGACCGCAGGCCCCGCCATGGCAAAGCGGTTCATCGCCATGAACGAGGAGAGCATCCGCCATATCATCCACGACTGCGGTTATGTGCAGCTGCCGGAACTTTCGCCGGAGATGCAGAAGCGCTGCGTTTTTGCCTATGGCGAAAAGGACTCCGACCTGAAGCAGTGCCGCAAGCTTCTACCGAAAAAATATCCCGGCGCAGCACTGAAGGTCTGGCCGGGATATGCACATTGCGGAAAGATGACAGCGGAATCGCAGAACTATGCCGCCATGCTGAAGCAGATCTTGGAAAGCTGACGGTCAGGACACACCGTTCAGGAACTGCTCCAGCTCGGCGGCAAGCAGCTCCGGGTGGTTGATGATGTCCCCGTGGCCGAAGCCGGAGAAGCAGCGGACGGCCAGCCGAGGGTACATTGCGCGCAGTTTCCGGAGGGCCTTTTTCATATGGCCTTCCTTTTCGCCGTACCAGCAGGCGACGGCGGCCTCCGGCTGCGGGGGCAGTGAGGTGCGGTAAAGGTACAGCCCCACCTCCCATGTGGCGCGGACGGATTCCAGCGAGATGTTGTCCGGGATGCGGCGCATCATGGTGTTCATGCCCTGCTCGGTCTGGCCCATGAAGCGCAGCGCCCAGGCGGGCATGGTCTTTTCGCGGGCGGTCCGGTACTGCTTTTGCGGCATGATGTTCAGCAGCGGTTTGTTCAGCGGGCCGAAGTCGAGATACTCCGGCCCGCTGAGGATCATGTGCCGGACCTGGATCTGCGGGGATGCCTGCAGAAAAATGGCCGGCCCGCAGCCAAGGGATTCGGCGAACAGTATGTCGAGCGCCCCGCCGCAGTGTTCAAGAATGTAGGCTTCCAGCTTGTGCGCCTGCTCCTGCGCGGTGGTATAGGTGGTTTGGCCGGTGCCGTCAAAGCCGTCGAAGCTGACGGCGTAAACGCAGTATGTTTTTTCCAGCAGCGGGATCACATCCTCAAACTGCCGCCAGCACATCAGGTTGCCGTGCAGCAGCATGATGGTTTTCCCGGCCGGGTCGCCGAATCGTTTGATCTCCATGGGGCATTTTCACTCCTTATTTTTGTACCATGAGCCCGAAGTCGCAGCAGTCGTTCCCGCGGCCCAGCGTTTTGGTGCGGTGCCACAGCAGCTCCGGGCCTTGTGCCGGGAAGCGTTCCGCGGCCGTTTGTTCAAAGGCTGCGACCAGATAATTCTTCTGCATACGACCACCTCATAAATACGAAAATTAGTCAAAGCTAACTATTTGCGTCTGAAAAAGCTGCCAAAGGGCAGCAAGCTTTTCTGCCTCTGATTATAATAGCCCCTGCCCCAAAATGCAAGCGGCAATGCACCCGCTGCAAAGGGAACGGAAAATTCTCTTTTCACAATAAACCCATTGACACGATATGAAAATAGGATTATAATATCCCCAACGCAGAAAGGAGCACAGGCCGATGAAAACCAGAAAGGCTGCCCGGCACGCACTGCCTGGGCGAATGCTGTGCTCCCAGACAAGTTATCGGCAGAGAAACTGAACGAACAGGTCCATGCCGTTGTCTGGGAGAAATGTCCGCACCCAAAACCGTGATGACAAAAAGGAGAACCGACAATGGCTGACTATAAACTGTGGAACGCACTGAAGAACGCAAAAAAGTATAAATGGGTGGAGCTTTCCCACTCGCTGAACAACGACAGCCCCTATTGGTCCGGCATCCCGGCGGGCTCTGTGGAGCTGGCCAGGACCGTGTGGGACTGGGGCAAGCCGGAACTGGAATGCCTGATCCAGACCTTCAAGTTCCCGGGCCAGTTCGGCACCCACATCGACTTCCCGGGCCACTTTGTCAAGGGCAAAAACCTGTCCGAAAAATATGACGTGAACGACCTGATCTTCCCGCTGGTGGTCATCGACATCTCCGAGCAGGCGAAGAAAGACCCCCGTTATTCTGTGACCGTGGACGACATCAAGGCCTACGAGGCCCAGTACGGCCCCATCCCGGACGGTGCGCTGGTGGCCCTGCGCAGCGACTGGTACAAGAAGTGGCCGGATATGGATGCGCTGTCCGGCATCGACGCCGAGGGCAGAGAAAACGCCCCCGGCTGGTCGCTGGAAGCACTGGAGTATATCTACAAGGTGCGCAACGCCGCTGCCAACGGCCACGAAACGCTGGACACCGATTCTTCTGCCGTGGCCGAGGAACAGGGCGACCTTGCCTGCGAGCGTTATGTTCTGGACAACGACAAGCTGCAGGTGGAAGTGCTTGCAAATCTGGATAAAGTACAGCCTGCCGGTGCGGTGGTCATCGTTTCTTATCCCCGCATCGAGGGTGCAACCGGTCTGCCTGCGCGGGTGTGGGCCATTACGGAATAAGAGTGGGGAAGTGTGAACCATGTCGTTTGAAAAAGCAAAAGCAGACCTGGAAGAAAAGGGTCTGGGAGACCATATCATCGTGCTGAATGAGTCCTCGACCCCGGCATGGCTGACGAAATTGCGGCTCTGCCCGGCGTGAAGTGCACCTACGGCACCATGTCCCGCACGGCACAGCCTGCCCGGATCAACGGCGCGGAAACCACCATCGACCTCTATTCCTACGGGGACGCCATGCTGGACGACGCCAAAAGGTCCGTTGCCAGCGGCGACCTTTCCAAGGTCTACGGCGACTCCGGCTATGCGTTGGCCATTTTCAGCGACGCAACCCGCCTGAACGTGGGCGACAGCGTCACGGTCAACGGCCAGACGCTGGAGATCGCCTGCGTGCTGTCCGAGGGCATCGGCAGCATCAGCGGTGCACCCGTCATCGTCTGCTCGGGCGAGACGTTCACCCGCCTGACCGGTGAGACCCATTACATGCTTCTGAATGTCCTTGCGGAGAAAGACATCTCGGACGCTGCGGTGCAGAAGCTTTATGCGCTGGCAGGCGACGCCGCCGTGTCGGACAACCGGGAGCTGCAAAGCGAGGTCAACGGCTCTTACTGGGTGTTCCGCCTCGCGGCCTACGGTTTTCTGGCCATCATCTCCCTCATCACGGTGCTGAACATCGTGAACAGCATCTCCATGGGCGTTTCGGCCCGCACCAGGCAGTACGGTGCCATGCGCGCCGTGGGCATGGAGGGCCGGCAGATCACCAGAATGATCGCCGCCGAGGCCGTCACCTATGCCGCCTGCGGCACCGTGACCGGCCTTGTGCTGGGCCTTGCGCTCCATCACCTGATCTATGCAAAGATCGTCATCACCCACTTCGGCGGTGTGTGGAAGGTGCCGGTGGAGTCCATTGCGCTGGTCGTCCTGCTGGTGGCGGCCTCCTGTGTGCTGGCGGTGCACGGCCCGGCCCGGCGCATCCGCAATATGCCCATCACGGCCACCATCAACGAACTGTAACATCAGGACCCGGGGAACGGCAGAACGCCCCCGGGGCTTTTGCTGTTGCCGCGGCCCTTGACGGATATGGAAAGTGTGCTATAATGGTTGCACCTACAACGATGTAGGTGCATCTTTTGCAAAGACACCGGAGGTGCCTATGGATATCACACAACGAAAGATCACAAAGATCGCGCGGGAAGCGGAAAAACTGGTGCTGCTCACGGTGCGGGAGGAAGGCGTCGGCACGGCTGAGATCGACCTCATCCATGCCCTGCGCCACCACCCCGGCTGCACGCAGGCCCAGCTGGCCGAGCTGCTGCACGCGGACAAGGCCGCCATTGCGCGGCGCACGAAAAACCTGGAGGCAAAGGGCTACCTGACCCGGCAGGATGCCCCCAACGACCGGCGCAGCCAGCTGCTGTACCCCACCGAAAAGGCAGAAAACCTGAAGTCCTCCAAGGCGGAGGTGGAAGCTGCTTTCTATGAATATCTGACCGGTGTGCTCACCGAGGAGGAAGCCGCTGCCTTTGCGGCTTCTTTGAACAAACTGTACACCGCGTCCAAGACCGAGAGCCGGGCGGGCTTCCCGCACTTCCGAAAAGCCGCAGGAGGTGAAACGACCCATGAAGCCCATAAAGAATGATAAGACCTTCCGCCCGGACCGGGTGCTCTCCTATTTCCGGGTGGAGTGGCTTCCGCTGGCTTTCGTGACCCTTTCGGGCCTTGTGTATAACATCGGCCTGCTGGCAACGCCCTGGTTCGAGGGACGGCTGGCCCAGTGCCTGGCGGATATCCTGGGCGGCAGCGAAACGGCGGCCAATATGGCGCTGCTGGTGCTGGCCTACATCCTCGTCACCCTGCTGGTGCAGGCGGCGCGGTTCATCAAGCGCTTTTACGTGCGCCGCTTTGCCAACAACATCAACCGCCGGATGAAAGGCATCCTGTATGCCAATCTGGTGCGGCAGAGCAAGGCCGCGCTGGAACAGCAGGGGGCAGGCGAGCTGATGACCAAGGCCATCTCGGACGTGGACGACTGCGTGGAAGGAATGCGCAAGTTCACCACCGAGATCTTTGATACCGGCGTGGCGCTGGTGGGTTATGTGGTCATGCTGTTGGTGTACGACTGGCGGCTGGCCCTGCTGAGCCTGCTGTTCACGCCCTTCTCTTATGTATGTGCAGCGTGGATGAAAAAGCCGGTGCAGCGGGCCGGTGCGGCCTACAAAAAAGCCGCCGGTGCCCTGAGCGCTGCCACGCTGGACCGCGCCCAGAACGCCGTCACCTATCGCATTTACGGCTGTGAGGACGCCCGGGTGGAAAAATACGAGGATGCTCTGAACACCTACGAAAAGACGGCGGTGCGCAATAATGTGTGGCAGTCCGCCCTGCCGCCGCTGTATCTGGCGGCGTCCAATGCGGGCGTGCTGTTCATTTTGTGGTTCGGTGCAAAGAACGTGCTGGGCACCGGCTGGAGCGCCTGGGACATTGCAGCCTTCACCACCTTCCTGTCCTGTTTCACCAAGCTGGTGGTCAAGTCCTCCAAGGTGGCAAAGCTGTTCAACGCCGTGCAGAAGGCGGAAGTCTCCTGGAAGCGCATCAAGCCGCTGATGAAGCAGCCCGAACCGCTGGAAGCGCTGAACGTCCCGGCGGCACAGGATGTCACGCTGGAGAACCTCGCCTTTGCCTATGGCGGGGAGCCTATCTTCTCCGGCCTGAGCCTGACTGCCCGCCCCGGCGATATCATCGGCGTCACCGGCCCGGTGGCCTGCGGCAAATCCACCTTTGGCCGGGTGTTCCTGTGCGAAGCACCCTACGGCGGCTCGGCAAAATTTGGCAAAACGGA
>ERZ773145.2566-NODE-2566-length-12650-cov-4.573958_pt1 | contig 12650 bp, 13 predicted proteins | sample MGYA00580848_ERZ773145 | MGnify/ENA primary metagenome ERZ773145 (study PRJEB29015, sample SAMEA2737858) | human gut metagenome | biome: human gut; feature: human-associated habitat; material: faeces | place: China | collected 2012 ... | reverse complement strand
AATCAGGCAGTTGCTTATCAAAGCAGGATAGTCATTCAGCAATAACCCATTAACACATAATTGAATAATGCAGGCTTGTTTTAGATATCCGTAAATGCTAATATACTTATATAGATAAAGATAATATTAGTATATGTGCGTTGATATCTGCCTGTGAAAGAGACGAGGAGGATATCTATGGCAGAGAAGAAAGACAATGTAGCAGTTAAGTTTAAGGATAATGTATTCTGTATGCTGTACAGGGATAAGAAGAATCTTTTAGAACTGTATAATGCACTTAACAATTCAGCTTACACGAATGTTGACGATTTGCAGGTTACAACATTAAATGGAGGTTCGTACATGAAGTATAAGAACGACGCTTCATTTTTACTATGTATGAGCCTGTATATGTTTGAGCAGCAGTCTAGCAAGAATCCTAATATGCCGTTAAGATTTTTGCACTATGTATCAGATGTGTTCAGAGAGTTGTTCAGTAATTCCATGCTTCACAGAAGAAGTATGATTAAGATTCCTGTTCCGCATTTTGTGACATTTTACAATGGCTTGGAAAAATGGATTGAAGATGAGGAGGAAATCAGGCTGTCAGATATGTATGAGATATCGACAGACAATCCAGAGCTGGAGCTTAAGGTGCGTGTTATCAACATTAATAAAGATGTACATATCCTTAATAAGTGCAAAACGCTGCGTGATTACATGACATTTGTTAATAAGGTCAGATTCAAGATGGGTGTTGAAGGGGACGATGTCAGGATTGCGGTAACAGAGGCGATGGACGAATGTATAGATGAGGATATACTTGTCGATTTCTTTGAACAGCACAGGGAGGAGGTCGTCGAAGTGAGTATATATGATTATGATGAGGAAGATGTCAGAAGGACATTATTTGAAGAAGCAAAGGAAATGGCTAAAGAAGAATTAAAAGAAGTTGTTAAAGCGGAGGTCATGGAAGAAGTTAAATCGGAAGTCAGAGAAGAAGTTAAATCGGAAGTCAGAGAAGAAATTAAGTCAGAAATGAGAGAAGAAGTTAAATCTATAGTAATTAATCAGGTCATAAAGAAAGTAAAGAAGTCAAAAACTCTGGAGACAATAGCCTCAGAACTAGAGGAAGAAGAGGCAGATATAAAGCCAATATACGATGCAGTAGTCTCATCTGCCCCAGATTATGATATTAATGTAATTAAAGATAGATTAGACAATATGTGAGATATTTATTTCTTCATAAATGAAACAAAATCAAACTTCTTATCAAGCCATCTGCCGACAAGGCCGATGGCTTTTCCCATTGTAAATGCAGCAACAACAGTACCGATGCCAAGCCCCTTAATATGACCTAATATCAGGCCGGTAAGACATGCAGTTACGGCAAGGCATATAACATCAAAAGAAATCTTGATGCGTGAATAGGCAATGCCTGTAATATCAGCAAGCTCACGAGGGAACAGGTCAGTAGGGATAATTGGAAGTCTGCACCTGTTAGAAAGAGCTATGCCGAGACTTATCAGGCAGTAGCTTATAATAAAGTACATAATTCTGAAACCGAATGCTGTTGGGAGCATTGGAACCCATATATTGTGCAGGTCGATACATTCGCCAAATATGAACCCGACAACGAATGAAAACAGATATGACGGTACGAGCTTCTTACGCAGAATCATAAGACTGAGGACAAGAAGTCCCTGAAACATATATGTAAATGTACCGAGAGTAATCTTAGGGAAAACTTCGGAAAAAGCGTATGGAACGCTTGAAATTGCAGATATTCCGGTACCTGAATAAAGCATAAGCACAACTCCAAGGCTGTTGATTATAACAGCAAATGCAAGAATAAGCTCACCTCTGAGTGTTGTCTTAACATTTTCAGAAACAGAACCGGCATTTAAATCTATTGCACTATCAATTGAACTCATGATGAATCCCCTTTCCTTTTTAATAAAGAACATAATCACAGTCTCTAAGTGTAATTTCATTATTGATTAATAACAAATGAATAATTTTAATGAAATTATAGATTTTGTCTATAGAACTGTTTATAATTAAGATAAAGATAATAAATGTGCATGGGAGGCTGATATGAATATATATAACCTGCGATATTTTGTTACACTTGCAAGAATCCGTCAGTACACGAAAGCGGCAGAGGAATTATGCATTACACAGCCGAGTCTTAGTCATGCAATTTCACAGATGGAAAAGGAACTTGGTGTTAAACTCTTTGAAAAAAACGGACATAAGATAACTCTGACTCAATTCGGAGAGGAGTTTCTTTCTTATGCAGAAAAGACTCTTGATGTGTTAGATGATGGAATCGCTTCTATTAAAAGAAGTGCAATGGGAAATGGAACGATAAGATTAGGACTTGTAAGACCATTGGGAATAAGCTATGTCCCTCGGATGGCGGCAGCATTTATAAAGAAGAATCCGAAGCTTGATATAGATTTTACGTTTCACACAGATGTTACGGGCAGGCTGCTTGACGATATGCAGCTTGGGAAGTATGATTTGTTGTTCTGTTCCAAGCCATCAGAAGAATATCATTTTACGGCTGAGCCCGTTATGAAGCAGAGACTGGTGCTTATTACTCCCAAAGGACATCCGCTGGCTAAGAAAATGAAAAGGAGCATTAATCTTGCAGAGACAGCAGACTATCCATATGTATGTTTTGAAAAGAACTCTGGAATAAGAAGCATATTTGATGAAATGTTGAAAAGATCGGACATAACAGTAAAGGTTGCATATGAAACTGAGGAAGATCAGGTTATTGCCGGGCTGGTTGCTAATGGATTTGGAATAGCGGTAGTTCCATATATGGATATATTGGAAAAAATGTCTGTAGAAATATTTGAAATCGAGTCACCGGAATATGAAAGAAGCTTCTATATGGTTAATGATAATAGTACATACATGTCTCCTGTTGTAGAGGCATTCAGGAACTTTGTTATAGAGAATACAAGTGTTTTAAAGGCTTTATAGAGATTAATATAATTAATGAATAACCGGTTATATCTTAATTAAATGACAAATTTGTAGAAAAATTAACAGGTTTTATTGATACATTTTTGACAAATTTTAATGAAATTATTAAATAAAAATAAAGTTTGACAGAATTCAATGTAAAAAATAACAAAAATGAACGCTGGTCATAAACAATTTTTTGTTAAAAATGTACGATTATTAAAGGAGAAAATAGTGTCAAACCTAGGCAGAATCTAGGCTTGACATTATTTTTTTTGTGGAATAAAATCCGTGAACAGAAAAGAAATATATTTCATATTTAGAAAGGAGGTCGTGCAGATGGATGCTTTGGTAGAAGGGCTTATGGAAGAACTTAATTGCGAGACAGTGTTCACTATACCTTTGTTTGGTGGAATCCCAGTATATGAATCCGTTGTTGTTACATGGATTATCATGGCTGTTGTGTTCCTGTTGTGTATTCTGCTAAGCCGAAATCTAAGTGTGGAAAACCCCAGTCGCAGACAGGTAGTTGTAGAAACAGCAATAAAGGGACTCAATGATTTCTTCACTGAGACAGTAGGAGAAAAAGGAAAGGCATACATTCCATATCTGTCAGCAATTGCTATTTACATAGGAATTGCGAACCTGATAGGACTGCTTGGTTTCAAGCCACCAACTAAGGATATGAATGTTACAGCAACACTGGCATTGATGAGTATTGTGCTTATTGAGGTCGCAGGAATCAGAGCCAGAGGAACTAAAGGCTGGCTTAAGAGTTTTGCAGAACCAATGCCTATAATACTTCCTATTAATATTCTGGAAGTATTTATCAAGCCCTTATCACTTTGCATGCGATTATTCGGTAATGTTTTAGGTTCATTTGTAATCATGGAATTATTAAAGATGGTAGTTCCGGCAGTTTTACCGGCAGTATTCAGTTGTTACTTCGATATATTCGATGGACTGATACAGGCGTATGTTTTCGTATTCTTAACTGGTCTTTTTATAAAAGAGGCTACAGAGTAAGAGTATATGTAACAAGAATAAATGTTTTAAAAAGGAGATTATTATTATGTCAACAATTTTAGTAGCAATCGGAGCAGGTATAGCAGTATTAACAGGTATCGGTGCTGGTCTTGGTATCGGTAAGGCAACAAGCAGTGCAGTAGACGCTATCGCAAGACAGCCAGAGGCATCAGGAAAAATCAGCAGCTCACTTCTTTTAGGTTGTGCCCTTGCAGAGGCAACAGCTATTTATGGTTTCGTTATCGCCCTTCTTATAATCCTTTTCTTAGGCTAATAACATTTATGGGAAAGATAACTAAGACAAGATAGAAAGGAAGGCGAAGCTAGTGTTAAGTATAGATCCATGGAATATATTATGGACAGTAGTCAATCTGCTCGTCTTATATCTGGTGTTTAAGAAGTTCCTGTTTAAGCCTGTTATGAAAGTAATCAATGCAAGAGAAGATATGATTAAGCAGCAGTTTGATGGTGCTAAGAAGAGTCAGGAAGAAGCAGATGCATTAAAGGCTTCATATGACGAAAAGATTGAAAGTGCGAAGATTGAAGCTGATGAGATTATTGTAAATGCTAGAAACAGAGCACAGGAAGAGCATGAGGCAGCTTTGGAAAAGACCAGAAAAGAAACAGAAGTAATGCTTGAAAAGGCAAAGGCTGATATAGCTACAGAGAAAGAGAAAGCAACGGAAGCTGCACAGGCAGATATTGCAAGACTCGCTCTCATAGCTGCAAGAAAAATCGTAAAGACAGGTGATGCTCATGACGCAGGCAGCAGTAAATAATGCAATAGTTTTACACCGGTTGTCTGTGAGCAGAGAGGATGTAAGAAGGGCTGATGAGTTATACAGCAAAACTTCAGAACTTCAGAAAATTCTCACGAATCCTGAAATACCTCTTGCAAAGAAATACGACATCATTGATAAAGTATTTGCACTTGATGATACCAAGGAGCTTATGAAGAATTTCATTAAAGAAATGTGCAAGCTTGGTTATTGTGATGAGATGAGAGACATATTTGATTCATATTACAGAATTGATGATGAAGCAAACCACATTTTAAAAGCAGAGCTTATAAGTGCAGACAGCAGTGATGAAGATGATAATGCAAAGCAGGCACAGGATTTCTTAAAGAGCAGATATCCGGATTATACAATTGAACTGACAAAGACAGTGGATGCGGATCTCTTAGGCGGATATGTTATAAGAGCACATCACAAGGAATACGACAGAAGTTTTGAAGGACGTTTTTGTCAGCTTGAAAGAAAATTAACTGGGAGGTGACCCCTGTGGGCGCAATTAGTGCAACAGATATTATCTCCATTATCCAGAGTGAGATTGAGAATTTCAATTGGGATGAAGCAAGCCGTGAGACCGGTAATGTAATATGGGTCGGTGATGGAATTGCTACTGTATACGGTATTGACCATGCAATGTATGGTGAAATCGTAGTATTTGATAATGGAGAAAAAGGAATGGTTCAGGATATCCGTGAGAATGAGATAGGTGTTATCTTGTTCGGCAGGGATACAGGAATCAAAGAAGGAACTAAGGTTGTAAGAACCAAGAAAAAAGCCGGAATTCCGGTAGGCAGCGCATTTGTAGGAAGAGTAATCAATGCACTTGGCGAGCCTATTGATGGAAAAGGCGATATTAAAGAAGAAGATTACAGACCAATTGAGGAAGATGCTCCTGGTATCGTAGACCGTAAGTCTGTAAGCACACCAATGGAAACAGGAATACTTTCAATTGATTCAATGTTCCCAATTGGCCGTGGACAGCGAGAACTTATAATTGGTGACCGTCAGACTGGTAAGACATCAATTGCCACAGATACAATTATTAACCAGAAAGGTAAAGGTGTTATCTGTGTGTATGTTGCAATCGGACAGAAGGCATCTACAGTTGCCAAGGTTGTATCAACACTTACTAAGCATGGTGCAATGGATTATTCAATTGTTGTATCTTCAACAGCGAGTGATCCTGCATCACTTCAGTATATAGCTCCATATGCAGGTACTGCAATGGCAGAGCATTTCATGCATCAGGGAAAAGATGTTCTTATTGTATATGATGATTTGAGCAAACATGCGGTAGCGTATAGAGCACTTTCCCTTCTGCTTGAAAGATCACCTGGACGAGAGGCTTATCCTGGAGATGTATTCTATCTTCATTCAAGACTTCTTGAAAGATCAAGCCGTTTAAGTGATGCGTTAGGTGGAGGCTCAATAACAGCACTTCCTATAATAGAGACACAGGCTGGTGATGTATCAGCATATATTCCAACAAATGTTATCTCTATCACAGATGGTCAGATATTCCTTGAAACTAACCTGTTTAATTCAGGTATGAGACCAGCCGTTAATGTAGGTCTTTCGGTTTCACGAGTTGGTGGTGCAGCCCAGACTAAGGCAATGAAGAAGGCATCAGGAAGCATAAGAATTGACCTTGCACAGTACAGAGAGATGGAAGTATTTACACAGTTTGCATCAGATCTTGATGATGCGACTAAGGCACAGTTACAGCACGGAAAAGCCCTTATGGAGCTTTTAAAGCAGCCACTCTGCCATCCACTTTCAATGCATGAGCAGGTTATGACACTTGTTATGGCTAACAACGGCGTATTTGATGAGATACCTACTAAGGAAGTTAAGAAACACCAGACAGAATTACTTGAATTCATAGATCTCAAGCATCCTGAAATAGGAAAGCAGATTGAAGATAAGAAAGAGATTAATGATGAGCTGGTTAAGAATATTCTGGAAGCAGTAAAAGAATTTGCATAATGCATGTGTGCTAAAAGAAAGGTAAGCGTATAGATATGGCAAACACAAAGGAAATTCAGGATCGAATAAAAAGTATCAATGATACATTAAAGATTACTAATGCCATGTATATGATTTCTTCTTCCAAGCTTAAGAAATCTAAGAAAATGCTTTCAGACACGGAACCATACTTTTTCACTCTGCAGTCAGAAATGAGCCGAATCTTAAGACATATACCTGATATAAGCAGTATATATTTTAAGACAAATGAGGATAAAGACGCAGCGGATAAAAAGGTAGGCTACATAGTTATTACTGCTGATAAGGGACTTGCAGGTTCATATAACCATAATGTTTTAAAGATTGCGCAGGAGCAGCTTGAAAAGAATCCTAATCATTCATTATTCGTATTAGGAGAACTTGGACGACATTATTTTGAACAGCGCGGTATTGAGATTGAGAAGCAGTTCCACTATACAGTTCAGAATCCTACTCTTAACAGAGCAAGAAATATTTCAGAAGAAATAATAGAACTGTACAGAAAAGGTGAACTTGATGAGGTGTATATCATATACACAAGTATGATTAATGCTATTCAGGAGGAAACACAGATTGAACAGCTTCTTCCTCTTAAGAAGGCAGATTTCAATATCCAGATACCGGTTGATTTCAAAAGAGAGGAACTTGCATTAAAACCTTCCCCAGAAGTAGTTATGGACAGAATTGTTCCTGATTATATAGTTGGTTTCGTATACGGAGCTTTGGTAGAGTCATTCTCCTGCGAACAGAATGCCCGTATGATGGCGATGGAGGCTGCATCAAAGAGTGCAAAGGATATGCTGCACGACCTTGATATACAGTATAACAGAGCTAGACAGGCTTCAATCACACAGGAAATAACTGAGGTTATCGCTGGTGCGAAGTCGCAGAAGAAGAAACGAAAGAAATAATGCGACGGATAGGAGATAATATGAGTAATAAAGGAAAGATTATACAGGTAATGGGACCTGTTGTCGATGTAGCGTTCGAAGATGAGAACCTTCCGGCAATCAGGGACGCACTTGAAGTTAATAATGGTGATAAAAAATGTGTAATGGAAGTTGCACAGCATATCGGTAACGATACAGTCCGTTGTATTATGCTTGCTTCCAGTGAAGGTCTTTGCAGAGACATGGAAGTAACAGCTACAGGCAGCGGCATTAAGACTCCTGTTGGAGAGAAAACTCTTGGCCGTCTCTTTAATGTATTAGGAGAGGCTATTGATGGCAAAGAACAGCCAGATGCCAAGGAAAAGTGGGAAATCCACAGAGAACCTCCAACATTTGAAGAACAGAATCCTGCAGAAGAGATTCTTGAGACAGGTATCAAGGTAATTGACCTTTTGGCACCTTATGCAAAGGGTGGTAAGATTGGTCTGTTTGGTGGTGCCGGAGTTGGTAAGACAGTTCTTATTCAGGAACTTATCAGCAATATTGCAACAGAGCATGGTGGATATTCAATATTCACAGGTGTAGGAGAAAGATCAAGAGAAGGTAACGACCTATGGACAGAAATGAAAGAGTCGGGCGTTCTTGAGAAAACTGCCCTGGTGTTTGGTCAGATGAATGAACCACCTGGAGCACGTATGCGTGTTGCTGAGACAGGACTTACAATGGCTGAGTATTTCCGTGATGAGAAGCATCAGAATGTGCTTTTATTCATTGATAATATATTCCGTTTCACACAGGCTGGTTCAGAGGTTTCAGCACTTCTTGGACGTATGCCTTCAGCCGTAGGTTATCAGCCAACACTTGCAACTGAGATGGGTGAATTGCAGGAGAGAATTGCTTCTACAAAGAATGGTTCTGTAACATCAGTACAGGCAGTATATGTACCTGCAGATGACCTTACTGACCCTGCACCTGCAACAACATTTGCACATCTTGATGCAACTACAGTTCTTTCAAGAAAGATAGTTGAACAGGGTATCTACCCGGCAGTAGACCCTCTTGATTCTACATCAAGAATTCTTGAGCCGGACATTGTAGGTGAGGAGCATTATGAGGTAGCAAGAAAGGTTCAGGAAATCCTCCAGAAGTACAAGGAATTACAGGATATCATTGCTATTCTTGGTATGGAAGAGCTTGCAGATGAAGATAAGGTTACAGTATTCAGAGCAAGAAAGATTCAGAAATTCTTATCACAGCCATTCCATGTTGCTGAGAACTTCACAGGTATTCCTGGTGTATATGTTCCATTAAAGGAGACTATAAGAGGTTTCAAGGCAATTATTGATGGTGAGATGGACGAATATCCTGAGAACGCATTTTTCAATGTAGGAACTATAGATGATGTTATTAAAAAGGCTGAGAAGATGCAGTAACATCCTGCCAGAAAGGAAAAACTAATGGCTACAAGTTCATTTTATTTAAAAGTAATATCAGCTAACCGGGTGTTTTTCGCTGGCAAATGCCGTTCTCTGATTGTGCCTGAGTTCGATGGACAGAAGGAAATTCTTGCCCATCATGAAGATATGGTTATTGCAATTGATGAAGGTCAGATGAAGTTCCAGCCAGAGGGCAGCGACGAGTGGATTCATGCTGTTGTTGGAATGGGATTTGTTGAAATCGTTAACAACCGTGTAACTCTTCTTGTTGAGACAGCAGAAAAGCCTGAGGAAATCGATGTAAGAAGAGCAGAGGAAGCTAAGCAGAGGGCAGAGGAGAGACTTCGCCAGAAGCAGAGTATCCATGAGTATTATCACTCAAGAGCAGCACTTGCAAGAGCTATGGCAAGACTTAAGGCAACATCTGGAAAGTAGAATTTATGATACATATATGGGTTTGCACCTGCCAGAATGCAAACCCATATATGAGTTTGCACCTGCCAGAATGCTTGTGAATAGCATTCTGGCAGGTGCTTTTTGTCGTGCAGGGATAATGGGTGCCGAAGCATGTAGAATTGTTCTTTATAAGATACTTGTAAATAAATATTCAGCTTGCTATAATATGCAAGATGTATTTTGTATACACAAATAAAGTGATTGGAATTAACAAAATACACAATCAGGGAGGAACTAAAGATGTTATCTATGAAAGAAGCGATAGAGAATTACGTGGAAGGTTGTGTTGGGAAGGTTGACTGTCCAGCATACAAGCTTTTTATGAAAGCCATACTTGCAGGAATGATGATTGCATTTGGCGCAGCCGGAAGCAGTGTGGCAGCACATGATATCGTCAATGTAGGAATTGCACGTCTGGTTGCAGGAGTTGTATTCCCAATGGGACTTATGATGGTTGTTATGACAGGTGCTGAGCTTTTCACGGGAGATTGTCTGGCAATTATGGCAACCGTACAGAAGAAACATACAGCACTTAAGCTTATACGAATGCTTGTCGTAGTATATTTTGGCAATCTTCTTGGCTCGTTAATGCTTACATGTATTGATTATGTAAGTGGGCAGTATAATTATTCATCGGGAATACTTGGTGCATATACAATTAAAGTAGCACTTGGAAAATGTAATCTTGATTTTACAACAGCGCTTGCATCGGGAATATTATGTAACATACTTGTGTGTGCAGCAGTTATGCTTGCGGCACGTGCAAAGGATGTAACCGGAAAACTGTTATGTTGTTTTTTTATAATACTGCTTTTTGTTGTAAGCGGTTATGAGCATTGTGTTGCTAATATGTATTATGTACCTGCAGGAATGATAGCAAAACTTAATCCGTTATATGTGAAAGATGCTATGGAGCAATATGGTTATACAGCACAGCAGCTTAGTACATTGAATATACCGAATTTTATATTTAATAATCTTATTCCTGTTACAATAGGTAATATTGTGGGAGGAATGGCATTCTTCGGAATACCGCTGATGTATATCAATGGAGTTGGTGGGAAGAAGGCGTGAGACATATCTTAAAGTATATGGATACGGATTGATGATTTAGAAGAAAATATATTATTACCTATGATTATTCCTTTAGAAACCATTAAAGCATAGGAAGATGTGCAGTAGAAGAATCACAGACGAACACAGACTTACGTATAATATGTACATGAACCAAAATCTGATAATATATTCCTGCAAGTTCCATTATGAAGATTAGCACCTGAAACATGGTGCTTTTTCTTTACACAAAAATCACATGGTTTCGGAGAATATTATATCGCGGGATAAAAATGTTATCATCTACTACGAAAAAATATGAACATAAATGATGGGGCAAAATAGTGTATCGTCCAACCAGGCAATACATTTGCATCTGACAGCAACATGGTCGCAGAATATAGAGCAGAACCTATAAGAAGATATTATTTCTATTGCTTATAGGCAGAAATATTAGGATTTCTGCTCATATAGCGCAGATTTCATTGTAAATACCTATAAATGATGGAAAACCACATTATCTATAGGCAATCTTTAGCTTTCTGGCAAGGATAATGTCTGATTCGAGAGAAGAATGTATAGAAAATACCTATAAGCTGTCAGAATATACGACTACCTATAGGTATAATGACAAAAAATCAGACAAGACACTTCTTCATCAATAATAATATGCCTATAAATCTTGAAATATAGATATTCTTATAGGAAATGTTTAACAACATTATAGTGAATTTATCCAATATATGCTACTAAATCAGAGTCTTGAACGTTATTCAGTAACAGATTTCTTGGCAGAACAGCAAGTCTTAACCCGACATATGTCAATACGGATTTAATATCTTATGTTTCAGTTAGCATTGCGTGCGCAATAATATTGCAACTCATATATATAAAGCTGAAGCGTAGAGCATAAGAAAACACCTCTTAATCAGCAATATACATTCTGATTAAGAGGTGTTTTTCTTCGTCCATTATTAGTAAGTATACTCATGGCGAGGGCGATAATAAAATGCCTGAAGCTGACTGTTACGGTTATAGGTAACTGTATAACAATCGGCTGGTGCATCAGCATAAGTCTCAGGATTAACTCTGATAGTTATTGTCTGTCTGTGAGACTGTCCACTGTTACCGTGTTCTGCACTGGTATTATCCTGTCCTACCCCTTTGAGATTACTGATAGTCTGGACTGGGTACACTTTTGAATTGCGAATAACTCCATTTGCTGCAATAATCCCTCCTTGGACCTTATTTCAAAATGTTACTTCTACATTATATATCGGTTAAATGCGTTATATTATTACATTGAATTTCTTTATAAAAATGTATGATAGAGGAAGATAATGCGTAAGATAAGCAGTTAATGCTTAATTAATCAATTTCTTTTTTCTTAATTCTGTCAAGATAATCTTTAGTTTCCTTAGCAACCACACCGTTTAAAGCAACGAGTGCAATAAGGTTAGGAATAGCCATCAGACCATTAAATATATCTGCAATTGTCCATACCGCAGATACTGTCATATAAGGACCGATGAATACGCAGAGGATATATACCCATCTGTATGCCTTAATACATTTCTTCTTACCATTAGTAAGGTATTCAAGGCAGCGCTCAGAATAGTAGTCCCAGCCAAGAATAGTTGTAAATGCAAAGAATACGAGGCATAACATAAGAATAAATGAAGCAACTCCATCAGGGAATGGAAGTCCTAACTGGAATGCTTTAGTTGTTACTGCAACACCTTCAAGTCCCATATCGTAAGCTCCTGTAAGAACAATTGCAATACCTGTAATTGAACAGATGATAATAGTATCAATAAAAGTACCTGTCATAGATACAAGACCCTGACGTACAGGTTCATTGGTACGGGCAGCGGCAGCGGCAATAGGTGCACTACCAAGACCGGCCTCATTAGAGAAGATACCTCTTGCAATACCCTTCTGCATAGCTACAACCATGGCACCAAGTTTTAAACGTTTGTTATCCATTTTTATTTACCATCCTGTGCTTTTTCTTTATTTTTTTTAGGCTTATC
>ERZ773145.2559-NODE-2559-length-12705-cov-4.842134_pt1 | contig 12705 bp, 8 predicted proteins | sample MGYA00580848_ERZ773145 | MGnify/ENA primary metagenome ERZ773145 (study PRJEB29015, sample SAMEA2737858) | human gut metagenome | biome: human gut; feature: human-associated habitat; material: faeces | place: China | collected 2012 ... | reverse complement strand
CTGGTCAGCAACCACAGCGAATCCACGGCCTGCCTGTCGGATTCCAGTTCATCGCTCCGCAGCAGCGCGACGAGGTCATGTACAAGCCCGCCGCCGCGCTCGAAGCCGCACTTGAGGAAAGCTGGGGCGGCCCGATCTGGCAGTCCCTGAAGACCCCGTGGTTCGACGGCCTGAACAAGTGACGCATCGGAAGGAAAACAAACATCATGGCTGAAAAACTGATGAAGTACGCCGATGCCACCAAGAAATACGACGTGGTCTTCGGTCTGGAAACGCACGTGGAGCTGTCCACGAACACCAAGCTGTTCTGCCCGGCCCACATCGAGTTCGGCGGCGAGCCGAACACGCAGCTGACCCCGGTCTCCCTCGGTCTGCCCGGCTCCCTGCCGGTCATCAACAAGACCGCGGTCGACTACGCGATCAAGCTGGGTCTGGCCCTGCACTGCGAGATCGCAGAGTGGAGCCAGTTCGCCCGCAAGAACTACTTCTACCCGGACATGCCGCGCGACTACCAGATCTCGCAGTACGACAAGCCCACCAACGGCAACGGCTACCTGGATGTCGAGCTTGAGGACGGCACCGTGTTCCGCGTGCCGATCGAGCGCGCCCACATCGAGGACGACGCCGGCAAGAACACCCACGTGGGCGGTGCCGACGGCCGCATCGAAGGCGCCGACCATTCGCTGGTCGACTACAACCGTGCCGGCGTGCCGCTGATCGAGATCGTCACCAAGCCGATCGAGGGTGCGGGCGACCGCGCTCCGGAGATCGCCGGCGCTTACATGCGCGCTATCCGCGACATCGTGCGTGCGCTGAACATCAGCCACGCCCGCATGGAGCAGGGCAACATGCGCGCCGACGTGAACGTCTCGCTGCGCCCCTCCGCCGACGCCCCGTACGGCACCCGTTCGGAGACCAAGAACGTGAACTCGTTCCGTGGCATCGAGAAAACCATCCAGTACGAGATCCGCCGTCAGGCGGCGCGTCTGGACGACGGCAAGGAGATCCTGCAGGAGACCCGCCACTGGGATGAGGCCACGCAGACCACCGCCGGCGGCCGTCTCAAGTCCGACGCCGACGACTACCGCTACTTCCCGGATCCCGACCTCGTCATGCTCCACATCACCAAGGAGCACATCGAGGAGATGAAGGCCCAGATGCCGGAGATGCCGCGCGAGCGCCGCAACCGTCTCAAGGCCGAATGGGGCCTGAGCGACCTGCAGATGCGCGACATCCTCAACGCCGACGCGCTCGACCTGATCGAGGAGACCGTCAAGGCCGGCGCCAAGGCCGCCGGTGCCCGCAAGTGGTGGCTGGGCGAGCTGAGCCGCGAGGCCAACGCCAAGGGCGTCTCGCTCGAAGAGCTGCCAATCACCCCGGCCGACGTCGCCGAGGTCGAGAAGCTCATCGCCGACGGCAAGCTCAACGACAAGCTCGCCAAGCAGACCGTCGCAGGCGTGCTCGCCGGCGAAGGCACTCCGGACGAGGTCGTCAAGAAGCACGGCTTCCAGGTCGTTTCCGACGACGGCGCGCTCGAAAAGGCCGTCGACGAGGCACTCGCGGCCAACCCGGACATCGTCGAGAAGCTCAAGAGCGGCAACATGAAGCCGATGGGCGCGATTATCGGCGCTGTCATGCGCGCCACCCGCGGCCAGGCCGACGCGAAGGCCGTCACCAAGATCGTGATGGGCAAGATCAAGTGACGTTCCGGCGATTGCCGAACGTTGCCTGATTGATGGCATCGAAAGGCGTGCGTTTTTGCGATGAGAGGAATCGTAAAAACGCACGCCTTTCTGCATTTTGTTGCTTTTTATCTGCTTTTACATGCCTTTTCGTACGATTCACGCGTCGGCTGGGGAGGTTTCACGGGGATTTTGCCTAACAAAACTCCCAGCTGGCGTTCAGTCGGGTACAATACCGTCGGTATGGGCGCGGCGAGGGACCGCGCCGAGAAACATAGGAAACGATAATCATGTCAGAGTACGCTGAAACCACAGCGAAGGAACAGACGACGGACCAGCGGGCGAGGGAGCTGCCGGAACGCATCGTCATTCCGCCCATCAAGGGCGAGATGGTGCACTTGCGCCCCGCCACCATCGACGACATCGCACGCATGGAGGTCATTGAGGCGTACGTCGGCGCATCCGGCATCACCGGCAAGGACCGCGTGGCCGAACGTGGCGCTGTGAACGCGTGGGTGCGTCGTTCCGTGGCATGGTCCAATGGCGAAAAATCGAACGAATCCGGCGTGGGGGATCCGGAATCTCGTCGTACCATCGCATGGTCCATCGTCACCGAAGCCGACCATGACGGCGACGGCGAGCTTGACGCGGCCTCTTCCGACAACGTGATCGGCATGATCTTCCTCATCGACATCGACGGCTGGGCACGTTCCGCCCGCATCCAAGTGGTGCTCGGCAAGGACTACCGCGGCCGCGGCTACTCGCGAGACATCATGCCCCGCGTGATGACGTACGGCTTCGCGCCGGAACCGGCGGGCCTCGGCATGCACCGCATTTGGGTGGCCGTGCCGGAACAGAACACGCGTTCCGTATCCGTCTACCAGTCGCTCGGCTTCGTGCCGTCCGGCCGTTCGCGCGATGCCCTGTGGAACGCGTCGGAGAACCGTTACCAGGACCTCATCGTCATGGACACGCTCGTCGACGAATTCGACCCGATCCGCTCGCTCGACGCGTTCGGCATGCACGTGATCGAAGACAATCCGGGCGTCAAGGAGGCGTTGAGCGCCCGCGAACACTCGATCGCCATCCAACTCAACTTCGTACATAAGGGCGATGCGGACGATGCCGCAGCGGCAGGCCAGAGTGGAGACACGGCGCAGACCTCCGCCGACGAGACGTCTGCCGCGCCATCGCAGGAATCGCAGCCGAACGAAGCATCCGGAACGGCGAAGACGGACCAGAAGGCCGGCGATGCCGACAACAACTGGCCGTACAGCTCGGATGAGCGCAAAACCTCGAAGGATGCTTGGTGGCGCACGCTTGGACGTGGCCGCAAGCGCGACACGGAAGGCAGACGATGAGCGCCGAGGACCTCGACAACTACGAAACCGACGCCGAGCTGTCCCTATACAAGGAATACCGCGACGTCATCAAACTGTTCACCTACGTTGTGGAGACCGAGCGCCGCTTCTATCTGGCCAACAAGGTCGATTTCAACGTGCGTTCCGCCGGCCAGGACGTCTACTTCGACGTGCGGCTGACCGACGCGTGGGTGTGGGACGTCTACCGTTCCAGCCGTTTCGTCAAGAACGTGCGCATCGTCACGTTCAAGGACGTGAACGTCGAGGAAGTGCAGAAAACCGACATCGACATTCCCGACAGCATGTAGCGGACCTACGGAAAACCAGTCTTCGGCGGAAGCCGTACGGCTGGTTTTCCTTCTATCAGGGCGATTGCTGTCGGACTTGGCGGTGATTTTGTGTGCATGCGCACAGGTGCGCTGTGCGTTTCCCTACCTTCGGGTAGAATATCTTCGATTTTGTTTGTAAGGAGACTTCAAAGTGACGCAAAAGCAATCCGTGGTCATCATCGGTGGCGGCCCTGCCGGCCTGACTGCCGCTTGGGAGCTCGTCAAGGACGGTGGCTCCGAACAGTACGACGTGACCGTGCTGGAAGCCACCCGCGAATTCGGCGGCATCTCCCGCACCGTCAAGCATGACGGCAATCGTATGGATATCGGCGGCCACCGCTTCTTCTCGAAGGACGACCGCATCATGGACTGGTGGAAGGACGTTCTGCCGCTGCAGGGCGCACCCAGCTATGATGACAAGAAGCTCCACCGCGAGCATGATATGGAGCCGGGCGGCCCGGATCCGGAAATCGAAGACAAGGTGATGCTCAAGCGCCACCGCGTGTCCCGCATCTACTGGAACCGCCACTTCCTCGACTACCCGATTTCCCTGAGCGCCAACACCCTGAAGGCCATGGGCTTCAAGCTCACCATGGTCGCCGGCTTCAGCTACCTGAAGTCCATGGTGCACAAGCTGCCGGAAACCAACCTGGAGAACTTCTACATCAACCGTTTCGGCCGTAAGCTCTACTCCATGTTCTTCGAGGGCTACACCGAGAAGCTGTGGGGCCGTCACCCGTCCGAAATCTCCGCCGACTGGGGTGCGCAGCGCGTCAAGGGCCTGAGCATCATGGGCGTGCTGAAGAACGCCTTCCAGAAGCTCCTGCCGAAGAAGCGCGACAACTCCGAAGTCGAAACCTCCCTCATCGAGGAATTCTGGTATCCGAAGCTTGGCCCGGGCCAGCTGTGGGAAACCGTCGAATCCAACTGCGAAGCCGCCGGCGTGAAGGTCATCACCGACGCCAATGTGGTGGAAATTCGCCAGAAGGACGGCAAGATCGCATCCGTCGTGTACGAGGATTCCGAAGGCAACCGCACCGAAATGGCCGCGGACGACTTCATTTCCTCCATGCCGGTCAAGGACCTTGTCAACGCCGTGGACGCCTCCGACCAGCCGGCTCCGAAGGATATGACCGAAATCGCCAACGGCCTGCCGTACCGCGATTTCGTCACCGTCGGCCTGCTCGTCAAGCACCTGCGCCTGACCAACACCACCGACATTCCGACCCTCGGCAACCCGCCGATCGTGCCGGATTGCTGGATTTACGTGCAGGATCCGGGCTACAAGGTCGGCCGTCTGCAGATCTTCAACAACTGGAGCCCGTACCTGGTCAAGGACGTCGACAACACCGTGTGGATTGGCCTCGAATACTTCTGCGAGGAAGGCGACTCCTTCTGGAACATGACCGACGAGGAAGCCACCAAGTTCGCCATCCAGGAGCTCACCCGCATGCAGGTCATCAACGGCCCGCAGGACGTGCTCGACTCCCACCGCGAACGCGTCAAGAAGGCTTACCCGGCCTACTTCGACACCTACGACCGCATGCCCGAACTCGTCGACTACCTCGACTCCTTCGGCAACCTGTACTGCGTTGGCCGTAACGGACAGCACCGTTACAACAACATGGACCACTCCATGGCCACCGCCATCGAAGCCGTCAAGGACATCAAGAGCGGCGAAACGTCGAAAGACAACGTGTGGTCGGTCAACACTGACAAGTCCTACCACGAAGAAAAGTAGAAAAATAAATAACGCGTGCGTATACGCCCTTTCTCCGGCGCTCGACGTACCTTTGTACGCCTTCGGCCTCAGACGGGCGTCTTCGCACGCGTTATTTATTTTTCGCAGCGTAACTTTGATCAAGCCCATGCTTTTTGGCATGGGCTTTTTCATTGCGATTTTTATTGCGATTGCGCGGTGCACGAACCGCACGGGCGGACCGCGCGTGCCCGCTTTGCGTTGGTCTGGGTTGCGTTGTATGGTTAGGACAGTTCGAAAACCGCGATGTTTCGCGGCGGACTTTTCATTCGACGGAAATTTTCCGCAATTCTTTTTTACAGCTGTCGCGGGCGCATGCCTGTGGAAGCCAAGGAAAGGCAACTACCAGTGGCAACAAGCCCTAATCTCGATGATATGAAACTGCCCGAGCTCAAGGAGCTCGCCAAGCAGATGGGACTTCGTGGTGTCTCCACCATGCGCAAGACCGAACTGATCGCAACACTTCAAGCCGCCCGTTCCGGCGGCCAGGCTCCGGCCGGCGTCACCGTGCGCGCGCCAAAGTCCGCTCCCGCCGCAGACGCTGAGGTCAAATCGGCAAAGGACAAGAAGGCCGATGAAGCCAAGCAGGAGGAACGCCCCGTCCGTGCCAAGCAGGCCAAGTCCGCGGAATCCTCCGAAGTCGCGGATGCCGTGGCAGCGGTGGACGCGTTGAAGCCGAACGATGAAGCGCCGAAGCGTCGTCGCCATCGTGACGCCGAAGCCGGCGCCGACCTGCTCGCCGAACTGGGCCTTGACGATGCCGCTCCGAAGCAGGATGACCGCCGTCGCCGTCGTGATGACGACCGTAGGGACGATTTCGAGCCGCGTCGCCGCCGTCGCGTGGCGGACGGGCCGAAGAGCGAAGACGTCGTGCGCGACCTTGATGACATCCTCGCCACGCTGCCGTCGCAGGAAGACGCCGATGATGATAAGCGTCGCGACGAGACCGAAGACAACGAATACCGTCACAGCCGTGGACGCAACGATCGCCGTGGCCGCCGTATGCGTGTCCGTGACCGCGATTACGACGAGCGTGACGAGCGTCGCGGCAGGGGCGATCGCAATGATCGCAACGACCGTAACGATCGCGCCGACCGCATGGACCGCAACGCCGACCGCGACCAGCGCAACGATCGTATGGATCGCGCCGACCGCGACCAGCATCGCGACGAGCCGAAGGAAGACCTCGTGCCGGTCGCCGGCATCGTCGACGTGCTCGACTCCTACGCGTTCGTGCGTACGTCCGGCTACCTGCCGGGACCGAACGACGTGTATGTCTCCATGGGCCAGGTCAAGAAGTACGGCCTGCGCAAGGGCGACGCCGTGCACGGCTCCATCCGCGCCCCGCGTGAAGGCGAACGTCGCAACCAGCGTCAGAAGTTCGTGCCGCTGCAGTCCATCGACTCCATCAACGGCATGAGCGTCGAGGAAGCGCAGCATCGTCCGCAGTTCAGCAAGCTCACCCCGCTGTATCCGCAGGAACGCCTGAAGCAGGAGACCACGCCGAACAAGCTCACCGGCCGCCTCATCGACATCGTGGCGCCGATCGGCAAGGGCCAGCGTGGCCTGATCGTGTCCCCGCCGAAGGCCGGCAAGACCATCACCCTGCAGAACATCGCCAACGCGATCGCCACCAACAATCCGGAAGTCCACCTGATGGTCGTCCTCGTGGACGAACGTCCGGAGGAAGTCACCGACATGGAACGCACGGTGCAGGGCGAGGTCATCTCCTCCACCTTCGACCGTCCGGCCTCCGACCACACCACCGTCGCCGAACTGGCCATCGAACGCGCCAAGCGTCTCGTGGAGCTCGGCCAGGACGTGGTGGTGCTGCTCGACTCCATGACCCGTCTGGCCCGCGCCTACAACATCGCCGCGCCGGCCTCCGGCCGCATCCTGTCCGGTGGTGTGGACGCGCAGGCCCTCTACCCGCCGAAGAAGTTCTTCGGCGCCGCCCGCAACATCGAAAACGGCGGCTCCCTGACCATCATCTCCTCCGCGCTGGTGGAAACCGGTTCCAAGATGGACGAGGTGATCTTCGAGGAATTCAAGGGCACCGGCAACATGGAACTGCGCCTGAGCCGTGAGCTCGCCGACAAGCGCCTGTTCCCGGCCATCGACGTGAACGCCTCCGGCACCCGCCGCGAGGAGCTCATCACCGATCCGCAGGAACTGCCGATCATCTACCGTCTGCGTCGCCTGCTGGGCGGCCTCGAGCCGGAACAGGCCTACCAGACGCTCGTGCCACGCCTGAAGAAGACAGCGACCAACCGCGATTTCATGGCGTCGCTCATCCAGCAGAGCGGCAACGCCACCAACGGCAACTGAGTCGTCGGCTGCAAGCGAATCTGAAGGTTTGAGGGGCTGCATGGCAATCGCCGTGTAGCCCCTTTCCTATGCGTACGTTTCGACGAATTTCGTGAAATTGGCCACTTTTTGGACAACGTTGTCAATTAAAAAATAGGTAAAAATACGACGAGAAAAGATAAATGGGAAAAATATATATGGTCGATATGGGGGTATGAGCTAAATAAAACAAAGATATTTCATGACAGCGTTGCGCCGTCCGGATAAACTGCGGCGATTCCGCGACGGTATGTGCGCGGTAGTGGGTATGGTAAGGAAGAAAAAGAACATGGAACTGCAGTGGGGACGGTCGATTGCGGCCGGTGCAGTGGATTGTTGGAAAAGGGGTATGAATGACCAACAGTGACAATGGTCCGGTAGACGCACGTACGGTTGCGAGCCAGCTCGACGCGACCGATGGCGTAATCCTCGACATGCTTGAAAAGGATGGCCGAGCCACGCTGTCCCACCTTTCCGAGGCGACAGGCCTGTCCGTGTCCGCCGTGCAGTCGCGCGTGCAGAAGCTTGAGCGTCGCGGCGTGATCCGCGGCTACAAGGCGGTTATCGACGACGAGCGCCGCGGCCTTGCGGTGAACGCCTACATCGCGGTCACGCCCATCGATTACTCCCAGGAAGCCGAGATTCCAGACAAGCTCAAAAACATCGACGGCATCATGTCCTGCGATTCCGTCGCCGGTTCGCCCAGCTTCATGCTCACCGTTCGCGTCGAATCGCCCAGCAAGCTCGAAGAGCTGTTGAACCTCATCCATCGCACGGTGTCGGTCAGCACCGAAACCACCATCGTGCTGCAGCGTTACTTCGCGAAGTGACCGCTGTTCGGCAGATGCCGCGGTAGGGTGCGCGGTAGGCTTATACCCATGAGCGACAGCGAACATGACTGGCTTCGGCCAGAAGAAGAAACCGGATCCGAAACCATCATCGACGCGCGCACCGCGCAGAACAACCCCGAAGTGGCCGATGTGGTGGCTAAAATCGCCTCGCTGCGCCAATCGATAGACAACGTCGACACCGCCATCGTCTCGCTGCTGGCGGAACGGTTCAAATACACGTCGCAGGTGGGTGTGCTCAAGGCGCGTGCGGGCTTCGCGCCGGCCGATTACCAGCGTGAACATGCCCAGATCGAGCGTCTGCATCGCATTGCCGACGAAGCCGGACTGGATCCGGAAATCGCCGAAATGTACCGCGAATTCGTGGTGACCGAGGCCAAGCGCCGCCACAAGCGCATCGCCGAAAACGGGGGAGACCCGGGCGTACTCGACGTTTTCGCCTGAGCCGTCCGTTTTCCTCGCGCCCCGCGCGAACGTCCATTGCCGACGGGCATGCCGGGCACTACATTAAATGCCTTGGAAAGTTGTTTCGATTGCGATTGAGAGGTCCGGCATGCGCCACGCCACCGCGAACCGTCCATCCGGTGCCCGACGCCCGCTTGCCGCGGCGATCGCGGTCGCCGTCATCACCGCCGCTCCCGTCGCGGCAGTCGGCGTGAACGACGCGATATCGGCCTTGCAACAGAATGGGCAGTACGCGGCCGATGCATCGCATGATGACGTGATGAGCGCCTACACCTCCATCGACAAACCAGGCCGCCTTTTCCTGACCAACAGCGGATCCTCCACGTCGAAACGCGTTCCCAAAGGCGTTGTCGCATTGCCGTGGAAAATATCCGCCTCCTTCACCCTCAACGGGCCCGACGTAAGCGTTTCCGACGTTTCCGGCGCTTCCGGCATGATCGGCATACGCATCGCCCTGCATGCCACGAAACCCGACGTGACCGCCAATCTGACGCCAATCGTCGCCTTCACCATTCCCGGACGCGTCGGCAGTGACGTGACCGCCGATGACGGCGTGCTCGTCTCATCCGACAACACCTCGACCCTGGTGGCTGCGGCCGGCAAACCGGGCGAGGACCTGACCTTCAACGCCTACGTGACGGCGAAGCACTTCACCATGAGCTCACTGTCCATCGCCGCGGTGGAAGGCAACGTTCAGCAATCACTGCCTGACCTGACCAAGCGCGCAACCACCTTGGTGGACGGTCTGACCAACGTCGGCTCGCAACGCAACCGCAAGCTCATCGCCCAACTGGAACAGCTCAGAGACAACGAGAAAGCGCTTGCCAAACAGACCATCGCCGTACGTTCCAAAGCGCACGATCAGGCGTTCGACGGCTACATCGACGCGTACGTGGGCTCATACACCACGCATCTGTCCGGTTCGATCGGCAACGCCACACAGCTTCCCGCCATTCTCGGCACCGCGTCCGAACTGAACGGCGATACCTCCGTAGCTAAATCCGTGGCAGACCTGGCCAACGCCGTCAACGACGTGAGCGCCGCATACCGGCATATCGGCGCGGCCGACGCCGTCGACGAGGTGATTCGCACCATCGAACAGCGTGGCACATCCGGCTTGGTGAACGAGCTCACCAAGCGCGCCGGCGAGGAACAACAGCGCGGCTCCAAAGACTACAGTGCCGGCCAATCGCAGCTGTCCGCGGCCATGATCCCGTATTCGATGGATTTCACCGACGCATACACGGCTCGGCTTAAGGAACTGGGCGCCACCGCAGGCACGGCTGGCAGCTACGAAACCCAGGCGATCGCCGACGTGCGTGCCGGCATCAAAGACAATGAGAAGCTCAAAACCGCGTCCGACAAGGTGTCCGCGGCGATGACCGCGTTGGCGGACGCCAGCGAGCACACCGGACAGGCCAGCGCATTCCACCAGATCGTGCTGCGATTCGCCGACCAGCTGGATTCGGATGACGACACGTCCGAATCGGGCGCTGCCGATGACGCTTCTGTGCTGGACACGTTGCGTTCCGCCTCCGCCAGCCAATCGTTGTGCGCGAAAGCCGAGAAACGGCGGTCCCGTGCGCAACGCAAGGCCGAACGCGCGCAGGCGAAGAACAACACCGCCGATTCGACCAGCTTGGTCGATGACAAGAACGCCATCAGCATGGATGATGTGATGAGCTACGCGGGCGGACTACGCCCGTCGTTCGGCGCCGCAGCGGACACCACGTCGAAGAATGTGGCGAAAGTCGGGGGAGTGGACGGCTCTTCGAAGAACAGCGGTGGCGATTCGTCCGACGGTTCGGCGGATTCGTCCGCCAGCTCGCTACCAATTACCGGCTATGGCTTGGCGAAAACCGGTTTCACGCCGGATAATGGCGATTTGATTGACGAGACGGTCGAATTGGCCGCCGCTGCGGAAGTTTTCGACGATGCGCTGCAGGCTGGATTGGGTGGGAACGGTTCCGGAAATTCGTCCGCTGGCCCGCAGTACCTCCTGTCCGTTCCGGTGCTGTAGAGCACGCGGTTTGTGCGATGCGCTAAATCCGATAGTGCTCCGTCGCTTACGTGGTACGTTTCGGGGTTTTTGATTGCGATTTCCGCCTCCGCTTGTGCATTCGTTGAGATTACGCCCATAAAAACCATTTTTCGCGTACGGGTTTGTGCGCAGGGGCAGGAATGTACGCTGAGAACAGCCGAGAACGGGATAAGGACGGTTCTATGCGCGCACGTCTTGCGATTTAGGGCGATTCTGCACGGACGTGAGCAAAAGGGGATATGATTTCGACCGTTTTGCCTGCGATTTATACCCCTTTTCGCTCACGAAAGCATTTTTCCCGCGATTTTGACTGAATATGAGCAAAAGGGGGCACGGTTAGTTGCAGACAATGACGGGATATACGAGGGGCCTCTCCTTCATGCAAAGGAAAGGCCCCTCGTATGTGGGTGAAGTGAGCGGCTGCGCTACAAAAGCCGCTGGCGGCTCACCTCAGAGACTCACTTCTTCGGTTTCTTGGCCGGCGGTTCGCCTAGCTCGCTTTCGGCGACCGTCACATCGGCGGCCTCGTCCTCACCCTCGGCGGCAGCCGGTGCGGTGAAGGCGATCGGTCCGGTCACGCGACCAGCTTCGGCGATATCGCCCAGCGCGGCCTCGATGGACCCGCGCACATCGTCGGCAACGGCAAGCGTCACAGACAAGATCGGGGTCTTCATCGAAACCTTGGCCTTCGACTTGATGCCACGCAGCGCGGCCAGAGCCTCACCGGCATGAGCAAGCAGATCGGCGGATGCGTCGCCGGCGGCGGCCGTGTACACGTCGGCCACAGGCCATGCTGCGCGGTGCACGGAGCCTTCGCCCTCATGCATCCAGCTCCACACTTCTTCGGTGGCATACGGCAGGTACGGGGCCAGCAGGCGCGCGAACGCATCAAGACCCAGGCCCAGCGTGGTGCGTGCGGACTTCACCGCGGCCTCGCTTGGCACGTTGCCGGTGGAATCGGCGGTGCCGTAGGCGCGGTTCTTGACCAGCTCGATGTAGTCGTCGCAGAACTGCCAGAAGTAGTTCTCGATGACTTCCAGAGCCTTGGAATGCTCGTAGTTGTTGAGATCGTCGGTGGCTTCGCGGACCACGGCGGCCATCCTGGCCATGGCGGCGCGGTCGAGCGGCTCGGTCACGTCGGCCGGGTTCCATGCGGCGACTGCCGGAGCGCCCACGTGATGGTTCTCGTCCTCACGGCCGATGGCCAGCGCGAACTTGGTGGCGTTGAGCAGCTTGATGGCAAGACGACGGCCGATCTTCATCTGGCCTTCGTCGTACGTGGCGTCCAGGCCCAGACGTGCGGCCGCGGCCCAGTAACGCACCGCGTCGGCGCCGAACTGCTTGATCGGCTTGTCCGGCACGACCACGTTGCCCTTGGACTTCGACATCTTCTTGTGGTCCGGATCGAGGATCCAGCCCGACAGCGTGGTGTTGGACCACGGCAGGCACTTGTTCTCCAAGTGCGCGCGGTCCATGGTGGAGAATAGCCAGGTACGGATGATGTCCTGACCCTGCGGACGCAGGTCCATCGGGAAGGTGGCGTTGAAAATGGCCTGGTTCTCTTCGCCCGGCTCCTCCCAACGGGTCACGATCTGCGGGGTGAGCGACGAAGTCGCCCAGGTGTCCATGATGTCCGGCTCGGCGGTGAAGCCACCCGGCACGTCACGCTGATCCTCGGTGTAGCCTTCCGGCACATCGTCGGTCGGGTCGATCGGCAGACGGTCCTCGCTCGGGGTGATCGGATGGTCGTAATCGGCGGTGCCATCCTCCTTCACCGGGTACCACAGCGGGAACGGAACGCCGAAGAAGCGCTGACGGGAGATCAGCCAATCGCCGTTGAGGCCGTGCACCCAATTCTCGTAACGCACGCGCAT
>ERZ773145.2558-NODE-2558-length-12708-cov-2.408283_pt1 | contig 12708 bp, 7 predicted proteins | sample MGYA00580848_ERZ773145 | MGnify/ENA primary metagenome ERZ773145 (study PRJEB29015, sample SAMEA2737858) | human gut metagenome | biome: human gut; feature: human-associated habitat; material: faeces | place: China | collected 2012 ... | reverse complement strand
CGATTTTATATCTTTATGATTATAGAAGAAAAGATAATCAGTTTTGGTTTCTATGTCATTTAATATTTCTGATATCTTCACTTTATTAAAATGCATACTTACCCTTGTAGATTGTGAATATGTATCTATCGCATAAAGGGAGAATGTGTTTAACAGAAGAAAGGTTATAAATAGTTTCATAAATAAAATGAATTGAAGAAAGTGTTTTTGTTGGGTAAAAACTGGTATTAGTCTAAGTTTTTTCATAACTTTGTTTCATTGTTTTAAATTTTTCAAGATTTGATTCAATAATTTGCTCGCGGAAAGATGTTGCAGCATCTTTCCGCTTTCATTTTCTGTTCGGTATTATTTCATAGGCAAAAAGGTTTTAAAATTAATAAATAATTATCTGATGTTCGTTTATCTCATATTTGAAAGGTTTTGTAGTTTTTACTACATCAAGAATATGTTCAAGTGAGTCACTCACCTTGAATTTCCCGGTACACTCATAGGTTGCAATTTCCGGTCTTTTAATAATAATCTCTTTGTTGTAATATTGTCCTAAGCGCTCCAGCATCTGGTTAAATGGAGTCTTATAAAATGAATTATATCCTGATATCCATGATGAGGCATTTTTTATTTCCTTATTGTTATAAACAGTCATTTTTTGTGTCGTTTTATCATATATAGCTTGCTGCCCGGGTTTCATCTTAAGGATGTCTTTTTCGTTATTATTTAGAATAATAGATCCATCGAACAAGGTCGTTTCAAAATGATTGCTTTCTTCATAAGCATATACATTGAACGTTGTTCCTAAAACCCTGATAGAGTGTAGCGGAGTCTTTACAATAAAAGGCTTCTCCTTATTTTTTGTTATATCAAACCAACCTTCTCCGTTTAATTGCACTGTTCTGTCCTTGCCGGTGAATTGCTCTGGGTATTTTAGCGTTGTTCCCGAATTAAGCCATGCAACAGAACCGTCTGGTAGAGTTATTTTAGCTTGATTGCCTACAGGAATTTCAATTGTGTTGTAACTCACAGGATTTCTCTCCATACTTGTTGAAAAATAGAAATAAGAAAGGAGTACTGCTACTATAGCAACTGCTGCTATTTTACCTATTGTTTCAAGAGTATGCTGTAATTTCCTGTGCTTGAATGATTCATGTTTGTTTTTACCAATAGTCCTTTTTCTGATAATCTCAAAATCAGATTCGTACGGATTGTCTACATAATCTGCTGTAATAAGAGACATGTCCCACACCTTACGAATCTTCTTGTAATATTGCTTATTATCATCCGATTCATCGATCCAGTTCAGGAATTCTTCTTTTTCTTCCCGAGTCGCATGTCCCAAGATGTATTTAAATATTTTATTATCATCCATAATATATGTATATTAGTACCTAACATATATATATTTTGCGAAAACAATGTTCCCCTAAAAAAAGAAGATATTTTTTTTAGAAAAATAGAAGAAATCTTAGATATGGCGATAAAGATAAACGTAATTGCTTGATTGCCTTTGAGATATGGAATTCGATGCTTTTTTCGGATAAATTTACCCTTTGTGCTATTTCTTTGTTGGATAAGTATTCTTTCCGGCTCATCCGGAAAATTTTTTGTGTTAGTTCCGGCAATTCGGTTAGGGTTTCCTCAATTATCTTTTTTATGTCTTCGATATACAAGGAAGTTGTGTTTATGGAATCCAGTGTATAGAGTTTAAGATTCATTTCCCGCACTGCGTTATCGTATAAACTTTTTTCTACTAGTACTCTTCTACGTTGTTTCTCAATATAGTTCCATACTTTTAATTTTACTATCTGTACAAGTAATGCATGAAGATTTGAATCTTCTTCCAGTATTTCCCGCTTTTCCCACAATACAACAAATGAGTCTTGGACAATATTTTCAGCTGCATCCGAATTTTCAGTATATGAACAGGCAAAGCGTACTAATCCCTGGTAATATTTATTGAATACTATTTGGAAAGCTCTTTCAGAGCTATTTCTAATTGCACTTATTAGTTCATTATTGTCCATGAAAAATAATTATCATTACTATATTCAGCACAGCTGGAAGAATAGTGTATGTAAATAAAGATATTTTTTAAGATAATGCTGTAATAAAGAGTGTAATATTAATATATTTTCACTATTCTTTGTTTATGTGTATCTTCCACATGTTTTTTGTTTGTTATGTATCCGATGTTATACAAATCTTTGTTTTTTTATTAAGTAATTTCCGGATGGGTGTATCGTAATAAATATTTCGTTTTTTATTCTTATCAAGATTTCGTAATATTGCATTTTATTAGAAATATGGATAGTCATATATTGGAAAGAATACGAAATACTGAAATAAATAAGATCATGAAAAAGATTTGCCTTCTTCTCTTTTTGTTTTGTACTTGCATTGCTCAAGCACAAAATGCTTATCGCACAAACAAAGATATATCTTATGTCTCTGGCTCCGAAACGGATACCTATCGTTTGGAACGTTGTAAACTGGATATTTATTATCCTGAAAACAAGAAGGATTTCTCAACTATTGTCTGGTTTCACGGTGGTGGTATGGAAGGTGGAAATAAATTTATTCCCAAAGAATTGAGAGAACAAGGGTTTGCAGTAGTGGCGGTGAATTACCGTTTGAGTCCGAAAGCAAAGAATCCGGCTTACATCGAAGATGCGGCTGAAGCTGTGGCATGGGTTTTCAAGAATATTGAAAAGTATGGTGGTCGTAAGGATCACATTTTTGTTTCCGGTCATTCTGCGGGAGGTTATCTTTCGTTGATTCTGGCAATGGATAAAAAGTACATGGCAGCATACGGAGCAGATGCCGATAGTGTAGCTGCTTATCTTCCGGTGAGTGGTCAGACGGTGACACATTTCACTATTCGTAAGGAACGCGGTTTGCCTGACGGTATTCCGGTGGTTGATGAGTATGCTCCGGTAAATAAGGCCCGCAAGGAAACTGCTCCTCTCGTGTTGATTACGGGGGACAAGCATCTGGAGATGGCGGCAAGATATGAAGAAAATGCGTTGTTGGAAGCTGTCTTGAAAAGTATAGGTAACAAGAAGGTGACTTTGTATGAAATGCAAGGATTCGATCATGGTCAGGTACTCGGTCCGGCATGTTGTCTGATTGCAGATTATGTGAAGAGATTCAAATGATATATTGTTCTGGCAAGAAGTCAGATATATGTGGTATGAATTTACCACATATATGGTATTTACCCTGAACAGAATCCGCACTATCTTTGTCATATATTAAAACAAGAGAAATTTAAAACAGATATATATGGAAAAGATAGCAAGAAAATTGACGGATTTGGTAGGTAATACTCCGTTATTGGAACTTAGTAACTATAATACAAGTAACGACCTGAAAGCTCGTCTGATTGTAAAGATTGAGTCTTTCAATCCGGCAGGAAGCGTGAAGGACCGCATAGCATTGGCTATGATTGAGGATGCAGAAACGAAAGGAATTTTGCATCCCGGAGCAACTATCATTGAACCGACCAGCGGGAATACCGGCGTGGGGTTGGCTTTTGTTTCGGCAGCTAAAGGCTATAAACTGATTCTGACGATGCCCGATACCATGAGTATCGAACGGCGTAATCTTCTGAAAGCTTTAGGTGCGGAATTAGTATTGACTCCTGGTGCAGATGGTATGAAAGGAGCCATTGCCAAAGCTGAAGAACTGAAAGCGGTCACTCCGGGGGCAGTCATCTTACAACAATTTGAGAATCCTGCTAACCCCGCCATGCATTTACGGACTACCGGTCTGGAAATATGGAGAGATACCGAGGGGAAAGTCGATATCTTTGTGGCCGGAGTAGGTACTGGCGGGACAGTTAGCGGTGTAGGGGAAGCGCTGAAGATGCGTGATCCGAGTATAAAGATCGTGGCAGTAGAACCTTTTGATTCTCCGGTACTCTCGGGAGGAAAACCAGGTCCACATAAGATTCAGGGAATCGGTGCAGGGTTTGTTCCTAAAACGTACAAGGCTTCTGTCGTAGATGAGATTATTCAGGTGCAGAATGACGATGCCATTCGTACGAGTCGTGAATTGGCTAAACAGGAAGGTTTGTTGGTAGGCATATCTTCAGGAGCAGCCGTATATGCTGCTACGGAACTGGCGAAGCGACCGGAAAATGCAGGGAAAATGATTGTTGCATTATTACCCGATACAGGCGAACGTTATTTATCTACCATTTTGTATGCTTTTGAGGAATATCCTTTGTAATAATGCCGCTTTCCTTCAGATAAAAACAACCGCTCCTTTGGGCTCAAACGATTGTCTTTTTTTTGTAGACATACGGTCGTTTGGATCAAGAGGAGCGGTTGTTTAAATTTGGTTGAACAGCCGTTTGAGGCTGTTCAGCCGGTTAGATGATAATTTGAGTTCACCACAAAGTAACGCAGTGTCTCATAGAGTTATTGTCGGGAGTGTATACATTAATAATGTGCATTTACTTATAAATACCTACTTATAAATGCCTACTTATAAGTAATAGTCAATACTTGATTTCCGCATTGCATACGGAAATCCCCTTGTTCCAGTACCCATTGCCCGTCAGAATTGACAAAAGCCAAGTCGCTGCCTTTGATGGATAGAGTGACAGTTTGGGTTTCGCCCGGTTGCAGTTCCACCTTTTTGAAGGCTCGTAACCGGCGGTTTTCGGGAGTAAGCGAAGCCACAAGATCACTGCTGAATAGCATGACAACTTCTTTTCCGGCATATTTACCGGTATTGGTTACGTCTATGGAAAAGTGCAAATCATCTCCTGTGGTAAACGAAGATTTGTCCGTTTGGAAGTTGCTGTATTCGAAAGTGGTGTAGCTCAATCCGTATCCGAAAGGCCATTGAACGGAGACTACCGCATTGTAGTCGTAAGCTCCTTCCATTTTGTCCATCTCTTCACTCACCCGATAATCGTAGGTAGTCAGTGCTGCCTCGTGTCGCGGATATGTGTAAGGCATCTTGGCACTGGGGTTCACGTCTCCTGCCAGAATGTTCGCCAATGCGTCGCCACCATAGTTTCCGGGTAATAGAATGTCAATAACAGCATCAGCCAATGGCTCCAACTCGTTGATAATGCGGGGACGGCCCTCATTGAGTATCAGGATGATCGGTTTACCTGTAGCGGCAAGTGCCTTTACCAGTTTGCTTTGGTTGGCAGAGATGGCAAGTTCGGAAAGATTACCGGGTGTTTCGCAATATGAATTCTCACCGATGCAGGCGATAATAATATCCACGTTGCGGGCGGCGGCCACAGCTTTCTCAATCTCCGGTTCATTTTCTTCCATGTAAGCACCTTCGGGTTTGTAGGTTACGCCCTGTTCCAGACGGACATGATCGGCTCCGAATTTGTTGCAGATTGCTTCGTAAATGGTGTTATATTTGTCGGCAAATCTGTCGGTCAGATGTCCTTGCCACGAATAGCTCCAACCGCCGTTCAAGCAACGCATAGAGTTGGCGTTCGGACCGGTTACCAGTAGCTTTTTCCCTTGAGGAAGCGGAAGAATATTATCTTTATTTTTTAGCAATACTTCCGATTCTTCGGCTGCATGAAGTGCGATAAGTGCATGCTCCTTGCTGCCGAAGAGAGGATAATCTTTCAATAAAGTGTTCGGATGATCGAACAGACCCAGACGGAATTTAAGTCTAAGCACCCGGCGGACGGCATCGTCAATACGGCTCATGGGTATTTTCTTCTCTTGCACTAACTCTTTTAGTAGTGTACAATAATTGAGATCATACGGTTCCATAGCCATGTCTATACCTGCATTGATTGCCATTTCGATGGCTTCTTTTTTGTTTGCCGCCACATGTTCGCGGGTATAAAGATTGTTGATGTCCGCCCAGTCGGTGATTAACATTCCGTCCCATCCTAAGTCTTCTTTCAGCCATTGTGTAAGGAGTTCGCGGTCGGCGTGCACAGGCTTTCCGTTGATGGAACCACTGTTGACCATTATAGTCAGTGCACCAGCTTCCACACAAGCCTTGAACGGTGCAAAACATTTCTCACGCAGTTCGGAAACCGATATATAAGCCGGTGTGCGGTCCTTGCCGGTACGTGGCATGCTGTATCCCATGTAATGTTTCACGGAGGTGGCGATTCGGTCGGCGGGAATATGGTTAGGATCATCTCCTTGGAAGCCTCGGACAGCAGTGCTGCCCATAATGGCATTGACTAAACAGTCTTCTCCATAATTTTCCCATACACGCGGCCAACGGGGATCACGTGCCATATCGACAGTGGGGGAGTATGTCCAGGGACAATTGCTAGCCCTTGTTTCATAAGCCGTTACACGTGCCGCTTCGTAGGTCAAATTCGGATTGAAGGCAGCACCCATATTGATATTTTGAGGAAAGAGCGTGCCGCCCAATGTATAGGTAGTACCATGATTCTGATCCAGGCCGTAGATACATGGAATACCAATCTCCGCCATCGACAGTTCTTGTATTCGACCGATAATCTCGTTCCACTTTTCAGGGCTTTGTGCTACCGGGCCGGGAGCATTGAGAAACGAACCTACCTTGTATTCAGCAATCGCTTTGTGGAGTTTTGCCTCGTCCAATTGGAATTCTCCATTTATTGTCTCTCCTAATACATCAATAGCAAGCTCGGTCATTTGCCCTATCTTGGCGTCAAGGTCCATCTCTGATAGAAGCTTTTCCACTTGTTGTTCTATTTTAGCGTCTTCAGGAATGGCAGTGGGAACTGCCTGTTTGGAACAGGCAGTCATTGCGATAGATGCGGTCATTAATATAATATTTCTTAGTTTCATTATGATTTGTTTTTAAGTAGCATCGTTTATGTAATCTGTCATTCAGAGGGATTTAACCCGAAGAATGACAGATACTTATGGTATGAATGATTTTTAAACTTACTTAGGAACATTATTTCACGGTTACCAAATCTACATAATAGCCATGTCCTACACATAAGAATCCGGCTTCAGCTTGAATCTTATTCAACATGTCTTGTGTTAGTATCAGTGTATATTCACCGTTTTCCGTAAATTCCATCTCACCCGCCAAGCCTGTCCAATAGCCTGTGGCAAGCTGCATTTTATGATATTCGGCAGTAGGTTCTATGGAGTAGACTACTTTCAGTGTCGACCCGGCTGTGATACCGGCAAATACATCCATTGGAATCAAACCAAAAGTTTTGTTGGGATCACCGTCCGGCTTATCCCACGAAACGTAATGGTGTCCTGACCAAAGCGTTATTTCGGTAGATACGGTCACAGTCTGTTCGGTAGTCGTAATATTATCGTTCAAGAACTGCACAGCCTCTCCGCTACGGGTTTTGCCTGTCAGCGTATAGCTTCCATCAGACAAATCCGGACAAGTCAGCGTAACTTCCGTAGAAGATTGATTGCTGAATTGAGACACCGTCTGTCCGCCGATAGTTAGAGAAGCGATGTTTTCAAGATTGATACCGGAAATGGTCCAGTCCACGTTGGCAGTAGCCCGGTTAGCACCCGAAATGACAAGGGAAGCATTAGTCACTTTCACCATGTCGGCTCCATATTGATTGCCGTTGGCATCTTGCAGAACGATACGGTAATCGCCTTCGCTTACGCCTGTCGGAACGATGTATTCCAGATAATTCTCGTCTTCCGATTCAACATAAGTAGGATCGGTGATCGTGTTTCCTCCCAAGAGGATGGCTGTTACGTTCTGTAAATTACTGCCATATAAACGGGCAGTCTTACCGGGAGATACAATTCTCTCAAAGGCTACTTCTTTAGATTGAGGGTCATCAGCCAACGGATTGATCACCACTAATCCTTCACGGGAAGTCTTCTTCCCTTTCACAGTTTCCACTTCTATTTTCAAATTATACGTACCGGCTTTCAGACTACGGTTGATTTCTTTGTCGGAGTCGGTACCCGATTCTACTTCCTGCCCATCAATGAACCAGGTTACTGTGGTGTAATCTTTCGGAGTCACGGTCAGCGCTATGGATAAGTTCGCATCCCGGCTGATGTTGGCGAATGTAGCCAATTGGCCGTTCGTTCTGTCAGGGAATACCGGGGCAAGGATATGCGGATCATCATTTTCCGTCACCGTAGCGAACGGTTCTTCCTCGGTGCATGCAGTAAATGTGGAGCCTACAGCGAGTAGGGCAAATAGTGCAATATATATCTTTTTCATAATGGATGATTGTTTAATAGTTAGTTTTCAGTATCCCACCACAGAAGGCTGTGCCAATTATCTGTTCCTCCCATGCGCTCGATGGCTTCATTGTAGCTTTTCTTATTATAGGAAGATTCCAATACAGGATAGCAGAGACGTACCGGAATTTCCGTTCCACCGGTGAGATATTGTCCGAACCATATTCTGCCGGTGATTTCAACTTCGGATAACCGGAACGACGCACGTTTGCCCAACATTCGGCAGGATTGGTGAAGTGAAGAATCCAGGCCTGTGTATTGATAGCTTCAAGTTTCTGATTGTCCGTATGTCCGAACGTCCCTCTACCTTGAATGAATGCATCAAACTCTGCATCAGTAGTAGCCGTGCAACCGTAGTTGTCTGTCAGGAAATCAATAGCAGCACGTACTCCTTGCTTGTAAAGATCTTCTGCTGACACACTGCCGACATTCCATTTTTTCACGGTAGCTTCCGCCATCAGGAACTTCACTTCTGCAGAGGTCATCACTACGCCCGGATTGTCGCTTTTTAGGAAATTATTGGCAAGTTTGGGTTCCACTTCACGAGCCATGGTTGCTGTAACAGAAGGGTTGTTAACGGCTAATTCCTTACAAATATCGCTGTCGTATCCTGTAGGCCATGGCTCCCACGAGTAGGCACCCGGGTTGCGCGGACTGAAATCAATCCCTTTTTCAATCATCTCCTGGGTGATGTCGACACGATTGTCGGGACTGGTGGCACTCATCAGCCCGTCATAATAACAACGGGAAATTTTGAATGTACGAGGGTCACCGGATTGGCGTAGCTGATTAAAGAAAGTGGAGCAGAGGTAACTTGGATTATTAGCGGGGTCGTTGCCGAACAATAACTGTGACAATGAATTTCCGCGATAATCAGAGTAAGCTTCTTGTCCGAAACTAAATGCGATTGTCATGTATTTGATGAGCGCATCGCTTGAGGCGTCCGTTATCACACCCCCATTGGCAGCCAAAGCATTTTCAAATTCCGTTTGTGCCTTTGTAGGATTGACATTGGAGATTCGCATGGCAAAACGTAGGCGAAGCGAGTTTGCCAGTTGTTGCCATTTAGTTACATCACCGGCATAGATGAGGTCACCTGTCACTTTATCTTTGGTCGGATCGATTTTATTGACGGCATCTTCCAGCTCCAGAAAGAAAGCGTTGTAAATATCTTCCTGTTTGTCATACTTCGGATTGAACTTTCCTTCGAGGAATCCCAGGCCGGCTTCACTGAAAGGAGCGTCTCCGTAAGTGTCGGTGATGATAGACATAAGATAAACCCGATAAATGCGGAGCACAGAGTTGATGTTCACTTTCTCTGCATCTTCGGCTGTGCGATATTGAGCATCAATGATATTCTTCAGGGATTGAGTGTAGAACGATGTCCAGATACGGCTCATTTCATTATTGTCTAGCGTATGGCGTCCGCCGTAGTTGGTGGTGTTCCAACATCCCATCAGTTGTTGGGTGAATGCATAATGGTAGTTACGGTAGATTTCCATCATACTAAGGTCTCCGTACGTTTGCAGTTGGGCAGTGGTGAGCTGCGCATTCGGGTCGATGGTAGCGGCCTTGGAAGGGTCGGTATTCATGTTTTCCATGTATTCATCGCTGCAAGAAGCGAAAAACAGGGCACATGCCATCGTGATGATTGTGATGTATTTAGATTGTCTCATGATATATCTTTTTAGAATTTCACATTTACATTAAAACCATAGCTTCTGCGTGAAGGCAACGAACCGTATTCAAGTCCCATACCGGTGGTATTGTTGTAGTTGGAATCCGGGTCGATATTCGGGATATTCTTCCATACGATGAACGGATTGCGGGCAACGAACGAAACGGTCAGTCCGCTTACTACATTCTTCAGCCAGGATTTGGGCACATTGTAACTCAACGTCAGTTCACGGCATTTCACGTATGAGTTGTCGTAAATAAACATAGAAGGTGCATTACGGCAAACGCTCATCCAGTAGTCTTCCGGATTGATGTAGATGTCGTTGGGGCGATACGTTCCATCACCGTTGTCGATGACACCCGGAGCAACGAATCCGCCTGTCGGCTTCCAGTTATCGGCTCCTTTTGCAATGCCGGCTGCCAATCTTTCTTCTTCCGAGCGATACCAGGCGTCGCGTCCTGCCAATGTCTCCGGACTTTTACCCGATTCATAAGCAGCACGGGCAGACATCGAATAGAGGTCGGCACCTACTTTCACATCGAATACCGCTACCAGCGAAAGATTCTTGTAGGTAAAGTTGGTGAGTAATCCACCTGTCCAGTCCCAAGAGGCATTACCCAATACGTGGTTGCTCTTGTCATATTGCTGCAGACCGGTTTGCGGGTCAATCAGAATATCTCCCTTTTCGTTCCGTTGGAAGTCCGGGCCTACAATAGAACCAAAGTTCTCGCCTACCTTAGCGGCCACCTGAACGTCGAGCCAAGACGCCTTTTCCAGTTCAAACATATCTGATTCGCCATCCAGTTCTTTTACCTTGTTGCTGTTTTTGGAGAAGTTCAGATTAATGTCCCAGGAAAAATCGCGTGTTTGAATCGGTCGTGTGCTAAGGGCAATCTCAATACCTTTGTTTTCTATCTTGCCGGCATTAATCAAGCGATAGTTGTAACCGGTTGTCCAGGAACTTGCCATTCCCATAATCTGGTTTTTACTGATTTGAGAATAGTAGGTGAAATCCAGTCCGATACGGTTCTTCAGGAATTTCAATTCCAATCCCATTTCCACGGAGTTTGTTTTGGTTGGTTTCAAGTCTTTGTTGGGGATGGTTCCGTTATCGATATATCCGATGGTATATCCGGGATAAGCATATTTGGATTTCGTATAGACGAGTCCCAATTGATAAGGATCGGTATCGCTACCTACTTGCGCCCATGACATACGCACCTTTCCGTAAGGCAGGAGGTCGCCCAGTTTTGTCAGCTCGGAGAATACAAAGCTGCCGGAGAAAGAAGGATACATATACATGTTGTTGCCAGTGGGAAGGGTAGACGATTGGTCGCCACGCAACGTAGCATCGAGGTAAAGCATGTGTTTCCAGCCCACGTTTACTGCTCCGTAAACCGAATTAATCTGCTTGCGGTAACTGCCGGGCACTACACTGATCTCGTTGAAACTCGTCAATGAAGGGACATCGCGTATCTTCATGTCTTGAGCGGTGGTAACGGTAGTCTGGTTGTTCACCTTATATACATTACCGCCTAACGTAGCGTTGAAATCGAAATCACCCCAATGGTTGTTGTAGAGAGCCAACACTTCAAAGTTGTACATGCGGTTGCGGAAAGCGCTGTTTTGAAGTCTTCCGGCTTCGAATCCGGGAGTGGTAGGTGCTTTATAATCATCGAACGTGAACCAATTGAGTTCGGCGCCCAACGTTGCCTGAAGTTTCAGATGTGGGTCGATGTTCCATACGGCCTTGCCGTTCATGCGGAACAAGTCTTTTTTGGATTTATTGAAGTTCTTATAGATATCCCAGTACGGATTTACGTTGTAGGGGTCCATGCCGTTCCAGTTGGAATATTCGCCGTCGGCAGTCTGATAGGTTTGCAACCATTCCTGGTCGTAGGTGGTGGCAAGGGTCATCAGGTTTTTACCGATATTGGACTTGCTGTCGCCCAGAGCCGGACGGTTCTTCACGTCTTCCCGTGTATAGTTGACGCTGAAATCCAAGTCTACCTTTCCTGCAGACGTATTGGCGCGCAGGTTGAAAATGTCACGGCTCATGTGCGTTTGGGGAACAATGTCTTTATTGCGCATATCCGTATAGGTAAAGCGAATTCCGGTTTTTCCGCTGTTCACACCTATGATGGCGGAGTTGGTGGCGGTGATACCCGTGCGGAAGAAGTTGGACGTATTGTCGGGGACAATGAGGAAAGGGCGTTCTACGCCGTCAAAATACTTCAGCATGTTTGAACCGTCCGCTTTGGGGCCCCAACTTTTGTTTGTGTTGGATATGGCATCATAGCTATAAGTACCGTTGCTTCCCATACCGTATATCTGTTGCACTTCGTCCCATTTGGCAAGTTGGGTGTCGAAAGTCAGCGTTCCGTTATATTCCACGCTGATTTTATCCTTGTTGGCTCGCTTGGTTGTAATCAAGATAACACCGTGGCTGGCACGGCTACCATAAAGTGCAGATGCTGCAGGGCCTTTCAATACCGACATATTTTCTACGTCATCGGCATTGATGCTCGAAATACCGTCGCCCAAGTCGAAGCCGCCGTTTGTACCGGCACTGCCGAAATTGGTATTGTCCAAAGGTACACCGTCCACTACATAAAGAGGCTGGTTATTGCCGGTCATTTCGGTACTGCCTCGCAGAATAACGCGCGTAGAACCGGAAGGACCACCGGCGGTCTGGCTGACTACCAAGCCCGGCACACGTCCTGCCATGGAGTTGATGAGATTCGTCTCTTTCGCTTTGGTCAAGGCTTCACCTTTCACTTCATCAATGCCGTAGCCCAACGCTTTGCGCTCTCTCTTGATGCCAAGGGCGGTAACTACCACTTCATCCAATGCTTTGGCATC
>ERZ773145.2553-NODE-2553-length-12733-cov-104.677552_pt1 | contig 12733 bp, 8 predicted proteins | sample MGYA00580848_ERZ773145 | MGnify/ENA primary metagenome ERZ773145 (study PRJEB29015, sample SAMEA2737858) | human gut metagenome | biome: human gut; feature: human-associated habitat; material: faeces | place: China | collected 2012 ... | reverse complement strand
AGGTCGGAAAACGAAAGTAGGAAGAAAACTACTTCGTTTTCCTCCTACTCGATTGCCTATGATTTTTTATTGCTGATTATTGAGTTTGAAGAACAAAGTAGGCATAGATTTGTTTTATCTATGTACTGTAAGATTAACAGACTGACTAAACAACTAACTAAACTATTCAAAGTATGAAAAAAAGATTTTTTTTCGCAATGGCGCTTGTAGCTGTTGCAATGGTGGGTAATGCACAAGATGCATACGTAGGTAATAAATTCTTTGATAATTGGTACATGGGTATCAAAGGTGGAGGCATTACCCCAACAACACATTCTGCATTCTGGAAAAATATGCGTGGAACAGCTGGTATTGAGCTTGGGAAACAAATTACTCCGGTGTTGGGAGTTTCTTTTGAAGGACTGACAACTGTCAACACGAGCGAAAGCCGTACAGCGTTTGATGCACTTAATTTGGGAGCCTTGGGTAAAATCAACTTAAATAACTTATTTGGTGGCTATTTGGGTAAGCCCAGATTGTTTGAAGTTGAGGCGATTGCCGGCATTGGCTGGGGACATGATTTTGTAAATTCAGGTCTGGGCTATGACAAATCATATATGGTAAGCCGTTTTGGAACAAGTTTTAACTTCAATTTAGGAGAGGCGAAAGCTTGGACTATAAATGTACGTCCTGCTATTGTATATCAGATGTCAGGAAACAGATCGCAGATTTTAAATGTTAATAAATCAGCTATAGAACTTTTGGCGGGTGTGACCTATCATTTTGCAAGTAGTAATGGAAAGCATTACCAAACAATTCAGACTCCATACAACCAGGCTGAAGTTGATTTGCTGAATGATGCAATTAACACATTGCGTGCAGAATCGGCTGCAAAAACAGAAGGACTTGAAGCTTTGCAATATGAAAATGATCAGTTGAAAGAAAAACTGAATGAGTGTATGAATGCGCCGAAAGAGGTTGAAACTATTGTTCAGAATACTCACTCTAAGTCTTTAGAGTCGGTTATTACTTTCGGACAAGGAAAGGCTACTGTAAGTGCTGATCAGTTGCCAAATGTAGAACGTATTGCTACATACATGAAGAATAATCCTTCTAGTACAGTTGTTATTAAAGGATATGCTTCTCCTGAAGGTAGTGCAGAGATTAATGCACGTATTGCTAAGCAACGTGCAGAGGCTGTGAAGACTATCTTGATTAATAAATACAAAATAAGCGCAAGCCGTATTACGGCAGAAGGTCAAGGAGTAGGAGAAATGTTCTCAGAACCAGACTGGAACCGCGTAAGTATTGCAACACTGAACGAAGCAGAATAAAACTCTAGTTTGTTTTTCGGAAAAAGGAGCTATGTCAGAATTTAGACATGGCTCCTTTCTTTTTGTACCCTCGTCGGGAATCGAACCCGAATCAAAAGTTTAGGAAACTTCTATTCTATCCGTTGAACTACAAGGGCAAGTTGATTGCAAAAATACTTCTTTTTCGGAATATCCCAATAATTTTGTTTAAAAAACTTGAGAGCTTCCTTTACAAATGAAATAACTACCTTTTTTATTTTGATTTTTAAAGGAAGTTCGCCAATTTTGCGATTAATGAATTTGTAAACTTTAAATGACATATTATGGCAGAAGAAATGATAATCAAGGAGCTGGATGATGTAGTTGTTCGCTTCTCTGGTGATTCAGGCGACGGTATGCAGCTGGCGGGAAATATGTTTTCCAATATATCAGCTGCCGAGGGAAATGATATCAGTACATTTCCAGATTATCCGGCCGATATCCGGGCTCCGCAAGGTACATTAACAGGTGTTTCTGGATTTCAGGTACATATAGGTTCTGGGAAAGTATATACTCCAGGAGATAAATGCGATGTGTTGGTTGCAATGAATCCTGCAGCATTGAAAACTCAGTATAAATTTTGTAAGCCTCAATCGGTTATTATAATTGATACAGACTCGTTTACAAAGCGTGACCTGGAAAAAGCTCAGTTTGTATTGGAAAATCCTTTTTCAGAGCTTGGTATTAAGAATGAGGTAGTGGAAGCTGCCATTACGACAATGTGTAAAGAAAGCCTGAAGGATAGTGGGTTGGACAATAAGTCTATTATGCGTACCAAAAACATGTTCGCATTAGGTTTAGTGTGCTGGCTTTTCCATCGTGATGTAAAGGTAGGTGAAAAGTTACTTCGTGAGAAATTTGCGAGAAAGCCGGAGATTGCAGAAGCTAATGTGAAGGTTTTATACGATGGTTATCATTTTGGAGAAAACACGCATGCTTCAGTTGCGATGAGCTATCTGGTTCCTAGTAAAGCTCAAAAAGAAAAAGGACGTTACATGGATATTAATGGCAATAAAGCTACGGCTTACGGGCTTATTGCTGCTGCAGAAAAGGCTGGATTGCAGCTTTACCTGGGATCATATCCTATTACTCCTGCGACAGATATCTTACATGAATTGGCAAAACATAAATCATTGGGAGTAAAAACGGTTCAGTGTGAAGATGAAATAGCAGGATGTGCTTCGGCTGTTGGTGCTGCTTTTGCCGGAGCTTTGGCTGTAACAACCACCTCCGGACCTGGAGTTTGTCTGAAGAGTGAAGCTATGAATCTGGCTGTAATTACTGAATTACCTTTAGTAATCGTTGATGTACAGCGTGGAGGACCTTCTACCGGACTACCTACTAAATCAGAACAGACGGATTTATTACAGGCTTTGTATGGAAGAAATGGTGAAAGCCCGATGCCTGTTATTGCTGCATCCTCACCTACAGATTGTTTTGATGCAGCCTATATGGCATGTAAAATAGCATTGGAACATATGACTCCTGTTGTTTTGTTGACTGATGCATATATTGCAAACGGTTCGGCAGCATGGCGTTTGCCTGACTTAGCTGAATATCCTGATATTCGTCCTCCTTATGTAACACCTGACATGGCTGGGGCCTGGACACCTTTCCAGCGTAATCCACAGACAGGCGTACGTTATTGGGCTACTCCAGGTATGGAAGGATTTATGCACCGTATCGGAGGATTGGAAAAAAGTAATGAAACGGGAGCTATCTCAACAGATCCGGAAAATCATAACCTGATGACGCGTCTGCGTGCTGAGAAAGTGGCTAAGATTGCTGATTCTATACCTGATTTGAAGGTAGAAGGAAATCAGGATGTAGATTTACTGATTGTAGGTTTTGGTGGAACATACGGTCATTTGCATTCGGCTATGGATGAGCTGAACAGACGTGGAAAGAAAGCTGCTTTAGCTCATTTTAAGTTCATCAATCCGTTGCCTAAGAATACAGAAGAAGTTCTTCGTCGATATAAAAAGATCGTTGTTGCAGAGCAGAATATGGGACAGCTGGCAGGTTATCTGAGAATGAAGATAGAAGGTATTCATTTGCATCAGTTTAATCAGGTAAAGGGACAACCTTTTGTTGTACAAGAACTGGTTGAAGCATTTACTAAATTAATGGAGGAATAGACAATGAGCGAAACAAAATATACAGCAGCAGCTTATAAGGCAGGACAACCGCGCTGGTGTCCCGGATGCGGTGATCACGCATTTTTGAATTCCTTTCATAAGGCACTTGCAGAATTAGGAGTTTCTCCCCATGAAATTGCAGTTATTTCTGGTATTGGATGTTCGTCTCGTCTGCCTTATTATATGAATACATATGGTATGCATACGATTCATGGACGTGCGGCAGCTATTGCCACAGGTGCTAAAGTCGCTAATCCAAATCTTACTATCTGGCAGATTTCAGGAGATGGTGACGGACTGGCTATTGGAGGTAATCATTTTATTCATGCTATCCGTCGTAATGTAGATATTAATATTATATTACTGAATAATCGTATTTATGGACTTACCAAGGGGCAGTATTCTCCTACATCAGCTCGAGGTTTTGTCAGTAAGTCGTCACCATACGGTACAGTAGAAGATCCGTTCCGTCCAGCAGAATTATGCTTTGGCGCGCGTGGACGCTTTTTTGCCCGTTGTGTCGCTGTAGATGGAGGTCCGTCAGTAGAAGTATTGAAAGTAGCAGCTCGTCATAAGGGAACATCGGTAGTGGAGGTTCTTCAAAACTGTGTGATATTTAATGATGGTACTCATGATGCTGTCGCTAAAAAAGAAGATCGTGAACGCAATGCCATTTATCTGGAACACGGTAAACCTATGCTTTTCGGTCCGAATAAAGAGTTTGGATTAATGCAGGAAGGTTTCGGATTGAAAGTCGTTAAACTGGGTGAAAATGGAATTACGGAAAAAGATATTCTAGTACATGATGCTCATTGTGAAGATCATACACTTCAGTTGAAACTGGCTTTGATGGAAGGGCCTGATTTCCCGATTGCATTGGGAGTTATTCGTGATGTAGAAGCGCCTACATATGATGAATCTGTCGAAGCACAAATAGAAGAAGTTTCTGCGAAAAAGAAATATCATAATTTTGCTGAATTGCTTGCAACCAATGATACTTGGGAAATAAAATAAAGCGGAAGAAAAAAATAAGGAGTCAATATTATGGGGCTCCTTATTTTTTTTGTTTTTATTTATCCAAATTTTTGTATTATATCTTATAAAGTAGAATTATGATAAGAAGCATCAGTAATATGAAAATCTATCTGGCAAGTTTCTTGATAGCATGCTTTCAGGTTATGCTGGCTTCTAGTTCTTATTCTTCTTTTACAATAAACCATTTACAAGGACTCTCAAATAGCGCAGTTTTAAGCATCTTACAGGATAATCAGGGATTGATGTGGTTCGGTACCTACGATGGATTAAACTGTTATGATGGTAGAACGATAGATGTATTTCGTACTGATTTTTCCAAGGGCCTAACATTAGATAATAACATTATTTCTCGTATTCAGATTGCTTCAGATGACAAATTATGGGTGCAAAGCTATTCTGGAGTAAACTTATTTTCTACAGATTCTTTATCTGTTATCGATAATTATGTATTTCCAGATGAAGAAGTTATTGTATTTTCTAATCGGAAAGGTGACAGCTGGATTGTTGGAAAGCGGAATTTGTATTATTATAATACATATCATCGTTGCTTTGTGAAGGCCGGTGCAATGAGTTTAAATTTGGAGAACCTTCAACAAAGTGCTTATGTAGATGGACAAGGTGGACTTCATATAGTACCAGTTAATGATACTAAGATGATTCATTTTTCATTGAGTTCTTTTTCTGCTGATTCTTTGCAGACAAGTTTGGATGTTACATCTTCACCTTTACATTCCAAGGTTATAAAAAAGACTTTTATTCAAAGCGGGGTTATTTGTTTCATTGACGAAGCAGATGATTTGTATTTGTATGATGTTTCCAAGAAGTCTAAAGTATATATTCGTAATGTAGGGGAACTATATAGAAAGTATGGTAACTTCATGAACGTATTTCCTTTTTATGATGATATTCTGATAACTCTTCATACGGGTGGTATCCTTCGTCTGATGGCTTCTCAGCAATATACAGAAGATTTGATACGTGTAGATTTGCGTATATTTTCAGCTTATACAGATAATCAGCAAGGGATTTTATGGATGGGGACAGATGGAGCCGGTGTAGTGAAGTTTACTAAAAGAGATGCTCTGGTTACGAATTTAATGCTAAATCGCATGTCTTCATCTGTAAGTGGGCAGGTTAGAGGTATTATGACCGATCGTTACGGTACATTGTGGGTTGGAACTAAGGGAGACGGTCTGATACGTATACCTGATTATCAAAAAGAGATTGATCTTAAAACTCTTTCAGTTTATTCACCTAAAGGAAAATGGGCTTTGACTGATTATGTGCGCGGACCTAATTTCTATCCGGTATTTATGCTGAAGAAAAAGACTCAAGGAGATGATTTTTGGGTGGGAATGTCCGATTCGTTATTGTATTATTATTCTTATCAGTCTGATAAACTGATACGTGTGGGAGGCTCTATACGTTATCCGGCAGAAATACATGGCTTATATGAGGAAAATGATTCTGTTCTTTGGGTAGTAACGCTTGGCTCAGGTCTTATTAAGGTTGTGCTAGATAAATCACATGAAATTCCGGAGATCAAAAGATTCAGACGTTTCCGTTGTTTTGCAGAACAGAAAGAACTTGTAGAATATTCTTCTTTATGGGTACAAGGTGATTCTATTTTATGGCTGGGAAGTCGTGGACAAGGGTTAGTTCGGTTTGATATTCGAAAATATGAGTATCAGGTGTATTCCTTGCGTACGATGCTGGGAAAAGCTGTAGATGATGTCTTGTGTTTGTGTGAATATGATAACAATCACTTTTTTGTTGGTACTACAGCCGGTTTGGTTTCTGTTGCAATTAATGGCAGAAATATTGTGCCTTCATACATTGGTCGCGAACAAGGACTGGTTAATGAGATGGTACACGGCATTGTAAAAGACGATGCTGGAATATTATGGATGGGTACAAATAAAGGAATGATAAAATATGACCCTGTTAGTGGTGGATCTTATACGTATTATTATAGCAAGGGGATTGAAATAGGAGAGTTTAGTGATGATAGCTATTATCGTAGTCCCTATAATGGAGATCTTTTTTTAGGAGGAGTAGATGGACTATTGTATATGAATGATAGTCAGTCTTCTATTCCGGAATATTATCCTGAAGTAATTCTTCGTAAGCTGATTATTGATCGTGAGGAAGTTAACCTTAACAGGTTTTATTCGGCAGACAGAAAACAGATTCTGCTTTCTGAAGAACAGAATACGTTTTCTTTACAATTTGTAGAATTGGATTATCTTAATTCAGATATTGAATATGCTTATATTTTAGAGGGATATGATGAAAAATGGAGTCTTTTTTCTAAAGAAAATGAGGCTATGTTTAAAAATGTTCCCCCTGGGGAGTATTTACTTCGTATACGGTATAAGAAAGACGTATTGGATACTGTCTATAAGGAGTATTCTGTTGCTATTAAAATTGCTCCTTTCTGGTATCATACGATATGGGCATATTTGACTCTTGTCCTTTTGATAATTCTTTGTTTGGCAGGGTATATTTGTAAACTGCATAGGAAAGGATTCTTTGAACGTTTGGCGCGAGCATGGGCTGTATCGAAAGGATTGGGAGAAATTCAGCAGGAAAACTTATTGGTGAAAGCAAGTGCTTTAGGAAACTGGGTAGCATTTTTCCCTTATTGTAATCAGCCTGAACAGATTACATTTATACAAAGAATCATCGAGATAATAGAAGAGAATTTGGATAAAGAGGAGCTGGGACCAACTTTCTTGGCTGAAAGGATGCATATAAGTCCTCGTCAATTTTCTCGGAAGTTTAAAGATTTATCAGGAATTACTCCTAGTGATTTTATAAAGAAATACCGTATGGAAAAGGCTGCTCAACTTCTGTTGGAAACTGATATGTCTATTCAGGAGGTAATAGAAAGTATTGGTATTTCTAGTCGTCCGTATTTTTATAAGGAGTTTGCAGATAAATATGGGACTACTCCGAAAAATTATCGTGCACATCATAAGGCAGGAACATTGACTGAAAGTGAATCATAACTATAAAAGGAATACTTATATGGTGTTATAAGTATTCCTTTTTCTTGTGCTTGCCTGTTCTTAAATCTGTTTTCTGCTTTTTCTACTTTGTTCTCTAAATGTTTTATTGTAATTTTAATATGCTGTAAATCAGATTGTAATATTGTTCTGTATTTTGAATATGATTCTTTATTAGGACATTTTGATTTAGGGAGAAAGAATGTCTTTAAAGAGGAAAAAAATATAGTTATCTATTATTACTTTTACATATAGGATATTGGCTTAAATCTTAATTTTATATGCTTCGAAAAATACATTTTTGTTTGCTCGCCGGTTTAATCTTTACTCCGGCTTTCTCTCAACAGTTGGGATATATTCCTTTTGAAAAGAGTAGTACAGCTGTTTCCTCTACATTGGAATTTGCATATGATGACTGGACTATTTATCAGACTGCTTTAAGAGCAGGTAATGAAGAAATTGCTAAGCAGTATTATGCACGTGCATTGAATTATCGTAATGTCTTTGATAAGAAAAATGGCTTTGCCTGTCCGCGTTATACTGACGGTAGCTTCAAAAAAGATTTTGATCCTCTGCAAACACATGGAGAGGGTTTTATCGAAGGTAATTCCTGGAATTTTTCTTTCCATGTACCACATGATGTCTATGGTATCATGGATTTAATGGGAGGTGAAAAAGTTTTTCTAACTCGTTTGGATGAGCTTTTTGAAATGCATCTTCCTAAAAAATATTATGAAAAGAATGAAGATATTACGGAAGAAGGGCTGATTGGCGGATATGTGCATGGTAATGAACCAAGTCATCATATACCTTACTTATACGCTTGGACATCACAACCTTGGAAAACTCAATTTTGGACTCGTGAGATAATCGACCGTATGTATCGTAATGATATAAACGGGTTGGGAGGAAATGATGATTGTGGTCAGATGTCTGCCTGGTATATGTTTACGGTAATGGGATTTTATCCAGTATGTCCGGGAACAGATCAGTATGTATTAGGAGCTCCATATTTCCCTTATCTCAAACTGCGTTTACCTAATGGAAACATTTTGGAAATTAAAGCTGAAGGAGTGAGCGATACCCGACGTTATGTTCAGTCACTTACTATTAACGGCAAGAAATATGACAAATTATATATTACTCATGCAGATTTGTTGAAAGGAGGAGTCTGGGAGTTTAAGATGGGAACCTCACCCAACAAGAAAAGAGGACAAAAAGCAGAAAATAAGCCTTATTCATTAACAAACGGAATCAAATAGTATGAAAGCACAATTGTTATTAGCTGGTATAATATTAGGAATGAGTGGTATATCGGCTTGTACGGGGAACAAGAAAAATGTGATGACTGAAAAAGAGACAATGGAGGTCTGGAAAGATTATCCGGTTGGGCATATTGTATTTGATGATCAGGCTCCAGAGCCAGAAGGATCAAAAGTTTATCATCGTATAATAACTAATCCTCAGGAGTATATTGCAGATCAGGCACGTACAGTACTTGCTACATTATATGATTCTCCGGCTGACAGTATTGTTCCGGTTGATACAATTCATTATTCTTTGCAGGATATAGAGGGTATTTCTGCAAAAGGAGGAGGTAATGGCGTTGTGAGCATTTTTTATAGTACTCGTCATATTGAAAACTCATTTGCAGCAAATGATACTGCTAAGCTGTTTTTTGAAACAAGGGGTGTTTTGTTACACGAATTGACTCATGCATATCAGCTGGAGCCTCAAGGGATAGGTAATTATGGAAGCAGTCGTGTTTTCTGGGCTTTTATAGAGGGAATGGCTGATGCAGTACGTGTTGCCAATGGAGGTTTTACTCCGGATGCTCGTCCTAAAGGTGGAAACTATATGGATGGTTATCGTACTGCCGGATACTTTTTTGTATGGTTAAGAGATAATAAAGATAAAGACTTTCTTCGTAAGTTTAATCGAAGTACACTTGAGGTTGTTCCTTGGTCATTTAACGGGGCTATAAAATATGCTTTAGGAGAGCAGTATGATATAGATGACTTGTGGTATGAATATCAAGTTGCAGTTGGCGATATTCAAGAAACAGAAAATCATTGATTATGAAAAAGATACTGAAAACAATCTTTCTATGTGTTTCTTTGCCGGTGTTTTCTCTTTCTGCAGAGAACTTAACTCAGTATGTCAATCCTATGATTGGTACAGATGGATATGGGAATGTATATCCAGGAGCGCAGATACCATTTGGAGGAATACAGATTAGTCCAGACACAGATGCAAAATTTTATGATGCAGCAGCTGGATATAAGTATAATCATACCTCTATTCTAGGATTTAGTCTGACGCATTTAAGTGGAACAGGGATTCCCGATTTGGGCGACTTCCTGTTTATTCCAGGTACAGGAGAGATGAAGCTTGATCCGGGTACACGTGAGAATCCTACAGAAGGTTACCGTTCTCGTTATTCTCATGATAGAGAATGGGCATCACCTAATTATTATGCTGTAGAATTGTCCGATTATGGTGTGAAAGCTGAAATGACAGCTGGTCTTCGGAGTGGAATGTTTCGCTTTACCTATCCCAAATCGGAGCAGGCATTTATCATGATTGATATGAACCATACCTTGTGGCAAAGTTGTGAATGGTCGAATTTACGTATGGAAAACGATTCTACATTGACAGGGTATAAGCTTGTGAAAGGTTGGGGACCGGAGCGCCATGTATATTTTACAGCCGTGTTTTCAAAGAAGCTGAAAAATTTGCGTTTTATGCAAGATAAGAAACCGGTCATTTACAACACATCTCGTTTCAGAAGCTGTTATGAAGCTTGGGGAAAGAATCTGATGGCATGTATATCTTTTGAAGCAGCAGAAGGAGAAGAAATCATAGTGAAGACGGCTGTTTCTGCTGTCAGTACAGCCGGAGCAACTTTGAATTTGCAAGAACTGAACGGAATGACTTTCGATAGTCTGCGCGAGAAAGGTGTTTCTTTGTGGGAGCAGGAACTTGCGAAATATCAGATTGAAGCAGAACCGGAATTTGTTTTGATAGTTGACTGTTTCTTAAAAAGACTTATTCTTTTTCTCCATAGCACAAATCACCGGCATCACCTAGTCCCGGTACGATGTATGAGTGTGCGTTTAATTCCGGATCTACAGCTGCACACCATACTGTTGTTTTGTCCTGAGGAAATACTTTTTGTACGTGTTCCACTGCCTGTCGGCTGGCAATAACCGATGCTATATGTATGTGTGCTGGTTCACCTTTAGTAAGCAATGCTTTGTAGGCGAGCTCCATTGAACCACCTGTAGCCAGCATCGGGTCTACCAGAATCAGCGTCTTTCCGTCCAAACGCGGAGAGGCAATATACTCGATATGGATATCAAAATTGTCGGCATCTATGTATTTGCGATAAGCCGAAACAAAAGCATTCTCAGCGCGGTCGAAATAGTTAATGAATCCCCGGTGCAGCGGCAGTCCGGCACGCAGGATAGTAGCAATGACAGGCTGTATGGTAGGAACGTTTTCGGTTGCCATGGCTAAAGGTGTCTGTATCTCCAGCGGTTGATAAGGAAGATCACGGCTGATTTCGTATGCCATGATTTCTCCGACACGTTCGATATTGCGGCGGAAACGCAGGCTGTCACCTTGTATATTTACATCGCGAATCTCTGCCAGATACTGGTTTAGAATACTATTATTCCGGTTCAGTTCTACAATTTTCATAGATTGTTTCTCTTTTTTTGATTGTTACATGTTTATGCCGCAAATATACGGATAATTCATGAAAGATATGGAAGAATGGATTAAATACTATACTTATTATTCTAGGTGGTAATATTCGTAGTTGCAATGTCGAAATGACAGATTTGTTACACAAGTATAAATCTTTAGTTTATTACGGATTTTTTTCTGTAATAACTTCTTTAGTTTAAAAATAAACTACTACTTTTGTATCGCCAAAGACGAGGAGGATTGAACTCACTGGTCTATTGGATGGTATAAACGGAAAACTAAACATTTGATATAATAACCAAATTAATCATTTGAACAATGGCAAATTTAGATCTTACTAAGTACGGTATCACTGGAACCGTAGAAATCGTACACAATCCTTCTTACGATGTATTGTTTGCAGAAGAAACAAAAGCTGGTTTGGAAGGCTTCGAAAAAGGTCAGGTAACTGAACTGGGTGCAGTAAACGTAATGACTGGTATCTACACTGGTCGTTCTCCTAAAGATAAATTCCTGGTAAAAGACGCTACAAGTGAAAACACTGTATGGTGGACTTCTGAAGAATATAAGAACGATAACAAACCTGTTACTACTGAAGCTTGGAAAGAACTGAAAGCTTTGGCTGCAAAAGAATTGTCAAACAAAAAATTGTATGTTGTTGATGGTTATTGCGGTGCTAACAAAGCTACTTGCTTGAAAGTTCGTTTCATCATGGAAGTTGCATGGCAGGCTCACTTCGTAACTAACATGTTCATCCGTCCTTCTAAAGAAGAACTGGAATCATTCGAACCTGACTTCATCGTTTACAACGCTTCTAAAGCAAAAGTTGAAAACTACAAAGAACTGGGTCTGAACTCAGAAACTGCTGTTGTGTTCAACTTGACTACTAAAGAACAGGTTATCCTGAACACTTGGTATGGTGGTGAAATGAAGAAAGGTATGTTCTCTATGATGAACTACTTCAACCCATTGCGTGGTATCGCTTCTATGCACTGCTCTGCTAACACTAATATGGACGAAACTGAATCAGCTATCTTCTTCGGTTTGTCTGGTACAGGTAAGACTACTTTGTCTACTGACCCGAAACGTAAGTTGATCGGTGACGACGAACACGGATGGGATAACGAAGGTGTGTTCAACTACGAAGGTGGTTGCTACGCTAAAGTTATTAACTTGGATAAAGAATCAGAACCAGATATTTACAACGCTATCCGTCGTGACGCTTTGTTGGAAAACGTTACTGTTGACGCTGAAGGTAAAATCAACTTCGCTGATAAGAGCGTAACTGAAAACACTCGTGTTTCTTATCCTATCCACCACATCGAAAACATCGTTAAACCGGTGTCTAAAGGTCCTCACGCAAAACAAGTTATCTTCTTGTCTGCTGATGCATTCGGTGTATTGCCTCCAGTATCTATCCTGAACCCTGAACAGGCTCAGTACTACTTCTTGTCAGGATTTACTGCTAAGTTGGCTGGTACAGAACGTGGTATCACTGAACCGACTCCGA
>ERZ773145.2552-NODE-2552-length-12736-cov-2.823358_pt1 | contig 12736 bp, 7 predicted proteins | sample MGYA00580848_ERZ773145 | MGnify/ENA primary metagenome ERZ773145 (study PRJEB29015, sample SAMEA2737858) | human gut metagenome | biome: human gut; feature: human-associated habitat; material: faeces | place: China | collected 2012 ... | reverse complement strand
CCCGGAGGCGATACCAAAAGCGATGGCGAGTGGTAGGGCAACTATGCCGACAATTATACCCGCCATGAGATCCGTCATGAACCTCTCTTTGGAATAATTTCTCAGCGCCGTAAAGAGCTTGGGCTGAAAATCAAATTTGTTCTTCATTTTTCTTCTTGCCTGTTTGATTTGAGGATGCAAAGTTAATAAAATAAAGAAGATGCAAAAAATCTAAAGACGCATTCCGGTTTTGTGTAAACAATTTAGGAGGATTTGTTGTTTCATAGTATAAAGGAGGAGAAGTTTTTCCTTGATAAATAAGTGATATCTATTGAGAGATAGATATTATTTAATGTTTGCGTAATCGATGTTTGGAAACAAATTCTTACTTTTGATCGGTCATAAGAAAAACGATATACAAAACAGACTCATTAATTTACTACATAAAATTAGCATTATGGAAAAAAGTATTAAAGGTACACGTACCGAGCAGAATTTATTGAAATCATTCGCCGGAGAATCTCAGGCAAGAAGTCGTTACACATTTTTCGCTAGCGTAGCCAAGAAAGAAGGTTACGAGCAAATCGCAGGTGTTTTCATGGAAACAGCCGAGCAAGAGAAGGAACACGCTAAACGTTTCTTTAAATTCTTGGAAGGTGGAATGGTTGAGATTACCGCTTCTTATCCTGCAGGCGTAATCGGAACAACCGCTGAGAACTTGGCCGCCGCGGCAGCTGGTGAGAATGAGGAGTGGGCTGAATTGTATCCTGAGTTCGCTAAGATCGCAGAGGAAGAAGGTTTCCCCGCTATCGCTGTAGCTTTCAAGATGATCGCTAAGGTAGAGGCAGAGCATGAGAATCGTTACCGTAAGTTATTGAATAATGTAGAAACAGGTACGGTATTTGAGAAAGCTGAGGCTATCTTGTGGCAATGTCGCAACTGTGGTTTCGTATTCGAGGGCAAGAAAGCTCCGGTTAACTGTCCGGCATGCGCTCATCCGCAAGCTTATTTCGAACCGATGAAACAGAACTATTGATAATTAAAAGTTGAGAATTGAAAATTGAGAATTACTAACTATGTTAATTCTCAATTTTCAATTCTCAATTTTCAATTATTTAACCGGCGGATAATCAATCGTATAATGTAATCCCCGGCTCTCTTTCCGTTCCATCGCTTGACGAGTGATCAAATAACCTACATTGATCATATTACGCAACTCACATAATTCACGGGATGCCTTACAACGTTTGAAAAGGCTCTCTGTCTCCTCATATAAAATATCCAGACGGTTCCACGCACGGATCAAACGTGTGTTACTACGAACGATACCTACATACGCTTCCATGATCTGGTTTACCTCTTTCATGCTTTGGGTGATCAATACACGCTCTTCATTGGTGATCGTTCCCTCATCGTTCCATTCCGGTACATCTTGGTTAAACTCATAGCGATCCATGACGCTTAATGAGTGTTTTGCCGCGGCGTCGGCATATACAACTGCCTCGATCAATGAGTTTGAAGCTAAGCGGTTACCACCGTGCAGGCCGGTACAAGAGCATTCTCCGATCGCATATAGGCGACGGATGCTGGATTGCCCGTTTAGGTCTACCTTGATACCTCCACATAAATAATGGGCCGCAGGGGCTACCGGGATGTAATCTTTCGTGATATCGATCCCTAAGCTGAGGCATTTTTTATAGATATTGGGGAAATGTTTCTTCGTCTCTTCCGGATCTTTGTGCGTCACGTCCAAATAGACATGGTCTTCACCCCGTTGTTTCATCTCGCTATCGATCGCACGGGCTACGATATCACGGGGAGCCAAGGAAAGACGGGGATCATATTTATGCATGAACTCCTCGCCGCCAAGGTTTCTCAATACAGCTCCATATCCGCGCATCGCCTCGGTGATGAGGAAAGAGGGACGGTCGCCCGGATGATACAAGGCGGTCGGGTGGAACTGGATAAACTCCATATCTTTTACGGAGCCTTTCGCGCGGTAAACCATGGCGATACCGTCTCCGGTAGCTACCAGCGGGTTTGTCGTATTCCGGTAAACGGCCTCGCAACCGCCTGTCGCCATAACGGTTATCTTTGACAAGAAAGTATGTACCTCGCCCGTATCCTCGTTCAATACATAGGCACCGAAACATTTGATACCGGGGGTATGGCGGGGGACGATAATGCCCATATGGTGCTGGGTGATAATCTCTACCGCATAATGGTTCGTGAATACGGTGATGTTGGGATGGTTGTTTACCGTTTCTATCAAGCTCGTCTGTATCTCGGCTCCCGTATTGTCGGCATGGTGCAGGATACGAAACTCGGAGTGTCCTCCTTCTTTATGCAGATCGAATTCTCCGCTTTCTTTCTTATCGAAATTAACTCCCCATCGGATAAGCGCCTCGATCTGGGCAGGGGCCTCGCGCACGACTTTCTCCACGGCTGCCCGGTCGCTGATCCAGTCGCCGGCGATCATCGTGTCTTCTATGTGCTTCTCGAAATTATCTACTTTCAAGTTGGTTACGGAAGCGATACCTCCTTGCGCGAAATATGTGTTGGCTTCTTCTTGTCCGGCTTTACAGATAAGTGCTACGCTCTTGCCTTCATTGGCTACTTTCAGAGCGAAACTCATACCGGCGATTCCTGAGCCTATCACTAAGTAATCGAATCTTTGTACCATGTTTTCTACTGTTTAGGCTCACAAAGTTAGGGATTAACTGATTAGGTTGTTCCTTTTGCGCTTGCTTTTCGTACAAAATAAATATTGACTACAGGTTTCCCGGATAGAGCCTTGCGGGTTGTGTTACTGCAACCCGGCTTGCAGTGGAGGTCTTTAGAATTGGACGGATAATCCCAGCGTGAAGGTACGGGCTACAGGATAGATGGAAGTGGTCTCGATACCGGGTTCTACGCCATTCACGTTGATATTAGCGGGATCGCCTCCGGTATATCCGGTAAGTGTAAATACATTATTTACCGAGAAATAGCAGCGTAACGATTGAATCCATTTATTGTCTGGGAGAGGAATTTTATATCCCAAGGTCAATTCTTCTAATTTCAGGAAATTACCGTTCTCAAGAAAATAATCGCAATAGATCTTGTCTCCCTTGATGGCGTCGTTACGGGTATAAGCGTCTTCTAAAAGATTGGTAACCGGTACGTTTTGTAGCCCGTAGTACATTTGTTTCAGATTCAACAGGTCGTACCCCAGCCAAGAGGTGAAAAACAATCGTAAATCAAAATTCTTCCAAGTAAACGTATGGCTGAAAGAGAGCTGCACTTTCGGTACGCCGTTGCCGGTAAAATTCTTGTCTTCCTCGGTTCGTTCCGTGGTCGGGATCTTTCTCCCGTCTTTGCTCCATACCAAGATATTACCCTCGGCGTCGGTTCCGGCATAGCGCCAACCGAAAAAGGAGCCGATTGGCTTTCCCTCCTCCAAGCGGATAGCCGGGCCGGGTAATCCGGGGGTGGGAAGATCATACAGATAGGTATAGCCTAGCTTGAACTGGTTGTTGGAAAGGCTTTTCAGCGTACTGCTCAATAGGCTACCGGTGAGGCTTGCCGAATATTGAAAGTTCTTGGTACGCACGGGTAGCCAGTTCATTTCCCATTCCAATCCCTTGGAGTCGATAGTACCTACGTTTGTCGTGATATTGTCATGGATCATGGGAGGCTTGATCGCGTTGTAAACAAACAGGAGATCTTTTGTCGTACGTTTGAATAGATTCAAGGAGAGCATGAGGCGGGAGTTGAATAAGATCGCCTCGGCGCCTATGTTGGTATGCAGGCTTTTTTCCCAGCGTAAATCCGGATTGGGGTTATTGCTAGGTCCGAATACTTGTATCCATTTGCCATCTACCATGACTTTACCCGCTCCGGCGTACGTCTCTAGCGATTGGTAAGGGGAGAAATTATGGCGGCCCGATACCCCGTAACCAACCCTGAATTTAAGATCGTCCAACCATTCCGTTTGGAAGGCGGGTAACTCGCTCAAGCGTATACCACCCGAAAGGGCAGGGAAGTTGCCCCATTTATGATTCGCCCCGAATTTACTGGAACCTTCCCTGCGAAACGAAGCGGAAAGCATCAATAAGTCCCGGTAGGAATAATTAAACCGGGCAAAGACACTAATCAACTTGCTGGAATTCTTGAATGAGCTTAAAGTCGCTTTTCCATCGGTAAGGTAAGAACCGGTGCCTATGTTGTTCCATGTGAAGAAGTCGGTAGGAAAGTCGGCATTTCCGGCGTTCATTCCCGAATGATCCCAACGTTGGAATGAATAGCCTATCATCGCTTTGACCATGTGCTGGTCCCACGTATTATCGTAATGATTGGTCCAGTCTAGCGTCCGGTTTACATATTTGGAAGAGGTACGATCCGCTCGCCCTTTCCGGTTATTGTCTACGGATTCTTTGGCCCGTGAGGTCCAATAGACATTTTCCTCACTCTCTTCCCGGTTCTCGGCGAGCATAATGGTGGAGTAAAAAGGTTTGCTCCAGTTGATCCGTGCGGTTAGCGAGCCGGTCATAAACTGGTTCTCTTGTTGCCGGTTTTCCTCTTTTAGTGAGGCTACGGGATTATCCCGCTCGAAACCGGAAGGATAGAGATACTCCGTCTCCTCCTCATCGGTATAAATCGGGGCGGTAGGATTGGCTAGCATCGCCTGTTGGAAAGCTGTATGGTTACCTAGGCGCAAATGTTGTTTTTTGTAAGCGAGCGATACGGTTAACTCCAGATAGCCGGAGAGGAGGTTTTGGCTGATATGGGTACGTAAGGCGTACTCCCGGCGGGAGGATACGATGTCTAGCCCTTGTCCGTCCCTGTAATTCATGGAGATACGGAACGCCCCGCTTTTCCATCCGTTTTGAATGGATAAATCATGATTTTGTTCCAAGGGGCAGGAGCGTATCAAAGCGGCTTGCCAATCCGTATGATACCCTAGATCAGCGTCTCTCCCGGCTGCTACAAAGGCTTCGGGCGAAAGGACACGAGGTCTATTATATTCGTGAGCGGCCGCTAGGTAGGTTTGGTAATTGGCCTGCAACTTATCCGAGCTTTTACCGCTTTTGGTCGTTATCAAGATCACTCCGTTAGCCCCGTTCGATCCGTAAATGGCGGCGGAAGATCCGTCTTTTAATACCGATATGGAGGCGATTTCGGCTAGTGATAAACTATTCAAGGATACTCCGGGTACCCCATCTACCACGACTAGCGGATTGTTTCCGGCCAAAATAGACCCGGCGCCCCGTATCTGTATATCCGGTATCGAGTTTATATCGGACAAGGAAGATCCCGAGATACTCATTCCGGCGATCAACCCTTTGATGCCTTGGATGGGATTGTTGACCTTCCCGGATAAGAACCGTTCCGAGGATACATAACCCACGGCTGATGTCAGTTCCTTGCGTGCCAAGGTTCCGTAGCCGATCGCTACTACCTCGTCCAAATTAAAGACGGCCGGTATCAATTGGATCTGTAAATGACGGTTATCGGGCCCCACCGTCCTTAGCTCCGGCTTATAGGCCAGATGGGAGATTTGTAGCCGGCACGAATCCTTATCCGTAAAGAAGCGGAAATACCCTTCCTCATTCGTTAGTCCTCCTTTACCGGAAAGAAGGTCGATTACCGAGACAAATTCCATGGGAGACCCTTTCTCATCCGTGATATAACCCGTAACCGGGACTGGATAGGGCTTGGGCTTCCCCGTATCGATCTTAGGCATCAACAAGATTTGTACGTCCATGATCTCATAGCGTATCCCGATCGGTCCGCATAGCCGGTCTAGTATTTTACGGATATCCGGCGAGGTTATTTTCTCATTGATTTTCTGTTTCATATCCAACTGAGTCTCGTTGTATAGGAAAAGATAAGGGGATTGTTGCTCTATTTTCCGCAATACATCCCTTAATTGAGTCCCATGTTCATTCAAGGTGATGGGAACCTCGATCTCTTGGGCTCGTGTATGCGGGACGCAAAGGAACAGAGCCGTTATTAAGAATGATATGTATATCTTGATTTGCATAGGGTGAATTAAACGGTTAATAGATATATCCTTCCGAGCGTTTCAATAAGGGATTGGCCGATATCGCCCGGGCAGGTATCGGATAGAACCGGCGATAACTATCGGAGGGTTGCTTATCCCACCAGATACCGGTCGTGAATAGGCCGAACCGGTTTAAATCGGTACGTCTTCGTTTCTCCGCTAGAAATTCACGTCCCCATTCATCCAATAATTCCTGTGCGGTAAGGACGGAGCCATCTTCCGGATAGCGTACTTGTTCCCAGTCTTCCGGCGCATAGTATCGTTTGCGTATCTGGTTCAAGATCGCCTCGGCCTTGGCTGGATTACCCAGACGAAAGGAAACTTCCGCCAGCGTATAATAAACCTCTGTCAGCCGTAACACTACCAGATTATTCGCCATCAGCCCCACGTCTCCGGATGGATAAAGCGGATATTTCACGATACGGATACCTGTATTCTCCTCGCCGGTCTTGATATTGGATGCGAGGGAGGTGAATCTTTTATCTCGTATGATCCACGGCGTATCGGAAGATAATTGTTTATCTGTGAGCGCTTTCTTTTCCGTATCGGATAGATGGTCGGAATAACGTGCTACTTGATCTATGAAAATGAGGGGGTAGTTTCCCCATTCCTCGGCGCCATACTGAAGCTGGTCGCTATTGTATATCTGTTGGGGTCCGAAGAGGAATAATCCCTCGTAAATGCCTTGTGAGAGTACCTTGAAGTTCTTCTTCCGGAGATCCGTATCAGGAAATTTGGAAAACGTGCGTCCTAACGTATAAGGGTAGGGCTTGCCGGATGGATCGTAAGAGGGACTGAGGTGACAACCATTATAGGCCGCCGGCAAATCCTTGCCACAGCCGAATCGTTCGGGCGCTTGGTAGTGCATAAAAAATCATCATACCCTACTTGCCGGGACTGGGGATAAGACCAGATTAGTTCCGGACAATCTTGATTGCCTGCGTTCCATAAATCAGTCCATTCCGAGGTGAGAGAGTAAGTGCCGAACTCTCCGTTGATAATCCGTTCGCAAAGCGCTCCGGTCTGTTCCCACATCGGTATATTGATATACCAAGACGCGTTAAAATAGAGCCTCATCAATAATACGGCCGCCGCTCCTTGGGTGATACGTCCCTCGTAATTCTTAGAGGGTGCTTTGGGTAAATCGGGGATGGCGTTTAATAAGCTCTCTTCTATAAAGTGGAAATTTTCTTGTGGGGTAGCCGAACCGACCTCTTCCTCTGTCGTGAGGGAGATCGCGGGGATGCGGAACGCATCCAGAAGTAAAAGTTGGAAATAAGCCCGTAAAGCGGTAAGCTCGGCGATATGCTGCCGCTTGTCGGACTCGCAGAGTCCGAAGTTATCATATGATAACTCTTGGATATCCGCCAATGTATTATTACAATATCCGATACCTCCGTAGCAAGCGTTCCACATTTGCTCACTGTTTTTCTCGTACGTGTCCCATGTATGTTGGTGGATCATACGCCATACGCCCCCGTCTTCCCAATGCTCTCGTTTTTGGGTGATCACGAGTTGATCCGCCGATAACTCTTGCAGCCAGAAAGAGAAATTAGTCTCCGCCCATTTCGCATGCTCATAAGGACGGAGTACGGAGGCCATTAAGGATTCATAATCCGTATAATAATCCTCTTTCTCCAGCTGGTCGTATAGGTCTTCTTCCAGATCGAAGCAGGAGAAGAGCAGCGGGAGAAAAAGAAAGGTTAACAGCAGTGGCGCGTATCTCTTCATTGAATAAGAATCAAGTTCGTACCCGTGAGTTTATTGGTTTGTTGTAATACGGTTTCTAATTTTTGTGTCTTTAGAAAAGCGCCGGAGAAACGTTGATCATCGTTTTCCGGACGTGTGTACATGAGTGAGACCTTATAGGTTTGTTCGATCAAGCGTACGATTTCATCTAAGGAAGCGTTATCATAAAAGATGATCCCTTTTCTCCACGAGGTAAGCCGTTCACTATCAACTTCCGTTACCGTATAATGTTCGTCATTCACGAAATAATCGGCTTTTTGGTTCGGATGCAACTGTACCAATTCTTTCTCATGCGCGTTATTCAGGCTCACCTTTCCTTCTACCAAGATCACGGAGATCTCGTTTCCTTGATCGGAGGTCTGTACGCTGAAAGAGGTTCCCAGTACCTTGACCGATAAGCCGGAAGCATCAACTATAAAAGGCTGCTCGCTATTGGGAGTGACCTCAAAGAAGGCTTCTCCTCTGATTTTCACTTCTCGTACGGAAGAGGCGAATACCTCCGGATAGCTTAGCTCGGAATTCTCTCTCAAATAAACGGAACTACCATCGGGTAAAAGGATCGAACGATCCTCTTGCGCAGCTATAATCGTTTGCCATTCGGCATTTCCTGTTCCCGCTTTTCCGCCTTGATTCAAGAAATAGACGGTAACTCCGGATACAAGCAATAGTAAGACCACCGCTGCTATCGAGAACCATATTCTTCGGGAAGAAGTTGAGACCAAAGAAATAACCGGTGCCTCTTCGGTTTGCGATTGAGATTCCGAGGGCGTGATGATCGAAGCGATCCGATTCCATTTCCGGTCCGTTTCCGGATCGGCTTCAGTCTCTTCCAAAGGATTCCATTCGGCGGTTCGCTTCCGGAAAGCGGCCTCCCATTCCTTTGAGACATGGATGGCTTGAAGCAACTCCGCTTCTTCCTCCGGGGTCGCCTTGCCTTTCAGATACCGTGTAATTATATGTTCGAATCGTTTATTCTCCATTTTCCTGTTTTACTAAATCTTTATTACCATTTCCAAAGACTAAGGAGCGTTCCCAGTAATAAGGCATAACGCCTTAATCCATCCCGGAATCGTTTCAAGGCACGGGTAATGTGTTTCTCCACCACTTTCTCCGTAATAGCCATATGTTCCGCTATCTCCCGGTTTTTCAAGCCATTCAGACGGCTGAGAACGAACGCTTCCTTGCATTTGGGCGGTAGTTCCTCCATAATCTGATCGATCGAGTCGGACAGTTCCTTTTGGATCAGCAAGGAAGAAGGGTCAGGTACGAAATCCGCCGCGTATAATCGCTCGGCAGTCTCGGTATCCGGTATCCGTTGCTGTACCGAATCGGCTATCTGACGGTGTTTTAAATAGTTTAGACAACTATTCCTTACCATCATGAAAAGAAAAGAGGTCAGCGAGATGTTATCCAGCAACTCCCTTCTTTCCCATAATTTCAAGAATACATCCTGTACGATATCCTCCGCCTCGTTTGTATCGTTGGTGTATTTCTGGGCAAATGCCTCTAAACGGGGAGAGAACTTGCGAAAAGCGTATTCGAACGCCTTTGCGTTGCCCCCTCTGATCTTATCGAAAAGAAGACGATCATCCGTTAGATACAATTGCTCACACATACCACTTTAGATAAAAGATTGAGGCAAATGTAACAAAAGTATTCTATTTTATGATCAAATCAATTTATTATATAACAACTAGGCCCGCTTTTACCCGCCCTTTATTCTTGTAAGATTATTTTATGTCCGAGAAGGGGGGGATTCCCCCTCTTGGTTGTTTTATCAAGCAAACGAAATAAATAAAATTAATTTAGTAATCTTAAATTGTAAAGCATGAAAAAGCATTTCTTCTCTTTGCGGGAAAGAGGTTTGTTCCTACTTCTTTTGGGACTTTTTCTTTCCTTTAGCAGTTATGCTCAAGACATTACCGTAAAAGGTGTAGTGAAAGACTCTAAATTCGGCGATCCGATTATTGGAGCTAGTGTCCTTGTGAAAGGAACAACGAATGGTACGATTTCCGATATGGACGGAAATTTCACGTTGGCAGCTCCGAAAGACGGGACTCTGACCATCTCTTATATCGGTTATAAATCACAAGAGATCCCGGTAAATGGACAGCAGAACCTGAATATCATTCTGGACGAGGATGTAGAGGCGTTGGACGAGGTGGTAGTAGTAGGTTACGCTACCGGTAGCAAGCGTACGATCTCCGGTGCGGTAGAGCGTATCAAGAAAGAGGATATGAACCAAGGTGTGGTAAACACGCCGTTGGAATCCTTGAAGGGTAAGGTTGCCGGTGTGGTAATCTCCAAGACGGGTGGCGACCCTGCCTCTAAGCCTTCTATCCGTGTACGTGGTACGACCTCTTTGTCCGGTGGTAATGATCCCTTGGTGATTATCGATGGCGTATTCGGTGATTTGAGCATGTTGGATGCGATCGCTCCCGCCGACATCGAGACGTTCACGATCTTGAAGGACGCTTCCGAGACCGCTCAGTACGGCTCACGTGGTGCCGCCGGTGTAATCGTAGTGACTACGGTGAAAGGTAAGAACGGTATGAAGACGTTGAGTTATAACGGCAACTTCGGTATCAGTAATGTTTATAAGAACTTGAAGATGTTATCCGCCGATGAGTTCCGCTCTACGGCGAAGGCGTTAGGCATGACTCCGCTGGATATGGGAGGTAATACGAATTTCTTCGACGAGATCGAGCAGTTGGGTTATACGCAGAACCATAACATCTCTTTCGGCGCGGGTAACGACGATTCGAACTATCGTGCTTCTGTAGGCGTGATCGATCAACAGGGTATTATCAAGAATAGCGGTATGAAGAATTATACGGCTAAACTGGACGCTTCCCAGAATATGTTCAACAATAAGTTGAAAATCGAGTTCGGTATGTTCGGTTCCTTGAAACAAGTGGATTATACGAACGATTATGAGAAAACTTTCTATTCGGCCGCCACTTACAACCCAACCTTCCCTACGCATAAGAATGAGGATGGCAAATGGGATGAGGATCCCTACGCGAACGAGATCCAGAACCCGCTGGGACGTCTTGAGATACAGGATCGTGAGAAGAACGCTTACGTGAACGTACACGGTAAATTGACTTGGACGATTCTGGACGGGTTGAAACTGAGCGCATTCGGCTCTTATACGTATAACGTGAAGGAGAACATGAAGTATATCCCGAAAGATTTGAAAGCGATTACGCAGACTTCCGACGCTCATGGTTACCGTGCGGATAATAAGCAGAATATCTTGATGGGTAATATCCAGTTATCCTATAATAAGGATTTGAATGAGAAACATCATATCGACGCTTTGGCCTTGGTAGAGGGACAAAAATATCATTATACGGGATTTAGCGCCGGTGCCCGTGGCTTTGAGACGGATTACTTCGGTTATAACAACCTGAAAGCGGGTGGTACGGTGAAATACGGAGACGTGACTTCTTTCCAAAACGAGAATCGTCTGGCCTCATTCATGGGTCGTTTCAATTATATGTATGACAACCGTTTTATCGCCACCGTGAACTTACGTGCGGACGGTTCCTCTAAATTGGGTATGAATAATAAATGGGGCTTCTTCCCTTCCGCTTCCGCCGCTTGGGTGTTGAATGAGGAGGCTTTCTTGAAAGACGTGGATTGGCTGAACCAGTTGAAACTACGTGCGGGTTATGGCCTGACCGGTAACCAAGATGCTATCGAGGCTTATAACTCGTTGGCTTTGATGAGCCCGAACGGTGTGACTTCCGTCAATGGAAATTCTACCGCTACCTATGGCTTTACACGTAACTCGAACCCGGACTTGCGTTGGGAGGTGAAAAAGACATTCGATGTGGGTGTGGACGCTGGTATTCTCGATGGCCGCTTTACGTTGACCGCCGATTGGTATACTTCCAAGACTACGGATCTGTTGTATAAATACGCGGTTCCGGTTCCTCCGTTCGTATATCCGGAATTATTGGCGAACTTGGGAGAGATGACCAACTCCGGCGTGGAATTGGCTGTAAGCGGTGGTATCGTGAAGACAAAGGATTTCGATTTCAACATGGGCGTGAATTTCTCTTACCAGAAGAATAAATTGAACTCCTTGAGCGGTTCTTATATGGGACAAGAGTTGCAGGCGAAACAATATATGGATCTGTCCAGTATGAGTGGTGCCGGTTTCGTAGGAAACAACCGTGTGGTTTATCAGATGGTAGGCCAGCCTGTCGGAGTGTTCTACATTCCTCGTTGCTTGGGCTTGACTCCGGCTTTGGATGAGAATGGAAACGCTATCGAAGGCCGCTATATCTACAACTTGGATCAGACGATCGATGGAAAAGAGGGTTTGGATACCAATGATGGTGGCGACCGTTATATCGCCGGCCAAGCCATGCCGAAATATTATCTGGGAATGAACTTCAGCTTCCGCTACAAACGCTTTGACTTGATGACGCAGATGAACGGCGCTTTCGGTCATAAGATCTTCAACGGTACATCGCTAGCTTATATGAACTTGAGCCAGTTCCCTACATACAACGCGTTGGCTAAGGCTCCGGAAAGCAAGATCTACGACCAGTCGATCTCTGATTATTGGTTGGAAAAGGGCAATTATTTGAATATCGATTATATTACGTTGGGTTACAACATCGATTGCAAGAAGATCGAGAAATACGTGAAGAATATCCGTGTGACATTCTCGGTGAACAACGTAGCTACGATCACGGGTTACTCCGGTTTGTCTCCGATGATTAACAGTACGACGGTCGATAAAGATAATAATGACCTAGGTATGGATAACAAACGTTTCTATCCGTTATCCCGTACGTATTCATTAGGTTTGAGTGTTAACTTCTAAATCCATTTAAAGAGTCATGAAAAAGAAATTTATATATAGCTTTATGATAGCCGCTGCCGCCGCGGCATTTTCTTCCTGTTCTAATTTTTTGGAAGAGCGTCCTACGGATGCGTTTGATG
>ERZ773145.2549-NODE-2549-length-12745-cov-3.511505_pt1 | contig 12745 bp, 9 predicted proteins | sample MGYA00580848_ERZ773145 | MGnify/ENA primary metagenome ERZ773145 (study PRJEB29015, sample SAMEA2737858) | human gut metagenome | biome: human gut; feature: human-associated habitat; material: faeces | place: China | collected 2012 ... | reverse complement strand
AATGAATACAGAAAATATATAGAAAAAGATGCAGCGCTTGAAAGAAGATTTCAGCCTATTAAAGTTGAAGAACCTTCTATTGACGATGCATATAAAATGCTTGTAGGAATTAAAGGCTATTATGAAGATTACCACAAGGTTCAAATTTCCGATTCATTAGTCTATAAGGCTGTTACTATGTCAGAAAGATATGTGACTGACAGGTATCTTCCTAATAAAGCTATTGATTTGCTTGATGAAAGCTGTACAAGTGCGAATTTGCGCAATCCTGCTATCAGCCAATACCAGATGGCACTTGAACGCAAAAATCTGTTAGAAACAAATATAGATAATCTTTCTAATCCTGAAGACAATGAAGAAATAGATTATGAGCTTGTTACAAAGCTTAAGAGTGAAGTTTTGCAGCTTGATGAGAAGTTGGCTGAACTCAAGGAAAAAGCAGCCGATAATCAAGTTTTAGAGGCTGATTTAGCTAAAGTTATTTCACTTTGGACCGGAATTCCGGCTACTAAAATTGAGCAAAATGATGTTAAAAAGCTTGCAAATCTTGAAAATGAATTAAAAGAGCATATCATCGGTCAGGATGTTGCAATAGAAAAGGTTGCCAATGCTGTACGCAGGGGCAGAGTAAACATCAGCCCGAAAAAAAGACCGCAGTCATTTATTTTTGTAGGTCCTACCGGTGTCGGCAAAACCGAACTTGTTAAAAGACTTGCAGACAGTCTTTTTGACAGCCCTGATAATCTCATTCGCCTTGATATGAGCGAATTTATGGAAAAATTCAGCGTATCGCGTATTATCGGTTCGCCTCCGGGTTATGTGGGATATGATGATGCAGGCCAGCTTACTGAAAAAGTGAGACGCAAGCCTTACAGCATTATTCTTTTTGATGAAATTGAAAAAGCACATAAAGATGTGCTTAACATTCTTCTTCAAATTCTTGATGAGGGCAGAATTACCGATGCACAGGGAAGAAATGTTAATTTTGAAAATACAATTATTATTATGACTTCTAATGCCGGCTCAACTGATTCTGCGTCATTAGGCTTTAATAAAACTGCAAATGATATTAACGCAGAAGTTACAATGAAAGCTCTTGAGCGTTTTCTTCGCCCTGAATTTTTGGGTAGGGTAGATGAGGTTGTTATTTTCAACCAACTTACTCACGATAATTTTGAAAAGATTGCAAAACTTATGCTTGATGAACTTGTTGAAAGCCTTAAGGACAAAGCTATTTCTATGACTTATGATGAAAGTGTTCCTGTTTACCTTGCAAAAAAAGCATTTGGCTCCAAGAAAAATGCAAGGGGACTTCGCGATTGTGTAAGGCGTGATGTTGAAGAAAAGCTTGCAAATGCAATAGTTTTCAACCAAGATGAAGATATTAAAACACTTGCAATTTCAACTCAAAATGATGAATTAAAAATTAAAATAAATTAAATTACAAAAAAGACTTGACATTTCATCGCTCGTTATGTATAATAATGAGCGTTGTAACGCGGGTGTAGTTCAATGGTAGAATCCCAGCCTTCCAAGCTGGTCGTGTGGGTTCGATTCCCATCACCCGCTCCAGCAAGGGATGCTCCAATTTGCGCTTGTAGCTCAGGTGGATAGAGCAACTGCCTTCTAAGCAGTGGGTCAGGGGTTCGAGTCCCTTCAAGCGCGCCAAGCCTGCGGGCATATCTCTTGATGTGCCCGCAGCAAACTAAATGGTGGGTATAGCTCAGTTGGTTAGAGTGCCAGGTTGTGGCCCTGGAGGTCGTGGGTTCGAGCCCCACTACTCACCCCACTTTTTTCTGCTGTTCATGCAGGGACGTTGGGGTGTCGCCAAGCGGCAAGGCACGGGACTTTGACTCCCGCATTCGCAAGGTTCGAATCCTGCCACCCCAGCCATTTGATCCATTAGCTCAGCTGGTAGAGCACCTGACTTTTAATCAGGGTGCCTGGGGTTCGAATCCCCAATGGGTCACCATTTTGGGGTGTGCGGGTGTGGCGGAATGGCAGACGCGGCAGATTTAGGATCTGTTGCCCAAGGCGTATGAGTTCGAGTCTCTTCACCCGCACCATTATGCGGTAGTAGCTCAGTGGTAGAGTGCCACCTTGCCAAGGTGGATGTCGCGAGTCCGAATCTCGTCTACCGCTCCACTGTGGCGCCATGGCCAAGCGGTAAGGCAAAGCTCTGCAAAAGCTTTATTCTCCAGTTCGATTCTGGATGGCGCCTCCAGATGAAGACTCAGACCAAGCGTCTGGGTCTTTTCTTATGGAGAATGGCGCAGAGCATCAACCGAAAAAGAAAAGCGGGGGTTCGATCGACCCTCGCTTTTTTGTTGCGCCAATCATTGAATAAATCCGAAATTCCGGATTTATTTAACGGGCGTATATCGCGCGTCCGTTATCGAAGTTTTTGCAAAATTTCGGATATGCTCTTTTCCTGTTTTCTATTCACCTGCGCATGGCACACAGGTCGATCATCAGGCGGATGGAGAACTGCTCAAAGGTGGAGAAGTAGGCGATGTCTTTGAAGAACGCGCGATGCGTCAGGAAGAACGCGAGATAGGAAAGCGGTTTTCGCTGTTCGATGAGGCGCAGGCGCTTGGTTTGCAGCACCTTCCACGTGTCGCGCTGGAGCTGCTCGGTCTCCTTGCAGGCGGTCTTTTCGAAGACGGATTCGTAGGTCGCCAGCGGAATACTGATGAGCTCTTTGCGGCTGGCCGCCGGGTCGCCCTCCAAAAAGGAATACTTGAACGCCAGCGCCAGCGCGTAGGGTTTGCGGATGCAGGGGATATGGCGCTGCGCGTGCTCGCCCTGCGCCATGCCGATGACGTTGGAGCCGTGCAGGCGGTAGAACAGGAGCGGCTCGCGGCAGTAATACAGCCCGCCGTGCAGCGCGGCCAGCAAGTTGAGAATCCAATCGTGCGTCCAGAGCTGGTTCAGGCGGATGTATTCCTGCGCCAGTTCGCGGCGAACGGCCATGGCGCAGCCCTGCCCTTGATTGCGGCCGAGCATTTCGGATAGGGTGATTTGCGTCGGCGAGGCGGGCGCGCGCAGAACGCGGTCGGAAACCCAGAGGTTTTCTGTCGGCGCGTTCGGGTTCAAAAGGTTTCCGTCCGCGTCGATGGTCTTGAAATCGGAGATGAGGGACAGCATGGCGGGGTTGGCCTCGAAGTGGTGCAGCATGGTTTCGACCTTGCCGGGCGCCCAGCGGTCATCCTGATCGCAGAGGAAAATCAAATCGCCGCCGCAGGCCTTGAGAGCGCGCAGAAAGCTCTCGCGAAAGCCGTGATTCTCCGCGGAGGGCAGAATCTTCCAGCGGATCTGGGGATGCGCCAAACGAAAATCGTCGAGGATGCGCAGCGTGCCGTCGGAAGAGCCGTCGTCGCTGACGACAATTTCATCGACGGGGCGGGTTTGGGCGCAGATGGAGGAAAGCTGCTCGCCGTTATAGGTGCTCATGGCGACGGAGCAGAACATAATCGGCCTCCTTGGAGAATGTAGAAAGAATTTTCCTTATTATAGCATGGATGGCCGCGGGATGCACGAAAAAACAGGGATGGCGCGTTCCCGTTTACCTGTGGCACACCGGAAAAGAAAATAAAGAAAAACCCTCAACGGCGCGAAGCTCGTCAAGGGTTTTTATGAAAATCTTGAAAAAGCAAGGCTTACACTTTTTGATAAGTCACTTTATTTCCTGCTCAAGTTTGTCAAAGACTGGGGCGGTGAAAAATTCGCTGAGCGTGATATCCAGACCGTCACAGAGTTTTTTGATAGTGGTAATGGAGATTTCACGGCGCTTTGGGTCGAGCATACTGTACACCGTAGACGGCGTTACTCCGGAAAGAACCGCCAGTTCGTTGATTCGGATATCGCGCTGGAAACAGAGTTCACGAAAGCGCTGTGCAACTGCGTCTTTAACCATCATCACGTTCATCACCCGTGAAAGATAGTATCGAATGATGCGCAGTCGCGTATACGCGCTTGCGTAATTGCGGACAAAATAGTATAATGACATAATAAGAAAATGCGTACAGGGGGCGTAACGATGATTCAAAAGAAGACTGTATTGGCGGGTATGTTGATTATGTTTGGATTTTGTGGAAGTATGGACAGCGTAGCCAGTGCGAGCAATTTGAGTAAAGCCGAAGTCGTCGTAGAAAAAAATGAAGTGAGAAACATTGGGAAAAATATACAGGCAGATGGAAACGGCGTGCTTGTGAAAAGTGGTGGAAAAGCTGTAATTAGTGGAAATATCAAGGCGAAAGATTGCGGGATTAGGGCAGAGTCTTCTGCAATTACTGTTTATGGAAATATAAAAGGTGGGTCTTCGGGCGTGCATCTGTATCAGGGCGTGGAAGCTGATATATACGGGAACATTGAAGCGGATGAGATTAGCATAGATTATACTGATTTGGATTATTATCGTGAATATGGAGAGTGGAGAACATACTACGGAGAAGGATTAGCCGTCGTAAGTGATGGGAGTTCCTCAAGCAAAAATGAAGTGAATGTAAAGGGAAATATACGTGCGACAGGAACGGGGGTTAGAGTAAATTCTGGAAACGTTTTTATAAAAGGCAATATAGAGAGCTTAATTGGAAACAATGCGTTGACACTCTTAACAGAAGAATTGACTTCGGTGAAGGTTGAGGGAGATATTTTTGGAAATGAAAAAGACAGTGCGGTCTTTATGTGGAGCGAACCGAACGCAAAGCTAATTGTAGAAGGAAATATTACAGCAAGAGACTGTCAAAGTGCGATAGAAATATACGGACTAAGCGGGGAAATGGACTCGTTGCGAGAAATACCGGCAATCACTGTCAAAACGCTGAATGTTGAAAGCGGCGACTATTTCAAAGCGCTGACTCACGATGAAAACGGCGAAGAAATCGAATCGAAAGCCCTTGCGGAAGCAGCGGCAAAAGCGACTTGGTACATTGTCGATATCAGCCAGCCGACGAACGGCGAAATTGAAGTGGATGGAATAAGTACGAAGGAAGGTTTGCTTGTTGCGCATGAAGGAGATAAGCTGACGGTTACGGGAGCGCCGAAGAAAGGATATCGCCTGACTGGAATTGATGCGGGTTCAAAAGCGCTTGTTACGGAAAATGAGGATGGTACATACACGGTAACGGTGGAACGCGGCGGCGACGTTACGATATCGGCCTCGTTTGAGGCTATGCCGGAAATGCCACTGACGGGAGACCAGATTCCGATAAAAACAGCGATTTTTCTTGCGGTCGTGTCGATCACGCTGCTGGGAATGCTTTGGAAAACAAAAAGAGCATAAAGAAAGCACCGAAGCGTAGAACCTCGGTTCAGACTGTCGACAAAAGGCTATTCTCCCCCGAAGGAGGGAGAATAGCCCTTTTCGCAAATGAAAGAATAGCTGAATTTCTTGATTTTGTTATTCAAGTCAAGTTTGCTTATGTCAACAAGCTGCACCGAAGTGTAGAACTTCGGTTTTTGATATAAACAAAGAAAAACCCTCAACGGCGCGAAGCTCGTCAAGGGTTTTTGTGGTGCACCCAACAGGATTCGAACCTGTGGCCTTTTGATTTGTAGACTCTCTTTGACCTTTATAAATGAGAACAGATATGCCTGTTTGGGATGCGCGTGAAGTGGGAAAGAAATGTGTTTGGAGAGCAGCTTCTCCAGCTTGGCGCTGACATATGCCCATTTGAACAGAATTCATGAAAAAGCGGTCTACTCCTGTGAAAATCAGAAGTAGAGCCTCTTGTATGCTTCCCTTTGGCGTACTCTTTTGCGTTCATCAAAGAGTATTCTGCGCTTGCTTGATGCAGCTGAGGCAGCACTCATCCCTTCACGCTGCCGGCGGTCAGACCCTGCACAAAGAACCGCTGGCAGAAGATGAAGATCACAATCACCGGAATCAGCGTCAGCACGGACATGGCAAACACATATCCCCACTGCGTGAACTGATGCTGGCCGAAGAAGCCGGCGATGGCGATGGGCAGCGTGCGCAGGCTGTTGTCGTTGATGACGGTGTTGGCCCAAGGATATTCCTCCCACGCGGTCAGAAAGTTGAAGATGCTGACGGAGGCAATCGCGGGCGAGGCCAGCGGCAGCGCAATCCTGCCATACGTCTGGAGTACGTTGGCACCGTCGATCCATGCGGCGTCCATGATCTCACCGGGGATGTTCTCCATAAATCCCTTGATCATGAAGGTCGAGAAGGGGATTACCCATGCCACATAGAACGGAATCAGTCCCCACAGCCGGTTGATCAGCCCCAAGCCCGTTGCCAGCTCGAACTGCGGAACGATCATCGTCGTTCCGGGGATGATCATCGTCACGATGATGAAGCCGAACAGCAGTTGCGTCGCCCTGGACTTGAACTTGCCCAGCACAAACGCCATCGCCGAGGATACCGCCGCCGCAAGAGCCACCGTGGACAGCGACACCACCACCGAGTTCAGGAAGTTCAGATAGAACTTGCTCTGATGCAGGATGTAATCGTAGTTTTCCAGCGTCAGTGCCTCCCATTTGGGGAAAAAGCGCGGCGGATACTCGTACAGCGCACCGTTCGGGCGCAGCGAGGTGGAGATCATGTAGATCATCGGCAGCGTGAACACGACCGTCCCCGCGGCCAGCAGGAGGTAACGCACGGTGGCGTCCGCGATTTTCGCGGGATTTCTGCGCTTCATGGTCGTCCCTCCCCTCACTCGTCTCGGCTCTTCATCGCGCGGAACTGCACGATGGCCAGCAGACCCAGCGTCAGCGCCATCACGAAGCTCAGCGCGGCGGCATAGCCGAATTTGCCCGTGCTGAACGCCTTGTAGTACATCCATGTCAGCAGCGTGTCCGTCTGATGCGCCGGCTTGCCGCCCGTGATCATCTTGATGGAGGTGAACACGTTGAAGCCGCCGATGGTCAGCTCGATGAGCACGAAGAGCACCGTTCCGCGGATGCCGGGCAGCGTCACATTCAGGAACTTCTTCCATGCGCCGCAGCCGTCGATCTCCGCGGCCTCGTACAGGTCCTGCGGCACCTGCTGCAGCGCCGCCAGAAAGATGACCATGTTCCAGCCGATGCCCTTCCAGATGCCCAGAATCATCGCAACCGCAAGACCGCTCCACCTCGTATCCAGCCAACGGATGTTGCCGGAGGTCACGCCCAGCACCTTCCACAGGAAGTAGTTCAGCAGGCCCTCCGTGTTGAAGATATAGCGGAAGACCAGAGAGGCAATCACCCACGAGGTCACAACAGGCAGGTAGTTGATGACCCGGAAGGTGACGCTGAAGCGCTTGATGCCCGAAAGCAGAATGGCGATGAAGAGCCCAAGCGCCATCTGTCCCGGCACGGTTACCGCCGTGTACACCAGGCTGTTGACAAAGACCGTCCAGAATGTCGGATCCCGGAAGACCTCGCGGTAGTTGGCCGGACCGGCAAAGGGCTGCTCCAGCATCGAGGCAAAGCTCATGTCGCACAGGCTCATCCAGAACAGGCGGATGATCGGATAGACAGTGAACAGTGCGAAGATCGCCAGCCCCGGTGTCAGCAGAAGCGCGATCTGCGCTCGTTGGGCACGGAATTTCATGTTCTCACCTCAGAAGGGGCGGCGGAGCCATCCGCCCCGCCGCCGCGGAAATCCTCTTACTTGAGCAGCTCATCCCACTGGGCCGCCAGCTCATCGAGCGCCTCCTGCGCCGTCTTTTCGCCTGTGACGACCGCCGTCACAGCCATGGTCAGCTCGTTATCCATCTCACTCCAGGCTGCCACGGTCGGACGGGCCTTCGCCGTCTGAATGGCTTCGATGAAGGGCGCGTAGGACGCATTCTTCACCGTCTCGCTCGTAAGCGCCGCCTTGTTCACCGGGATCTGGCCGCACTTGGCCATCTCGGTCTGGGCAAACTCGCCAGTCATGAACTGCATGAACTTCCACGCAGCCTCCTTGTTGGCGGAGGCGAACATCGCAATATCCTCGCCGCCCAGCACGGAGATGCTGCCGCCCTCACCGGCAGGGATGGGCGCGGTGCCGTAGGCCACGTCAGGATACGCACCGGCGAGTTCCGCGGACTTCCACGGGCCCTCCAGCATCATGGCATAGCGCCCGGTGCCAAAGCCGTCGGTCATCGGGATATCGCCGGCATTGAAGCCCGTGATGCAGCCCTCCTGCACCAGCTTGGCGAACGTCTCGATGGCCTTCACCGACGCGGGACTATTGATGTAACCGGTGGCGACGGTCTGCTCCGGGTTGGTCAGGCTGCCGCCAAAGCTCCAGATGAACGGGCACAGGTTCCAGCCGGCCAGCGCGGGCTCGTTCCAGCCCCAAATCTGCTGGCCGTTTGCATTCTCGCCGCTGAGCTTGCGCAGAGCTTCGCACCATTGCTCCATCGTCTCGGGTACGGCCACGCCAGCCGCTTCCAGCATCGCCTTGTTGTAGAACACGATCTTGCTGTTGGTGTTCAGCGCCAGCGCATAATCATGACCGTCGATGACCGCGGTGGACATCGCACTGGGAAGCAGCGCAGCGCTGACTGTGTCAAAGTCCTCCATTTCCTCGTCGAGCGCGGTCAGGATGCCCATCTTCTGGAATTCCGGCAGCCACGCGATGTCGCAGCGCGCCACATCGGGCAGCGCGCCCGATTTCGCACTGACAAGCACCTTGTCGTGCAGCTCCGCCCACTCATGGGAGACGGCGTTGACTTTGATGCCCGGATTTTCCGCCTCAAAGGCGGGGATCAGCACGTTCATCAGCGTCGCGTTCTCCGCAGACTGAGCGCTGTAATGGTGCCAGAACTGGAGGGTGACGTCCTCCGCAAGCGCGCAGGAGCACAGCAGCATCAGGCAGGCGATGATCGCCACGAGGGTTTTTGTACGCATGGTTTTTCCTCCTTCTGAACAGGTCGAAATAGAATATGGACAGAATGCGGCAGAACGTGCACAGATTCTCCCGCACAATCCCAGGTTTGCGCCCGCTCCCCGAGGTTGAACACCGCGAGCAGCTCCTCCTCCCGATTGCCCCGGGCAAAGGCAAACAGGCTTTTCTCGTCGTCCGCCAGCAGCGGCGTATAGCTGCCCGTGCGCAGCGCGGGGTGCGCCTGGCGCAGGGCGATTAACTCCTTTTGCCAGGCCAGCAGATCCTTGTCCGGATGGGCCCAGGCCATGCCGCCTCGGCAGCCCGGGTCGTTTTCGCCGGTCATGCCCAGTTCGTCGCCGTAGTAAATGGCAGGTGCGCCGGGAAAGAGCATCTGCAGCGCCATCGCCAGCCTGAGCCGCCACGCCTCGCCCTTCGCCTCGGTCAGAAAGCGCGCCGTGTCGTGGCTGCCCAGACAGTTGTACATGGCATGTCCGTTCGGGCCGGTAACCTTCATCAGCGCACTGTTCAGGCGTCGGGAAAGCTCGCTCACGCCAATGCGCCCGCGGGCAAGGCAGTCGGTCACCGCGTCGCGGAACAGATAGTTCATCGCCGTGTCAAAGCCGTCCGCGCCGAGCAGCCGCGAGGCGTCGCCCCACGTTTCACCCAGCAGCACGGCCTGCGGGAACTCGCGCTTGATTTCCTCTCGCCACCAGATAACGGCATGGCGATCCAGCTCATCCGCCACGTCAAAGCGCCAGCCGTCGATGCCCGCCTCCCGCAGCCAGTAGAGCAGCACGTCGCGCACATAGGCTCGCACCTCGCCGTTGGCGCCGTTGAGCCGCGGCATGTAGGGATAATCCCCCACGCACTCATAGCAGGCCGGGTCGATTTCGATGGGAAACCGCTTGGGATAAAACCAGCCCCGGTAGCGGCTTTCCTCTCCGTTTTTCAGCAGATCCTCAAACGGGGGAAAGTGAATGCCCGAATGGTTGAATACGCCGTCCAGAATCACGCGGATGCCCGCCTCGTGGCACCGGGCGACCAGCTCGCGCAGCGTGTCCTTTGTGCCGAACATCGGATCGACCGAAAAGTAATCTGTCGTCGCGTATTTATGGTTGAAATCTCCCGTAAAGATGGGATTCAGATACAGGCATTCCACGCCTAGCTCCGAAAGATACGGGATTCGGTCGATGATACCGCCCAGATTGCCGCCCAGAACGTTATCCCGTGTCGGCGCGGCGTTCCAGTCATCCATGCCTGCACCGGCCGGGCCGCGCCGGGCAAAGCGCTCCGGAAAAATTTGATAGTATATGCAGCCCTGTGCCCATGCAGGCACGGCGAAAATATCCGTCTCATTGACCTGCAGCAGCTCGAAGCTGCCCGACTCCTGCATGTCCGTGAAAAGCCCTCGGTCATTGAGCCATCTCCGGTTTCCCGTCTGATCCTCCAGCCAGAAGCCGTATTTGATGTAGTGCGTCTCCCCGGTAAAGACGGTTTCGCCCGTCCACTGCTGCCGCTGACCGTCCTCCAGGCCGGGCAGGAGACTGGTTCGGAAAAGGACTTCCGGTTCGCTGCGCTTCCAGCACACCAGCTCGCAGGCGGTCAGGTCGCCCGGCGCGGCCTCCAATCTCCATTGTATGCGGTTTCGTGCAAGCGCTTGCACAAACGGGTAAAAAGAAAGGTGCCGAATGGCAGAGGTGATCATTTTCTTCCCTTCCTTTCCGACGAGGCCCTGGGTACAAGCACCGTCGAGAGCATGATCTGCTGGTTGCCGGTACGGCTGTCAATCCGCTGAAACAGCAGCTGAGCTGCCTGTTCCCCAAGCAAAGACGTATCAATATCCACGATAGTCAGCTGTGGCTCCGTATACTCCGCCAGCGGATAATTGTCAAACGCCACAATGCCGATCTCCTCCGGCACGGCGATTTTCCTTTCCTTGCAGGCCTTCAGCAGCCCAAAAGCCGCCAGATTGTCATTGCAGACGAACGCATCCGCGTGCGTTGACTGCTCCAGCTCGGACAGCGCCACAGCATAGGCATTTTCCACCGTGCCGTCCGTGGCAAGCACACGCTCCTGCCCCTTGTCGATCACCTTCATATAGCCGCGGACACGGCGCTTGGTAAAGCCCCGTTTCTGATAGCCGCCCAGGTAGGCGATCGAGCGGTATCCCTTTTCCTGCAGGTGGCGCACGGCGATTTCCGCACCCTGCTCGTTGTTGTTGTCCACCCAGCAGGTATCGCTGCGCAGCGTGTCCGGTGTGCCCAGCACGACATACGGAAAATCGCCGATCGTCTCCATCATGGAGGGGCGCACCGTCGTAGGCGGAAGAATCAATCCGTCCACCTTATGCTCCTTCATCAGGTTTTCAATCGTGCTGCCATGGCTCTGCGCGCCGTTGGCAATCATGACCTGATAACCCCTGGCCTGCGCCACCTTCTCAATGGCAAACAGGCTGCGGCTGAAAAACACGTTGCTGAATGCATCGGCGTCCCGCGCATCCACCACAACACCAATTGCCCCGCTCAGCCCGCTGGCCAGACTGCGCGCCAGAGAGTTGGGATGGTAATCCAGCGTCTTCATCGCCGCGTAGACGCGCTCCTTGGTGTCCGGCGTGATGGTTGCCTTGCCATTGATCACGCGGGAAACGGTTGAGGAATTGACCCCTGCCAGCTTCGCCACATCATGGATGGTCACCGCCACGCCGTTCACCTCTCTTTCTGTGCAATCGTTTGCATAATCAGATTATACTCGCTCGGAATCGGATTGTCAATAGCGAACTTCGAAATATACAGGATGTTTCTCTGAAGGTCTCTGAATATCTTCGCTCGCTGATGCTCTTTGGCATCCGTGCGCACCTCGACTCCATGTTTCCTGTGTGTTACACCACATCTTCATCACCAGAACGCACCACCGTCGCAGCCCCGAACGGGAAGTTACAACACTGGCAGCACAAGGAAAAAACGGCATCCCCCGGACAGGTTTTGTGCCATGATTTGTGCCAAATCGCCCATTTTTATCAAAACTACCGGAATCGACCGGCTCCAAAGCGAAAAAAGCCGCAGCGCGTCTTCTTGACAGGAGGGCGCGCTGCGGCGGGTCAAACTCAAAAAAATCAAGTAATATCAGGAAAAATTGCTTCAAAACGGCAAAAGAAAAACCCTCAACGGCGCGAAGCTCGTCAAGGGTTTTTGTGGTGCACCCAACAGGATTCGAACCTGTGGCCTTTTGATTCGTAGTCAAACGCTCTATCCAGCTGAGCTATGGGTGCGATTTTTAATTTTCCGTTCCTTTTGTTCGGAACGAAAAGTATTATACCGCACGGCGCGAAGAATGTCAATACTTTTTTGAAAAATATTTTTTATTTTCTCCCTTCGGCTGGAAACGGGGGAATTTGGGGCAAAATCCCGGCGACTTTTGGGGAAAAACGGGTTGCCGAAAACGAAAAGGAAAAATCATGTTTTTTCCTTATAAAGAAAAGAAAAAAAGCGTCGAAAACTGAAAACGGCGCGTCGAGCGGCGGGATGTGTCGGAGGACGGAAACATCAGACGTTACGGCGCACGCATCTGTGGATAACAATAATTATCCACAATTCAGCCCCGAAAATGGCGATTTGCCTGTGGACAACTGTGGATAACTCGGTGGAAAACCCGATTTTCCAGTGATTTCTACAAAAAGCGCTGTGGATAAAACCGGGGATAACTGTGGGGGAGATGTGGGAAAACGGGGGATAACCGGCGGCATGGTTCGACAAATTGGTTGCGAAAAAATAAAATTGGGCGAAACCATAAACTTTATGGCGGGGATGTGTCATCTTTTGGGCGCGGCCGGCATAGTTCTGGCTCGGGGAACGGAGAGGGGGACGGCCGATGCGGGAGAGGACGATGAAGGGCGCGTGGCTTGCGGCCAGCGCGCTTTGCACGGCGCTG
>ERZ773145.2535-NODE-2535-length-12809-cov-2.830014_pt1 | contig 12809 bp, 10 predicted proteins | sample MGYA00580848_ERZ773145 | MGnify/ENA primary metagenome ERZ773145 (study PRJEB29015, sample SAMEA2737858) | human gut metagenome | biome: human gut; feature: human-associated habitat; material: faeces | place: China | collected 2012 ... | reverse complement strand
GGAGAATAGCCCTTTCCGCAAATGGAAGAATAGCTGAATTTCTTGATTTTGCTATCCAAGACAAGCTTGCTTATGTCAACAAGCTGAGAGGAGGGGCATGTGCCCCTCCCCCGCCAAAAACGGATTATGTCGATTTACAGCCCGATCTCTGCCGCGCCGGTCACGCCCATCCGGGCGGACAGCTCGCGCGGAACGGCAATCGCACCCTCGTGGCCGAGCGCCTCCAGCACGTCGATCATGGCCTGCTGCACGGGCGCTTTGCCCGCGACGTAGATGCGCGGCTCGACGATCTCACGCGGCGCGCTCATATCCGGGGCGATGCCGAGCGCCGCGCCGAGGTTCCGGTGCAGCGGGATGACGTTATCCGGCATCGGAATTTCCTCCGGCTGATCCGGCAGAAACGCCTCCATCGCCTGCACGTCGAGCGCCAGCGCCGCGCCGAGCAGGTAGCTCTGCACCTCCGCGTGGCTGCGCTTGCCGAGCGTTTTGAGGATGCGGCCGGAGAACGCCGCGCGGCCAAGACCATTCTGCGCGCACGCCCGCGCGCCCTCCATCGCCATTTTGGCGTCATACGCTTCCGGGGAGACGAACGCGCCGCCGACCGCGTCGGCCAAAATGGTGTGATGGGTCATCGCGTCGAGCAGCTCGCCGGAGATCGAGGTCATGCAGCCGAGGATCTTCCCCTCCGCGCTCATGGCGACGAATTTATTGTGAGAGCCCGGCAGAATGAACATGGCGCTCGTTTCCGGCTCAAGGAGTTTAAACAGGCCGACGGCCTCCGTCTCCTCGCCGCGCATCATATCCATCATGCCGAAATTATCCAGATCGACCGGCCCGGCAAAGTTGCGCACGCCGGGGATGAAGTGAATCGGGAACGGCGCAATCTCCGGGAAGCTCTGCGCGCGCATTGCGTCGCGCAAATCGGCGGCCGAGGCGGGCGCGGGCACGTGCGGAATTTCGAGCAGCCCCATGTCGCTGGTAATCATGCCGTAGGCGACGCAGCGCTTCACATCGCCCGCGTCCAGCCCGTTCCGGGCGAGAAGCTGGTCGATGCACTCGGCGAGCGCCGCCTTCAGGCGCCCGTTGTTCCCGTCCACCGCGGTGTGGCGAACGCCGCCGTCCCGCGCGATGGCGTCCAGCGGCTTGCGCTCGTCGCTGAGCAGCGTCACGCGCAGGTTGGTCGTTCCCCCGTCAATGATTAAGAACATTTTGCAGCCTCCCATTGGGCAATCGCGTCGGTAAACGCCTTCGCGCGCGCCTGAATCGCGGCGAAATCGCCGGTCTTCACCGCGTCGGGGAGCACGAGCTGGCCGCCTACGCCGAAGCCGCAGACGCCCGCATCCAGAAACTCCGCGACGTTTTCGGGCTTCACGCCGCCGACGGCGGACATGTCGATATACGCCAGCGGCCCGCGAACGGCCTTGATATAGCTCACGCCGAGCGTGCCCGCCGGGAACAGCTTCACGATGTCCGCGCCCGCGCCGTGCGCCGCGACGATCTCCGTCGGGGTCAGCGCGCCGGGCATGGAGACCATGCCGAGCTGGCGGGTGCGGCGAATCACGCCGTAATCCACGTTCGGGGAGATGACGAGGCACGCGCCCGCGTCACCGGCGGCCTCCACCTCCTGCACGGTCAGCGCCGTTCCGCAGCCGACGAGCACGCGGTCGCCGTATTTTTCCACCGTATGGCGGATTTTTTCGGCGTTTTCCTTCACGCAGTCCGCGCGGTCGTGGTCAAACGTGAATTCCAGCACGCGAACGCTGCCCGCAATCAGCGCTTCCACCACGCCGTCGAGCTTTTCCGTCGGCACATGGCGCAGGATGGCGACGAGCCTTGCCGCCTTGATCCGCGTCAGCGCTTCATGATGTGACAACATGTCTTTTCCTCCCGCTCAGGCGCACAGCGCGACGATGGCGTAGGCATAGATGCGCGCGGCCTTGACGAAGTTCGCCACGTCGATGCTCTCGTTGGCCTGATGCTCCAGCTCCAGCTCGCCCGGGAAGAGCATGCCGTAGGCCACGCCCTCCTTGAGATGGCGCGCGTAGGTGCCGCCGCCGATGGCGAACGGCTTGGCGTTTTCGCCGCTGATCGTGTTGTAAACGTCCATCAGCTTGGCGACCAGCTCGCTGGATTCCGGAACATGGTGCGGCGTGCTCGGGTGAATCGGATCGAGCGTGTAACCGGCGGGCGCAAGGCGGCGCTGCACGGTCTCGCCGATGGTCTCCGGGTTGAAGAACACCGGATAGCGGCAGTCAAAGGTCACGTCGATCTTCCCCGCCTTGGCAAAGAGCAGGCCGAGGTTGATGGTCAGCGCGCCGGAAACCTTGTCGCTGCCCGCGATGCCCAGATCCTCGCCCGCGGACTCGCGCCCGGCCGCTTCATCCAGCAGCGCGATCGGCGCGCCGCCGATTCCCAGTTTGGCAAGCACATGCACGAGCATCTTCGCGGCGTTCTTGCCCTTCTCCGGCACGGACGCATGCGCGGACACGCCGGTCACGGTCAGGCGGGTATCGCCCCCGACCAGCTCGCTCTCCAGCGCGCAATCCTCGTCCTCCACGTCGAACGCATCCGCCGCGGCCTCGCGCCAGTCGCCCGCAATCACGGCGACCGCCTGATTCGGAACGACGTTCACGCGCGTGCCGGAAGCGATTTCGATCAGGCGCTCGTCGCTCACCGCCGCGTGCAGCTTCATCGTGAGGCCGCCCTTCTCGGTGTTAATCAGCGGGAAGTTCGCGTCCGGGGAGAAGCCGCGATCCGGCAGGCCGATCTTGCGGTCGTAATATTCCAGATCCTGCATGCCACATTCTTCGTCGCAGCCCAGAATCAGGCGGCAGCGGCGGCGCAGCGGAATCCCCGCGTTCATAATCGCCTTCATCGCGAACAGCGCGGCCACGCCGGGGCCCTTGTCGTCGCTGGTGCCGCGGCCGATCATGCGGCCGTCGATGATCTCCGCGCCGTAGGGATCGTGCGCCCAGCCCTCGCCCTCCGGCACAACGTCCAGATGGCTCAGCACGGCGATCACCTCGTCGCCCTGGCCGATCTCCGTATCGCAGCAATAGCCGTCCACGTCGCGCGGCTCCATGCCCAGCCGCTTCAAATCCGCCATCGCGGTATCCAGCGCGCGGCGGACGTTCTCGCCGAAAGGCGCGTTGTCGGCGCTGCGCTCCGCGCGGACGCTCGGCACGCGAATCCAGCGCTGGAGCGTTTCGATCATATCGCCCTCAAGGGCTTTCAGTTCGGCGTCAAGTCTCTCGTTGTACTGCATTTGAATAGATCCTCTTTCTATGTGCGATCGAACATATTTTGCAAAATCGCTTTCGGGCGGCCATGGCGCGCCCGCCGATTTTATACAAAGCGTTTTTTAACGGAGAACGTCCTTCATGCGCTCCAGCGCCGCGTTCAGCTGCGCGCGCGGGCATCCGATGTTCAGGCGGATAAAGCCGCGCCCGCCTTCGCCGAAGAACAGGCCGTCGTTCACCTTCACATGCGCGTCAAGCAAACGGCGCATCAGCTCCTCCTGCTCAAACCCCAGCGCGCGGCAATCCAGCCACATCAGGTAGGTCGCCTCCAGCGGCGTGACGATCACCTTCGGGAAATGCGCCTTCGCGTAGGCCATCACGCAGTCGCGGTTGCCGACCAGATACGCCTTCAGCCCGTCCAGCCATGCGTCGCAATCCGTATACGCCGCGCGCGTCGCCGCCAGCGCGAACACGTTGCCGCTCGTCACGCCGCAGGCCGTGGATTCCTTCGCAATCGCCTCGCGCATCCGCTCGTTTTTGCAGACCAGCGAAGCCTGCTGCAAGCCCGCGACGTTGAACGTCTTGCTCGCCGCGCAGAGCATCACCGCCAGCTCGTCCGCGTGCGGCAGATTCAAAATGCTGTGATGCGTGTTCGGCACGTAGACAAAATCCGCGTGGATTTCGTCGCAGACCAGCGGCACACCATATTTATAGCACAGGTTGACGACCACCGCAAGCTCTTCCTCCGTCCATGCGCGGCCGCAGGGATTATGCGGCGAGCAGAACATGACCATTTTGGCCTCGCGGGCGGCCAGCTTGCCCTCCGCGTCGGCGAGGTTCAGCGTGTAGCGGCCGCGCTCGTCGCGGAGCATCGCGCTGCCCACCACCCTGCGGCCGCTTTCGGTGATCGAGGCGTAAAACGGGCCGTATACCGGCGTGAAGATGAGCACACCGTCGCCCGGCTCGGTCAGCGCGCGGACGCAGAGCCGCAATTCGGAGACGACGCACGGCCCCATCTGCACGTCCTTCGGCTCAAAGCCGACCCCGTGGCGGCGCTTCCAGTAATCGCAGAGCGCCCGCGCATCCTGCTCGCCGCTGAGCGTATAGCCCCACGTGCCCTGCTCGGCCACCCGCTTCACCGCATCCGCAATGGCGGGCGCGGAGCGGAAATCCATATCCGCCACCCACATGGGGATCATCTCCGGGTCGTGGTGCTCGTCCACCATGCCGTCCCACTTCTCGCAGTCCGTATGGCGCCGCTCAAGCCCCGCATCGAAAAAACTGCTGTCAAATTCCACGGTCTATTCCTCCTTTGTGCTATGCACTTACTTTCTGCATGCAATCACCCAATAGCCGCCGTCGCGCTCGATGGTCTCGGCCTCGGCGTACAGCTCCTTCAAAAACTTGAGCGCGCTCGGCGCGCCCTGCTGCTTGCGGATGACGAGGAACAGCCTGCCGCCCTCCGCCAGATGCGCCTTGGCATCCTCAAACATCCGATAGATCACGGCCTTGCCCGCGCGAATCGGCGGGTTGGTCATCACCGCGTCGAACTCGCCTTCGACGCGCTCAAAGCCGTCGGAGAGGACGGCCTTGGCCTGCATGCCGTTTTTCTGCACATTGCGCACGGCGAGATCGAGCGCGCGCTCGTTCACGTCGGCCATCGTCACATCCAGCGCCGGGAAGCGGGCAAGCGCCATAACGGTCATCGCGCCCCAGCCGCAGCCCATATCGAGCACGCGGCCATGCAGCTCCGGCAGGCTCTTGCAGAGGATTTCGCTGCCGGGGTCGATATGCTGTTTGGAGAACACGCCCGCGTCGGTTTCAAAGGCCAGCGTCCTGCCCATAAACACGCTGGTGAAATGCCTTTCCTCGTGCTCGCTGGTCGGGTTATTGGTGTAGTAATATTCAGCCATTGAAAAGCTCCTTTTTGGGGCTTTGCCCCAAACCCCACCAAGAACCTGAGGTTCTTGGATTTCCCACCTTCTTTATTGCTTTGCAATAAAGAAAACTCATTTCGTTTCATTCGCAGTTGCATCCAAAGGACCAAACTCGCCGTTGACCGGTTCAATTTCAAGGAGAGCGACTTCATCATCCGTCAGCTCGCGCCACTCGCCCGGCTTCAATTCGGGGGCGAGCGCAAGCGCGCCGATGGCCATGCGCTTGAGGTAGACGACGTGCTTTCCCCGCGCGGCGAACATGCGCTTGACCTGATGATACTTGCCCTCGGTCACGCGGATATAAGCCGCGTCGCCGCCGTCGCGCCTGAGCTTCGCGGGCCTTGCGTCAAACTCGCCGTCCGCATCGCGGATATGAATTCCCGCCTCGAGCGCGGCGACGTCTTCATCGGTCAATTCGCCGTCAAGCCGGGCATAATAGACCTTGCCGACCTCGTGCCGGGGCGAAATAATGCGGTGCGCGAGCTGGCCGTCGGAGGTGATGACCAGCAGCCCCTCGGTGTCCTTATCCAGCCGGCCGGCGGGCATCGCGCCCATGGCCGCGTACATCGGCGGGAGCAGATCCATCACGGTCTTCTGCTTTTTATCCCGCGCGGCGGTCAGCACGCCGGACGGCTTGTTGAGCATCACATGGCGCACGGCCTTATAGCAAAGCCGCCTGCCGTCCAGCCGAACGTCGCTCTGCGCTCCGTCCACCTGCATGCCCGCATCCCGCGCGCCCGCGCCGTCCACCGTCACGCGCCCCGCGCGCACCATCGCCTTGATTTCGCTCCTCGTGCCCTCGCCGAGCAGCGCAAGCAGCTTGTCCAGCCGCATCTTTTCGCCCAAAATACCGTCCCCCATACCCGCGTCGTTTCAAGTGCTTTCCATTATACCGCACGGCGGACGGTTTTGCAATCGCGCGGCAGGTTTGGCGATTTTTTATCAGCCTCGGCCTGCGGCCTTTTTGTCCCGCCTTCGGCACGTGCGGGACAAAATTCGCCCGGATGGACATTTTGTGTTCAAAAACTGTCCCGTTTACGGGGGCTGTCATGGAAACATCACATGAATTCGCTTTCCCTTTTGCGCAGATTATGATATAATGCAGATAAGCGGAAAAACCCTGCGCTTTCAGGGCGCGGGGGGCTTTCCAATGCGCTTTCGGCAAGATAAACCCAATATCACAGGAGTGTGTTCACAATGAGGAAAAAGCAATGCGTTGCCATGCTGCTTGCAGGCGGCCAAGGCAGCCGTCTGGGCATCCTGACCAAGGACGTCGCCAAGCCGGCGGTTCCCTACGGCGGAAAATATCGTATCATTGATTTTCCGCTCTCCAACTGCACCAATTCGGGCATCGACGTGGTGGGCGTGCTGACGCAGTACCGCCCGCTGGAGCTGAACGCCTACATCGGCTCCGGCTCTCCGTGGGATCTTGACCTTTCCAACGGCGGCGTTTACGTTCTGCCGCCGTACCAGACCGGCAAGACCGGCGAATGGTACAAGGGCACGGCCAACGCCATCTATCAGAACATCCCCTTCATCGCGCAGTGGGATCCGGAGTACGTGCTGGTGCTCTCCGGCGACCACATCTACAAGATGGATTACAACGCGATGCTGCGCGAGCACATCAAGAACGGCGCGGATCTGACCATCGCCGTGCGCGAAGTGCCGTGGGAAGAAGCGCCGCGCTTCGGCATCCTCAACACGGACGAGAACAACCGCATCACCGAGTTTGAGGAGAAGCCCGCCCAGCCCAAGAGCAACAAGGCCTCCATGGGCGTTTACATCTTCTCCTGGAGCAAGATGCGCAAGTATCTGGAGCTGGACGAGGCCAACCCGAACAGCGACAACGACTTCGGCAAGAACATCATCCCGGCGATGCTCGAGGCCGGTGAGAACCTCTACACCTACACGTTTGACGGCTACTGGAAGGACGTTGGCACGATCGAATCCCTCTGGGAAGCGAACATGGATCTGCTCGAAATGCCCATGCCGATCGACCTGTACGACAAGCGCTGGCGCATTTACGCCCGTAATCCGGGCATGCCGCCGCACTACATCGCCGACGGCGCGAAGGTCGTCAACTGCCTGATTACCGAAGGCTGCGAGGTCAAGGGCATCATCAACCATTCCGTGCTCTTTGCGGGCGTGACGGTAGAAACCGGCGCGGAGATCACCGACGCGGTCATCATGCCGGGCGCGGTCATCGAACGCGGCGCGGTGGTTCGCCGCGCGATCGTCGCGGAGAACGCGCACATCGGTGCGGGCGCGGTGGTCGGCGAGGAAACCGGCAAGATCGCCGTGGTCGGCCACAACGCCGTGATCCCCGCGGGGGACAAGGTTGCCGCCGGCGTTCAGGTTGACGCCAGCGCGCAGCAGTAAGGAGGGCACCCACAATGAAAGACGTCATGGGTTTGATTTTTACCGGTGAAAACGACATTCACCTCGGCGAGCTGACCAGCCTGCGCGCGGTTGCCGCCCTTCCGATCGCGGGTCGTTACCGCGTGATCGACTTCCAGCTTTCCTCGATGGTGCACAGCGGCATCAAGAACGTCGGCGTGATCACCCAGAAGAACTATTCCTCCCTGATGGATCACATCGGCTCCGGCCGCGAGTGGGATCTGCACGGCAAGCAGGGTCTTGTGATGCTGCCGCCGTTCCTGACCCGCGAGAACATGGGCGTTTATTCCGGCCTGCTGGACGCGCTCAAATCCAACTGCACCTATCTGCGCCTTTCCCGTCAGGAATACATCGTGCTGACCAACAGCCACACGATCTACAACATGGATTACACCGACGCGCTCAAGTATCACATTGAAAAGGGCGCGGACGTGACCGTGCTCTATGCGCACGGCGCGAAGGCCGTCGGCACCGAGGGCGAAAACGACACGTTCCTCTCCGTCGATGAGGACGGCAAGGTGACGGGCATGGAAATCGGTTCCTCCGTGCCGACCCGCGACTGCGCCTCCCTGAAGGTCTACATCACCAAGCGCGAGCTGCTGCGCCAGCTCGTCGAGCAGGCGGCGGCCAACGGCATGCACGACTTTGACCGCGACATTCTCCAGCGCAACATCAACGACGGCAACCTCCGGGTTTACGGCTACGAATACAAGGGGCTGGCCTGCCAGATCGACTCCATCCAGTCCTACTTCAATTTCAACATGTCGCTGCTCTCCGGCGACGTGCGCCGTCAGCTCTTCCCGGCGGATCGCCCGGTGTATACCAAGGTGCGCGACGACCTGCCGACCCGCTATGTGGAGGAGTGCGAGTGCTCCAACTCCCTGATCGCCAACGGCTGCATGATCGAAGGCACGGTCATCAACTCCGTCATCTTCCGCGGCGTGAAGGTCGCCAAGGGCGCGGTTGTCAAGAACTCCATCGTCATGCAGGACGCGCAGATTCAGGAAGGCGCAGAGATTGACCACTGCATTCTGGATAAGCAGAGCGTTATCCGCCGCAACGGCCGCCTGATCGCGCCCGCCGCTTACCCGATCGTCATCGCCAAAAACGTTGTGATTTAACGCCAAGCGGGGGCTGTTCATGTGTGGACGGTTCCCGCATTTTCATCAAACCATAGGAGGAATTCCCATGAAGATTCTCTTTGCGGCATCCGAATGTGTCCCTTTCATTAAGACCGGCGGTCTGGCCGACGTGGTCGGCGCGCTCTCCCCGGTGCTCAAGGCGCAGGGCGCGGACGTGCGCGTCATCCTGCCGCTGTACGCCGCCATCCCGGAGCAGTACGTCAGCCAGATGAAGCTGGAATGTGAGTTTGAGGTCGAGCTTTGCTGGCGCCGCCAGTATTGCGGCATCAAGAGCCTCGAATATCAGGGCGTGACCTTCTATTTTGTGGATAACCAGTATTACTTCGGCCGTTCCTACATCTACGGTCTGGGCGGCGACGAATACGAGCGCTTCGGCTTCTTCGACCGCGCGGTGATCGACGCGCTGGTTCACCTCGACTTCAAGCCCGACGTGATCCACTGCCACGACTGGCAGACCGGCATGATCCCGGCGCTGCTCAAGATTCAATACGCGCAGTTCCCGTTCTATCAGGATATGAAGACGGTGTACACCATCCACAACCTCCAGTATCAGGGCGTGTTCCCGATCAAGGCGGTTCAGGATACGCTCGGCCTGGGCGACGATCTGTTCACCTCGGACAAGCTGGAGTGCTACGGCTGCGCGAACTACATGAAGGCCGGCCTCGTCTATGCGGACGAGCTGACCACCGTTTCCCCGAGCTACGCGGACGAGATCCAGACCGCGTTCTACGGTGAGCGTCTGGACGGCCTCCTGCGCGCGCGCAAGGATCAGCTCGTGGGCATCCTCAATGGCATCGACGTGAACGACTACGACCCGGCGAAGGACCCGCAGATTTACGCGAACTACGATCCGTATCACCTCGGCGGCAAGGAGACCTGCAAGGCGGAGCTGCAAAAGGAGCTCGGCCTGACGGTTGACCCGACCGTGCCGCTGGTGGGCATCATCTCCCGCCTTTCCAACCAGAAGGGCTTTGATTTGATCGAGTGCGTCATCCGCGAGCTGATGGCGACCGGTATTCAGCTCGTCGTGCTCGGCATGGGCGAGGCGAAATACACCAACCTGTTCTCGTGGGCGGAGAGCGAATATCCGGGTCGGCTGGCGGCGCGCTTCGCGATGAACCACCAGCTGGCGCACCGCATCTACGCGGGCAGCGACATGTTCCTCATGCCCAGCCAGTTCGAACCGTGCGGCCTCTCCCAGATGATCGCCATGCGCTATGGCTCTGTGCCGATCGCGCGCGAGACCGGCGGCCTGCGCGACACCGTGCTCTCCTACAACAAGTTCACCGACGAGGGCAACGGCTTCACATTCTTCAACTATAACGCGCACGACATGCTGCACACCGTCCGCCGCGCCGTGCACTACTATCAGAACAACCGCGAGGTCTGGTATCGCCTGATCGTGCGCGGCATGACCGGCGACTACAGCTGGTATTCCTCCGCCGGCAAGTACATGGCGCTCTATGAGGACGTGACCCGTCCCGCGACGAGCTTCACGCTCACCGAGGAGACGCCCGAAAACCCTAAGACCGCCCCGGCTTCTCAGGCGGAGGTCGGGGATGTGAAGGAAGCGCCCAAGGCCGAGGAAAAGCCCAAGGCCAAGCGCGGCCCCCGCAAAAAGGCCGTCGTCGAAGCCGCCGAGGTGAAGGAAGAGGCCGAGGAAAAGCCCAAGACCAAGCGCGGTCGCAAGAAGGCCGAGCCGAAGGTTGAGGCCGTCGCCGAAGTTGCTGAGGTGAAGGAAGAAGCCAAAGAAGCCCCCAAGGCCGAGGAAAAGCCCAAGGCCAAGCGCGGCCGCAAGAAGGCCGAGCCGAAGGCTGAGGCCGTCGTCGAGACCGCCGAGGTGAAGGAAGAAGCCAAGGAAGCCCCCAAGACCGAGGAAAAGCCCAAGGCCAAGCGCGGTCCCCGCAAAAAAGCCGAACCGAAGGTTGAGGCCGTCGCCGAGGTTGCCGAGGTGAAGGAAGAAGCCAAGGAAGCCCCCAAGGCCGAGGAAAAGCCCAAGGCCAAGCGCGGTCGCAAGAAGGCCGAGCCGAAAGCCGAGCCGAAGGCCGAGTAAACCCGTTTGACATTCTCCCCCGATGCAGATCAAACCCTGCATCGGGTTTTTGATTGCCCCGCTATTGATTCTTGTGCGCAATTCAGCTACAATAGAAGCTGTAATGATTTAAGCGGCTCAAAGCCGCAATGCGCTTCCGCTTTGAAAGGAGCCCTCCATGAACCTTCTGCCCCTAAAACAACGCCGTTCCACCCTGCTCACGCTGGTTTCCGTTCTGGCCGCCGCATACGCCGCGCCGTATCTCGTCCCCGACAGTCCGGATTCTCTGGTCTTTCGGGATGGCATACTGCCCGCGCTGCTGCTGCTCGCGGCGGCTTATCCCGCCCGCGCGGCGTTTGAAAAGCATCCTACGCGCACGCTGAAATACGGCGGCTTTCTTGCGCTGGTCTTCTCGTTTTTCCTCGGGCTGGGCAGCGAGCTGATGGTTTACGACGGCTTTCTGCCTGGTGCGGGCAGCTTCATCCGCCGCCTTGCCGTTCCCTGCCTGATAACCCCGCTGCTGGGCGCGCTGTTTTCCTACCTCTTTGCCGCGCCTGCGCGGAATGATGCGCCCGGCGGCCGCCGCCTGCCTGTTCCGCTCTATTTTCTGGTCTTTGCGCTCTCCTATACGGCGACGCTGCTGGCCTTCTTCCCCGGCGTCATCAACTATGATTTCGAGGGCGAAATCGTGCAGTATATGACCGGCGAATATCTGGCCTCGCATCCGATTTTCCATTCCATGCTGACCGGCGTACTCTATCAAATCGGCACGGCGCTCTTCGGCAGCGCGACCGGCGGCGCGGCGACGTACAGCGTCTTTCAGCTTCTCTGCCTGTCCGCCATGTTCGCGTGGTGCTGCGGCTTTCTGCAAAAGCGCGTGCCGCTGTGGGCGGTTCTGCTCGTCGCGGCCGCCATGGCCATCCTGCCCTTCAACGGCATACTGGCCATCTCGACGGTCAAGGATACGCTCTTCACCGGCCTGTGCGCGATGCTCTGCCTGACCCTGTGGGAAATCGCCGAAGACCCGGATGCGTTCATGGCGCGCAAAGCGGCGCTCCTGCGCGTGTTCCTCATCTGTCTGGTCATGTCCCTGCTCCGCCACAACGCCGTCTTCGCCGTCCTGCCCGCGGTGCTCGTCATCCTCATTCTCTGCCGCAGCGCGCGCAAAAAGGCCGCGGCGCTCTGCGCCGTGACGATGCTCTTCTGCCTCGGCATGCCCCGCTGCCTGCAATACGCGACCCACGCCAAGGCGCTGCTCAGCTCCGAGCTGATGAGCGTCCCCTGCCAGCAGCTCATGCGCACCGCCGCGCGGGTGGACGAGCTGACGGATGAGGAATACGACGAGATTGCCGCGTGGTTCTCCGGCGCGATCCACCGCTATCGCCCGAGCTACGCCGACCCGGCCAAGGGCGGCAACTTCGATTTAGCGCGCTACACGGCGCATCCCGAGGAATACTGGTCGCTGTGGAAAAAGTACGTCAAGCGCTACCCGCGCGTCTATATCGAGGCGTTTTTCGCCAACTGCATGGGCATCTGGTACCCGGACGACACGACGCACGCCCACACGATGGATACCGAGGAATGGGATAACGTCTACCTGAAAACCGGCAACATCGTGCCCGAAATGGTCGGCGAGGTCACCGCACATTCGTATCTGCCTGCCTATCGGATGTGGATTTACAATTCGACGCACCACTCCAGACATGAAAACGTCCCGCTCTATTCGCAGTTGTTCAAACCCTCGACCTACGTGTATCTGCTGCTGGCGCTGACGCTGCTGCTGCTTTATCGCCGCGAACGCCGCTGGGCGCTCTGCACGCTGCCGGTCTGGGGCATCATCCTCTCGCTGCTCTTCTCGGCGTGCATCTTGGTTCGCTATTCGTATCCCTTCATGGTCTGCGTCCCGATGCTGGCGCTGCTGATTCTCTTTTCAAACCGCCGTCCTGCCTGACGCTGCTTCGCTCAGGGCATGACGCGCTTATCTGCCGTTTTACGCGGCAGAACAGACTGTAGACAAAAAGCTATTCTCCCCTCCCCGAAAGGGGGGGGGATAGCCCTTTCC
>ERZ773145.2531-NODE-2531-length-12840-cov-4.471803_pt1 | contig 12840 bp, 10 predicted proteins | sample MGYA00580848_ERZ773145 | MGnify/ENA primary metagenome ERZ773145 (study PRJEB29015, sample SAMEA2737858) | human gut metagenome | biome: human gut; feature: human-associated habitat; material: faeces | place: China | collected 2012 ... | reverse complement strand
TGTCACCACTGATGATTTCAGCATGCAGTTGTACAGCCAAAGCGGCAGCTAAAGGCCCCCAAGACGCGTAGTCGGTTTTGCAAGCAAAACCTCGATATTCTAAACCGACTTTTATTCACGCGGAGGAAGTAATTACCCAATGGGTGAAAAAGCATAAAATAGTAAACGAAAGGAAGTCGAAAATGATAGATATTAAAGAAGAATTAAGTGGAAACACATATCCAGGCAGAGGAATTATTATAGGAAAAAGTGATGATGGCGAGAAAATAGTTATCGGCTATTTCATTATGGGCAGAAGCGAAAACAGCCGTAACAGAATTTTTGTTGCTGAGGGTGCAGACCTTAAAACAAAGGCTTTCGATGAATCAAAGCTTCAAGACCCATCTTTGATTATCTATGCACCAGTAAGAGAAATCGGTGAAACAACAGTTGTCACAAACGGCGACCAGACGGATACTGTTCGTGATTTTATTCTTGAGGGAAAATCCTTTGAGGACGCTCTAAGAACTCGTACATTCGAGCCAGACCCGCCGAATTTTACACCAAGAATTTCAGGTATCGTAAATCGTCACAACGGAACATTCTCATATAAAATGTCTATTCTCAAGAGTGATAATAACAGAGAAGAAGCTGTACTCAGATTTTTCTATGAGTATGCAGAGCCTATTTCTGGCGAGGGACACTTTATTCATACATATGAGCATGACGGCAATCCTATTCCGTCATTCAAGGGTGAACCAAAGCGTATAAAGCTTTCAGGCAATATTGACGAATTTACAAAGCAGGTTTGGGAAAGCCTTAATCCTGATAATAAGGTTTCATTCTTTGCAAGATATATTGACATCAAAACAGGAAAGACTGAATCTCGTATTGTAAACAAAAATTCATAATAAAAGGAATGAGCATAATGAACGAATTAGAACTCAAGTACGGTTGTAACCCTAACCAAAAGCCATCAAGAATCTTTATGGAAAATGGAGCAGATTTACCTATCGAGGTTCTCAATGGTAAGCCTGGCTATATCAACTTCCTTGATGCTTTCAATAGCTGGCAGTTGGTTTCAGAGCTTAAAGCAGCAACAGGACTTCCGGCAGCAGCGTCTTTTAAGCATGTAAGCCCAGCTGGTGCAGCCGTTGCAACAGAACTTTCTGATACTCTCAAGAAGATTTATTTTGTTGACGATTTAGAGTTTTCTCCTATTGCAAGTGCATATGCAAAGGCTCGTGGTGCGGACAGAATGTCCTCATACGGTGACTGGGCGGCTCTTTCTGATGTCTGCGATAAGGAAACAGCTTTAATTCTCAAACGTGAAGTTTCTGACGGTATCATCGCCCCTGGATATACAGATGAAGCACTTGAAATCCTCAAGAGCAAGAGAAGAGGAACATATAACATAGTTAAGATTGACCCTAACTATGTTCCAGCAGCTATTGAACATAAGCAGGTTTATGGTGTTACTTTTGAGCAAGGCAGAAACAGCCTCAAGATTGACGAGGAGTTGCTCAAGAACTTCCCAACAGACAACAAGACTTTCACTGATGAGGCAAAGCGTGATTTGATTATTGCTTTGATTACACTTAAGTATACACAGTCCAACTCTGTTTGCTATGCAAAGGACGGACAGGCTATCGGTGTTGGTGCAGGTCAGCAGTCAAGAATACACTGCACAAGACTTGCAGGAAATAAGGCTGATATATGGTATCTCCGCCAGAATCCAAAGGTTATGGCACTTCCTTTCAAGGAGGATATTCGCCGTCCTGACCGTGACAATACTATTGATGTTTATATTTCTGATGATTACGAAGATGTTCTTGCGGACGGTATCTGGGAACAGTTCTTCACAGAAAAGCCAGAACCACTTACTCGTGAGGAGAAAAAGGAATGGCTCAAAACATTCAGTGGAGTATCTCTTGGTTCAGACGCATTCTTCCCATTCGGTGACAATATTGAAAGAGCTCACAGGAGTGGTGTAGAATTTATTGCACAGCCAGGTGGTTCTATTCGTGATGATAATGTTATTGAGGTTTGTAATAAGTACAATATCGCAATGGCATTTACAGGAATCAGACTTTTCCATCACTAATAAAAACCTTAACTTCATAGAAAAGAGGTATATAAAATGGATATACTTATGCTTGGAAGCGGTGGCAGAGAACACGCACTTATCAAGAAATTAAAGGAAAGTCCTAAAGCAGGAAAAATTTATTGTGCCCCAGGTAATGGCGGTATTTCGAAGGACGCTGAGTGTGTTAATATCAGCGTTATGGATAAAGAGAATATAATTGCTTTCGCTAAGGAAAAGAATATAGACCTTGTTTTTGTTGCACCTGATGACCCACTTGCTGCAGGTGTTGTTGATGCCCTTAACGATGCAGGAATCAGAGCTTTCGGTCCTGTTGCAAAGGCTGCTGAAATCGAGAGCAGTAAGGTTTTCTCTAAGAACCTTATGAAAAAATATAACATTCCAACTGCTGGTTATGAGGTTTTTTCTGACTCTGAAAAGGCTATTGCATACATCGAGGAACAGAATAAGTTCCCAACAGTTATAAAGGCTGACGGACTTGCTCTTGGTAAGGGTGTTATCATTGCACAAAGCCTTGAAGAAGCTAAGGACGCAGTTAAGGAAATTATGGAAGATAAGAAGTTTGGCGAATCTGGCAACAATGTTGTTATCGAAGAATTTCTTACAGGCCCTGAGGTTTCTGTTCTTGCATTTACTGACGGCAAGACACTTAAGCCTATGATTTCCTCTATGGACCATAAGCGTGCATTAGACGGTGACAAGGGACTTAACACAGGCGGTATGGGAACAATCAGCCCTAACCCTTATTATACAGATGATATGGCAGAAGTTTGTATGAAGACAATCTTTATGCCAACTGTTGAGGCTATGAACAAAGAGGGCAGACCTTTCAAGGGTTGTCTTTACTTTGGACTTATGCTCACACCAGATGGTCCTAAGGTTATCGAATACAATTCTCGTTTTGGCGACCCTGAGGCACAGGTTGTCCTTACACTTCTTGATAGCGATTTGGTCGATATTGTTAATGCAGTTATTGATGAAAAGCTTGACCAAGTAGACATCAAGTGGTCAAAGGATAATGCTGCTTGCATAGTTATGGCAAGTGGTGGCTATCCTGAGGCATATAAGAAGGGTATCGAGATGGACGGCTTTGATGAAAATGGTCAGGTTGACGGTGCAGTTGTTTTCCACGCAGGAACTAAGTTTGAGAACGGAAAGTTCTATACAAACGGCGGTAGAGTAATCGGTGTTACTGCAAAGGGAGAAACTCTTGAGAAAGCCCTTGATAACGCTTATGCGGCTGTTGAGAAAATCAGCTTTGACGGTGCTCATTACAGAAAAGATATAGGCAGAACAAGAAAGTAATTGTTTGGGTTCTAAAATATGACATAAATTCAGCCCCCGACTGTGAGATAATAAACACAGTCGGGGGTGATTTTTTGCATAGGGTTATATACATAGACATACTGTTTTGCGTAAATTTCATTATCGACTTTATGCTGTTGTTGTCGGTAAGAAAATTTCTTTCGCTAAAGGCAAGATACCGAAGAATGGTTTTAGGAGGCTTGGTTGGAGCGACTTCGTCCTTTGTAATATTTCTACCGCCGATGAATGAATTTTTAAGTCTTATAATTCGTCTTGTGACGGCTTTTGCGGTGGTTTTTGCAACATTTTTTCCGACAAGCAGAAAATCCTTTTTGAAAGCAGTATCAGCATATTTTCTTATAACTTTTTGTTTCTGCGGAGCTTGTATTGCTTTTTTTATGCTGTTTTCGCCACCTGTCGCTATAAGGAATGGTGCTGTTTATATAGATATTTCACCGATTATGCTTGTAGGGATAATTTTAGCCTGTTACATAATTATTCGTATTATTTGCAGAGTGAGTGGTCGTTCTTTAGCAAGTCAGGAAATTTGTTGGCTTGTGGTTGAGAATAATGAAAAAAGTGTTAAGCTTATCGCTAAGACAGACACAGGGAATATGCTGAAAGAACCATTCTCAAATTTACCTGTTATAGTCGCAGAAAGAGAAAAGCTTGAAGTAGTTTTGCCAAGTGAGATTTCTGATTATCTTGCAAAGACTGTTTCTGTTAGTGATACTTCTTGTGATTATGTAAGTGGTATAAGACTTGTTCCATATAATAGCGTAGGTGGAGAGGGTTTATTACCAGCGTTTAAGCCTGATTCTATAAAAATTATTTTAAACGGAAAAAATATAGAGTCAGAGGCATATATAGCGGTAACAAGCAGAAGGTTATCAGAGAGTTTTTCTGCAATAATTCCATCAGAAATTATATTAAATTAGAGGAGGAAAACAGTATGAACATTTTTCAAAAAATTATATGTATAATCAGATTTAAGTTGCTAAAGCATAGGCTTTCAAAATTTGGTGAGGTTCATTACATAAATGGTTCAGAAACACTTCCTGCACCTCTTAAAAAGAATGAGGAAGAGCTTGTAATGAAAAAATTAGCCGAGGGTGACGAATCGGCAAGAGAAACTTTGATTACACATAATTTAAGGCTTGTAGTTTATATTGCAAAAAAGTTTGAATCAAAATCAGCAAGCGTAGAGGATTTAATTTCTATCGGAACGATAGGTCTTATAAAGGCAGTGAGAACCTTTAATCCCGAAAAAAATATTAAGCTTGCAACCTATGCTTCTCGTTGTATTGAAAACGAAATTCTTATGTTTCTAAGAAAAAGCTCACAGCAAAAAAACGAAATTTCCATAGATGAACCACTTAATGTTGATTGGGACGGCAACGAGCTTCTTATTTCAGATATATTGAGTTGTGATGAGGATAGCGTAAACTGTAATATTGAGCGTGAATCTGAACACAAGCTATTGCTTAAAGCAGTAAGCAGGCTTTCTGGCAGAGAACGAGAAATTATGGAGCTTCGTTTTGGTTTAAATGGTAAGTGCGAGCATACTCAAAAACAAGTTGCAGATAAGCTGAAAATTTCTCAGTCCTATATATCAAGGCTTGAAAAAAAGATAATTTCAAGGTTGAAAAAAGATTTAGAAATGTCAAATTTTATATAACAATATGGGCTTTGGTTTTTGCCAAGGCTCTTTTTATTTTCATTAATGGTGCTTTAATTACTCATAATTTACGAATTGTTCTTTTTTTTTGTATTGACACACAAATTTATGAATGATATTATAAAAACATAGATTTCTAAAATTTTTGTTGAAATATGCAATAAATGAAATGAGGTTATTTATTTGATAAAAAAATCACTTGCACTAATTATGGCAGCAATGATTGCTATGTCGTTTACAGCTTGTAATAATGGCTCTGATGGAGAATCTTCTGCTGAATCCACTAATACATCATCTTCCGCAGAAAGTAGTGTTGTATCAGAAACAGAATCAAAGACTACATCAAATTCAGAATCGAGTACTACATCATCAGAAACAAGCCAATCTACTAAGTATTCAATTTCAGATTTGAAAATTCCAAGCGGTTGTGGACCACTCTTAAAGCCAGCTCTGCAGGAATTTATGAATACTATGGATTCAGAAAAATATCTTATAAAGTATGCTGTTGAATATCTTACAGAATCTACAAATGGTAAGGTCGTTAAGGGTACAAATACTGTTAAGAGAAGTGGCAATAAGATATCTTCATTTATGGACGCAGAAGACTATGATACAAATCTCCAAATTGTTAAAGATAATAAGGTCTATGAAGTTGATGATAGTAAAAAGACAGTAACATGGGCAAATGTAGAAGATAATCTTGTTGATAATTTTACAGTTTATACTGCAAATATTTTCTATATTAGCTCACTTGAACTTTGCGGAAGTGGCAAGGAAACAATAAATGGCACAGAGTATGACTATGAAGAATATAAAGAGCCTGAAAGTAACTCATCTGCAAGTGAATCTTCTGCTGAATCATCAGGAGAAAAAAAGGTTGAAAGAGCAAGATATTATTTTGATAGCAATGGAAAGTTAGCAGGCTTAAAGCATACGCAGAACAATTATTACTATACAACAATGATTATTGAGCTTAGTCAAAATGTAAGTGATGCCGATTTTGAATATCCATCAGATTATACACTTACAGAAAGAAGTGAGCTTTCTGAGGATTCAGCTGCTTCTTCAACAGCGTCTTCAACTTCATCAAACTAAAGAAAGTAGGAGTAATAAAATGAAAAGATTTTTTGCAATTATATTATCAGCACTTATACTAACTTCTTTTGCTGCTTGTAATAATGATTCTGGTACAGAAACAAACGCTTCTAAAGCAGAAGGTGGAATATCAAGCTCTGCATCAGATAGTGAAAGCAAGAGTTCTTCAAGTTCAGAAAGTAAGACTTCTTCTGAAACTAATAGCGGTTCTTCAAAGTCAGAGAGTACATCTTCAGGCAGTAATTCATCTGAAACAACATCTTCTTCAGAAATTTCTGATACAAATAAGCTTTCAAATGCAGCTATGGCAAAAAATGCAGGAGCTTTGCTCAAAGATGGCTTACATAATTTCTTTGTAGAGCTTGATGAAGATAAGTATCGCCTTGAAATTGATATGTTTGCTACAGCATCAAATTCATCAAAGGTTGTTATAATAACTCGTGACGGAAATAATATTTCTGCGGCAACAGGTGATTCTAAGGATAACCTTAGTAAGTCTATTGTTAAAGATGACAAGGGATATGTTATTGATGATACAAAAAAGACTATAACTTGGTCTAAGTTTGAGAAAGGCTATGCAGAGAACTATACAGAATATCTTGCAAAGCTTTTCTATATTACTAATATAGAAATGCTCAAGAGCGGAAAAGAAAAATTTGGTGACAAGGAAATGGACTATGAAGAGTATAAAATCATAGTAAATGAATCGTCTTCCGCTTCATCAGAATCTTCAAAAGTCGAAGAACAGCATGTAAAATATTATTTCGATAACAAGGAATTTAAGGGAATGAAAATCATTAATGGTAATGATTACTATGCCCTTAGAATTGTTTCTATGACACACGAAATTCCTGATGGAGAATTTGATTATCCATCAGATTACAAGCTTATTCAGGCAGAAGAATATTCTTATGCAGTAGATGGTTCTTCAAGTGCAGAATCAAGCAAGGCTTCAACAAGTTCAAAATCTTAATAAATTAAATAAATCCTCTTGCTGAAAAGCAGGGGGATTTTTTCTACCCTTCTGTGCTTTGAAAAGGCTTGAGCGAAGCTTTAGATTTTATTGAGTTATATCAAAAAGACTTGAATTAAATCTGAATATATCATAAAATAATAATAAAGTTTATAAATCGGAGGAAAACTTGTGAGAATTGGTGCATCAACAGCTTGTTTATATCCTATGGAAACAGAAAAAGCCGTAGCTACACTTATAGAAAACGGATTTCGCATAATAGAAATTTTCTTCAACTCATTTTCTGAGCTTGAGCCTGAATATCTTGAAAAGCTTAACGAATATATTCTGAAAAATAATTGTGAGGTTGTGTCTATACACCCATTTTTATCGGGAATGGAGCCATTTCTATTTTTCTCAAACTATGGACGAAGATTTTATGATACTGTAGATTTTTACGAGAAATTTTATAGGGGAGCTCAGATTTTAGGAGCAAAAAAGCTCATACTTCATGGTGGAGTTTTTCCAGATAGATATAATCTTTCTGATGAAGAATATTGCAAACGCTTTGATATTATTGCGAAAAGGGGAAGAAAATTTGGGGTAGAAACTTTGCACGAAAATGTAAATAAGTTTCGTGCATCATCACCGGATTTTATAAAAACCATGAGAAAGATTATTCCAGATAGTGCAAAATTAACACTTGATTTAAAACAGGCAGTGCGTTCTGGATATAGTCCTTTTGAAATTTTAGATTCAATGGGAAATAGCTTGAAACATATTCATATCAATGACCATACTAACGGAAAAGATTGCCTGCTCCCATTTTATGGGGATTTTAATTATAAGGAGTTTTTTTCAGAATGCAGAAAAATAAGCTATGACGGAGATGTGATTATTGAAATTTATAAAAATAACTTTGATGATGTTTCAGAACTTATGAGGTGCAGAAAAGCTTTCTAAACTTCTTTGAGAGAATAAATAATTTAATAATAAATTAGTTTTGTAGTTAAAATTAAAAAATATTCTAAAATATATTAAATTTATTCAAAAGTGCTTGAAATTATTGATAAAATATGGTAAAATTTATGATGCTTAAATCGTTTTAAAAACTTTATTGTTAGGAGGATACCAATATGTTAAAGCATATTGTTTTTTGGAAAATCAAAGACAATGAAGATAAAGAAAAGAATATGGAACAAATGGTCAAAATGCTCTATTCTTTGGATGGGAGAATTAAAGGTCTTGAGTCTGTTGAGCTTGGCTATAATTTAGATTTTACTTCTGAATATGATGTTGTTCTATGCGCTGTTCTGAAATCTCCAGGAGCTTTGAAATTCTATCAGAATCACCCAGACCATGTTAAATGCAAAAAATTTATTTCAACTATTGCAGAAAAGAGAGTGGCTTTCGATTTCGTACCTGAAGACCCTGATTTCCTTGATATATCACCAGATATACTTGATTTCGATGAAAAGAAAGAGTCTGAAATAAGTTCACCTGAACCAATAGTACTTGTTACAAATATCGAAAAACCTAAGCTTGGTGAGCCACCTATTGAAAAAGTAAAATCTTCTGCTGGAAAAATTGAAGATGCAAAGCCAGCAGAAGCTTTTGCTGAAAAGGCAGAGCAGAGCAAAACATCAGAAAAATCAAAAGCTGCTGATAAGAAATTACAGATAGATGTTTCTGATATTCAAACCGCTTCGGACGAATATCAGAGCCTTGTAAGACCAGTTATTCCTGGTATAAATGCTCCAATTGATTTTGTTCCAACAGAAGAACCCGAACCAGATTATAATATTATTCCTGATTTTATACAGAAGTCTATTAAAGAGGCTCAGGAAGATTATGATGTATTAGAAGCTATTGTTGATGAAGAAGACCCATATGGTTTTGAAGTTGCAAGTGAGCCTGAAAAGCCAGTCGAGGTTGAGAAGCCAGTCAAGGTTGAGAAGCCGGTCGAGGTTGAGAAGCCAGTCGAGGTTGAGAAGCCAGTCGAGGTTGAGAAGCCAGTCGAGGTCGAAAAGCCAATCGAGGTTGAAAAGGCAGTCGAGGTTGAAAAGGCAGTCGAAGTTGAGAAGCCAATCAAGGTCGAAAAGCCAGTTGAAACTGCACCTACGCCTGTTGCACCAAAGTCTAAAGTAAACGAATCTGATATTCCTCCTATACCTGTAAAACATGGAAAATCACGCCTTTTTGAAAATAAAAACGAAGAAGAAACTCCGCAAGAAGTCGATATGAGCAATAAATGGCGTTGCCAATCATGTGGCCGTTTAAATGCTAACTATGTTGGTACTTGTGGTTGCGGTACATCTAAGCCGTTAAATGATTTTATTTCAAATGATAATACTGAACAAAATCAAGTACAAGAAGAAACACCTTCAAATGCTTGGAGATGTCCTGAATGTGGTGCTTTACACGCTAATTTCATAACTGATTGCAAATGTGGATATATTAAACCAGATGGATTTACAGTAAATCCAATTACAGGCGGTTTAAGTTCTGATGATTCAAATAGTCTTCCTCCATTTGCTCCAATGAAAGCTTCAGATATTGCATCAACTCCTCAAAAAGAAATTGGTACAGATATGCCAAAACCTATACCTATGGAAGTTTCTTCTATGAATAAGGAAGAGGCTAGTGGTTTGAGGTTTGGCGAACATAAGTTAGGCTTTGGTAAACCTGCTTCAAGAGCATCTAAAAATTCAGAACTAACACCACCTCAAGCACCGGTTAAGGATCCAACGCCACCTCCGGCACCAGTTAAGGCTCCAACACCACCTCCAGCACAAGTTAAGGCACCAACGCCACCTCCAGCACCAGTTAAGACACCAACACCACCTCCAGCACCAGTTAAGGCTCCAACACCACCTCCGGCAAAACCAGAAAAGAAGTCATTCTTCGGACGCAAGAAGAAAGAGAAAGAAAAGGAAAAAAAGCAAGAATTTGATATGACTAAGTTTTGGAAATGCCCAAAATGTGGAAAATATAACCATAATTATGTTGGTACTTGTGGTTGTGGCGAAGCAAAGCCATTTGATTTTGATTTCGGGGAAATCAAGGAAGATGATAAATCCTTTATTCCTAAGTCAAATGCTTGGAAATGCCCACAGTGCGGAAAGCTTAACAATAATTTTGTTTCAGTTTGCCACTGTGGATATAGCAATCCTGATATAGCTGAATAATAAAATGTACTTATAAATTAAGACAGCATAAATCGTTTTTTGGACGAGTTATGCTGTCTTTTTAATCTTTTCTTTTTTTGACTTTTGCAAGAGGATTGCTTTCAGCCGCTTTTTCCATTTGAGTACTTGAAAGATGTGTGTAGATTTCGGTAGTGCTAAGACTTTCATGACCAAGAATATCTTTGAGTATTCTTATATCAACATTTCCGTGCTGATACATCAGCGTAGCAGCAGTATGCCTTAATTTGTGAACAGAATATCCAGTAGAGCCATTTGGAGATGTGAGACCGATTTCGGAAAGATATTTTTTGACAAGCCATTGAACAGTTTTAGGACTTATTCTGTTTCCATTTCTGCTGATGAAAAGAGCATTTTTATCTTTAGATGATTTGATACTTCCGTTAGGTCGAAGGGGAAGATAGTCCTTAATTGCAGATATGCAGGCTTCATTAAGATATACTATTCTTTCCTTGCTGCCCTTGCCAAAAAGCCTTAAGGTTTTTTCTTCATAGTTTATGTCAGTAAGATTTATTCCGACAAGTTCTGAAAGACGCATACCACAATTCAAGAATAGTGTCAGTATGCAATAATCACGCTCTTTGTACTTTCCATCGATGGTATTAAGTAGTTCTATACTTTGCTCTAAAGAGAGAAACTTAGGTAATTTTTTTGATAGTTTTGGCGTATCAAGTCCCTTTGAGGGGTCGTAGTCAATTAAATTAAGCTTTTGATATAAAAAGTTAAAAAAAACTCTTATTGCACAAGATTTTCTTGCACGAGCTGCTGCTCCATTATTTCGTGTACTTATACAATAGTTCATAAAATAGCTTATATCATTAAAGCTGATTGTCTTTATAAAATCAAGGTCTATGTCATCTATTGCGATTTTTTCTTCTTCGATATTTTCATCAACAATTCCCTTATGTTTTTTCATATATCTGAAAAATGTACGCAAACTAATAAAGTATTCATTAACTGTATTTTCTGAGCGACCTTTTACATTTTGCATATAGCTGAGAAATTGCTGTAAAAGTTCAAAGGATTCGTCAAGATATTGTTTTTTCATAAGTTCACCCCATAAAAGCTATTATTTTAATTATAACATAATGATTTTATAAATTCAAAGTTTCGACAGTTCGATGTCAAAAAAATATTGAAAAGTTTGTGCTAAATTGCATATTTTTTTATTAACAAATCCTTGAAAAATATATAAATTTTGGGTATAATAAGCTTATACGATTTTTTAAGCTATTATATATTTGATTACGAGGAGATTTAATGAAACGATTTAAAATTATTTTAGTAGCATTAGTTGCAGCAACTATGATTCAGGCAGTGCCTATAACTGCAAATGCAAAAACAAACAATGATACTTCAAAATCAATAGTTACACAAAATACTGTATCAGATAAAACTATAAAAATTATTGATATTCAAATCGAAGCCAAAAACGGTTCAGATATTACAGCTAAAGTTCAGCAGGCACTTGATGTTGCAAGAGATTTTGCAATGGATAGTGTTCCGTATAGAATTATTATCCCTAAGGGTACTTATACTATCTCCTCTGCACTTGAAATTTATAGTAATACACAAATCTGTGCTGAGGGCGCTCATATAATCAAGCAAAGCTTTTCGGGTGGTATGCTGAGAACAGCCTTTCCAAAAGGTGACAATAAGTTATATGGATATTCAGGATATAAGAATATTAAAATTGTTGGTGGAATATGGGACGGAAATGCAGAAAGCCAAAAATATGGCGAAGGAAAATGCAAGGTATTTTCAAGCTTTAGGTTTGCACACGCTACAAATATAACTCTCGAAAATCTTTCCATAACTAATAATGTTGGTTCACATCATCTTGAACTTGGTGGTATTGATGGTGCTACAATCACAGGTTGTACCTTTGAAGGTTATAAAGATGGTGGCATTTCTGGTGGAAAAGAGGCTATTCAGCTTGATGTTATGTATAGCCCGGAAGTTTTCGTAGGTTATCCGGCTTTTGATGATACACCTTGCATAAATGTAAAAATATCGAATAATACTTTTAAAAATGTAAATAGAGGTGTTGGAAATCATACAGCTGTAAATGGAGTGTATTTTGAAAATGTAGAAGTGACAAATAATATCTTTGAAAATATTACTCAGCAGTCAATTCTTGCATTAAATTGGAAAGATTGCAATATTTCAAATAATATTATGAGGAATGTGGGTTCTGGTGTTGATTTTAAATATATGGAGCCAACTCTATATAATAATCCAAAGGTTGGCAGTACAAATATAGATTCACAGTCAAAATCTACTATTTCAAATAATATAATCTCAATAAGCTCAAGTGCAAATGAAAATCTTCCATATATTTTTGGTATTCGTGCTTGGGGTGCAACTATTAATGAAGCTAATAATTCAAACTCAATTTTAGAAGGAAATTATTTTGTTGAGGGTGTAGATATTTTTAATAATAATATTACAGCACTTGGTAGAATAGACGCTGGAATTTCTGGAAAGCTTATGAACGATAGCAAAATCTATAACAATATAG
>ERZ773145.2530-NODE-2530-length-12842-cov-4.273637_pt1 | contig 12842 bp, 10 predicted proteins | sample MGYA00580848_ERZ773145 | MGnify/ENA primary metagenome ERZ773145 (study PRJEB29015, sample SAMEA2737858) | human gut metagenome | biome: human gut; feature: human-associated habitat; material: faeces | place: China | collected 2012 ... | reverse complement strand
GGCCAGATGGTCAACTGCATAGAAATTGCATATAAGCCCTGTTGTTCCAAAGAAGCTTCGCAGAAAAAGCCCCTTCCAGCTATCCTTTTTTATTTTGAAACCTTCATCACTTTTTGCAAGTAGGATAACAGCCGCTACTGCTGCTACCGCATTCCTGAAAAAGGCCTTCTGCATGGTCGGCAAATCTCCCGACATCCTCACAAAAAATGTCATCAGGGCAAAAAAGAATCCTGCCATTATGATATATATTATTCCTTGTTTCTTATCGTTCATACTTATAGTATAACGTATTCTGTCAAGAGGGGATAAACAAAACGTCTGCCATTTTGCTCGCAAAAAAGGACCGCCCGGGTGAGCGGTCCTTTTTAGATGAAGGGAAAAAATATAAAGAGAAAATTGTTTTAATCAATGGTCTGTATCAGCCCTTCACACTTCCCATGGCAACACCACCTACGATGTGCTTTGAAAGAATAAGGTAAACCACTATTACAGGAAGGATAGAGAATGTAATCATCATGTATACCTTTCCCATATCAAACTTCAAGAAGTCTGCACTTCTAAGCTGTGCTAACAGGATTGGAAGTGTCTTCTTATTGTTTTCGTGTAATATAAGTGCCGGAGTGAAGTAATTGTTCCAGCTGCTTACAAAGGAGAAAATTGCCTGTACTGCTATTGCCGGCTTCATCAGCGGAAGCACGATATGATTAAACGTCCTAAACTCTCCGGAGCCGTCAATTCTCGCTGCCTCAATCAGAGACAATGGAAGTGAGCTCTCCATATACTGCTTCATGTAAAAATATGTGACAGGTGAAGCAATTGTCGGAACTATAAGTGGAATAAACGAATCCATCAGTCCCATGCCTGTTACCAATTTAACAAATCCAAGAGCTGTAACCTGTGTAGGAATCATCATAACCATAAGTATAAAGGTGGAAATGAATTTCTTTGCCTTGAACTCATATGCATGTATGGCATATGCTGTCATTGTCGAAAAATATACACACAGTACTGCACTGCAGGCTGCTACAAAAAGGCTGTTAAACATACCTCTTATGACCGGAAGTGTGTCATGTAAGAGTGAATTCCAGTTGTCAAGCAGGTGCGTACTCGGAATTGCCGTAAATCCTGACTGAAGCTCTCCGTTTGATCTGGTTGCATTTATTATCATTACGTAAAACCAGAACAGACAGAAGAAAGAGATTATCACAAGCACGATATATGCTAATGCACGTCTGGCATGGATTCCCATACCTTTCTTTTTTTTGTTTACATTTGCTGCCATATCGACCTACTCCTTTCTCTTATCATCGTTGCCGCTTAGCTTGAATACCGCCACACTAAGTATTGCTGTGATGATAAACAGTATAACTGACAGTGCACCAGACATTCCATAATCCTTACTGTACAGACGTTTGTTTAAGTACATGATAAGTGTCATGCTCGATCTGACCGGATTACCGGTTCCGTTTGTCAAAATCTGTGGTACATCAAAGAGCTGTAAGCCACCGATAAGTGATGTAATGATTACATATATCAGTATCGGTCTAAGGAGCGGAAGTGTTATCTTAAAGAACACCTGTGTGGATGTTGCTCCGTCCACCTCTGCTGCCTCAAAAAGTGATGTATCGATTCCAAGCATACCTGCCATAAGCAGGATGGTTGTATTACCAAACCACATCAGACAGTTCATCAAAGCGATGAGTCCTCTTGTACTGCCAACATGCGACAGGAACTTGTACGGCTCTGAGATGAAGCCTATCTGTATAAGCAGATTGTTTATCGGTCCCCCATCAGCAAACAATGTAAAGAATAACAGTGAAAAAGCTGAAGCCATAATAAGATTCGGCAGATATATAACTGTTTTAAAAAATCTTGTTCCCTTGAGCTTTAGGCTGACATCCGAAAACCATGCTCCAAGGAGCAGTGATAAAAATATCTGCGGTATGAAGCACATGATCCAAAGAACCATTGTGTTCTTGAAATACTGCCAGATATCACCGGATGTGAACAATTTTTCATAGTTTTCAAATCCAACGAAATTTGGTCCTATCTGTGTAAGACCGGACATATAATTTTCAAAAAAGCTGTTGTAAATGGTAGTGATTAACGGTACCAGCTGAAATACTACGTATACAACGATAAACGGAATCAGAAAGATATAGCCCCATTTGTTATATCTGACCGCTTTACCTCCACTCTTTCTCATAATACCTACCTCCCAACTGGTATTGTAGTCAATGGTTATGTAATGCTGTTAACTGATTTTATTGATTTTAAAAATATTACCCCGCCTGCCTGCTTACGCAAGGCAGACAGGGTATTTATTATTTTATATTGTTAGCCCTATAGTCAATTCAAAAACTATCTTATTCTGAAAGGTCAGGATATTTCTCAACAACTGCCTTCTTGAAGGTCTCAATAGCTGTATCCTTATCGCAGTTTCCTTCGAAGTAATCCTTCATAGCCTTCTGGAATTCCTCGTTGCAGCCCTGGTCATATGCTGAAAGGTTGCTTAAGTCGAGAGTCTTAACACCTGCTATATACATTGGTAATGGATTCTGTCCACCAAGTATTGTACTTGTGTAAGGCTTGTCGTCCTTGCCCATGATTGTTCCGTCTGCAAGACCATCCATAACTGTGCTGTTGTTTACGAAATCATCATCCTTAACAACGATATCCTTCATGATGTCATCATCTGTTGTCATCTTGAGCATGATATCCTTTACAAGGTCAGCATTGTCTGTTCCCTCTGCTGCACAGATCCATGTACCGCCCCAGAAGAAGCCCTGTGGTCCCTGAGCTGCACCCCAGCCGCCCTGATTTCCGATAGAACCTGACTCATCTGCTGCCATTGAGAAGTTTACTAACCATGCAGGTCCAAAGTATGAGAATACCTTTCCTTCCGGATAGAAGCCCTTCTTCCAGTCATCTGACCAAAGATCTGCTGTTCCTGTCTCGCCTGCGTCTACAAGCTTCTTAGAATCATCAACCCACTTCATGATGTTGTCATCAATCTGGATCTTTTTGTCATCGCTTACCCATTTCTTTGAAACGTTGTTAGAGTATACACGGTATGTATCGTTTGCTGTAGATGTCATCTTGTAGCCTGATGCTTTCATCTTCTCAGCTGTAGCATTGAAGGTATCCCAGTCAGATACTGACTTCTGAACCTCATCCGGATCATCTGTTCCAAGTACCTCTTTTGCTGCTGCTCTGTTGTAGAAGAGAACACCCGGGCATCCCTGCCATGAAAGACCCTTCAGGTTGCCCTCAGAATCAGTAACGACATCCTGTGTGTACTTATACTGCTTAGAGATATCGCTGTCTGTGATTCCCAGATCCTTGATTGGCATTGTGTAATCAGAATCTACATACTTAGGTGCGTAATCAGCCTCTACCAGGAAGAGGTCAATCTTGTCATCTGCCGATGCATCAGCCTGCTTCAAAAGTGTCTCATCAAGGTTGTTCTGGTACGCATTGTTCTCACTAGGTGTGATATTCCAGACTACATCAATATCTCCGATTTTGCCATGTGTTGCATCCACCTTCTTGTAATCAGGATAGTGGTCTGTGATACGGCTCTGGAATTCATCATTCCAGCAATAGATATTGAGAATCTTGCCATCGTTTGTCACTTCAGTTTTTGCATCGCCTTTCTTGTCAGCGCTTCCTGTGTCGGATGTATCTCCGCTGCCACAGCCTGCCAGTAATGATGCTGCCATTGTTGCGCAAAGTAATGCGCTTACGAGTTTCTTTTTCATAGAAAAATCCTCCTTCTCGCTTCAGGTTTAAACCTGTTAGTAAATGTTAGTAAAAAAGTAGTAAAATATATTAAATTCTGCCTACGGATTCCCCCTCCAGCAAAATTCCTTCAACAACAGCTCTCTCCACAAGTGCTGTTTTAGGCTTTTTAATGATGCTTATCAACCTGTCTGCTGCTTCCCTGCCTATCTTGTCAGTGTCCTGTCTGATAGTGGTGAGCTTCGGGCTTAGCATCTGTGAAACTCTTGTACCATCGTATCCTGCTATTGATATATCCTCCGGAATCCTAAGCCCTCTGCTTCTTATAACATTGATGCCTCCGATTGCCGCCGTGTCATCCGGATAGATGATACATGTAGGTTTGTCAGGTAAATCGAGTAAATATTCTGTCTGATTTGCAACATCCTCTGTTTCCAGATACCTTGCTTCCCTGACATACTCCTCAGGAATATCTATTCCATGCTTCTCAAGTGCCCTGTAATATGCTGCCAGCCTGTCACGTGTAACACTCGAAAAATCCTGTCCATGTATGTAAGCGATTTTCTTATGTCCCATGCTTATTATGTAATCAAGCAGCTCGCCCATACACTTTACATTGTTGGAACTTACTGCCGAACAGCTATAGTGTACGTAGTCAATTGTGACCACCGGTATGTCGCTGCTCATCAGTTCCTGCACCTCATTGTCCTGAAACCTTGCACATACGATTACGACTCCATCGAAATTTCTGTACTTACAGTGCTCCAGGTATGATAATTTTTTTCCGACCGGACTTGTATTGATAAATGTAATATCATATCCAAGCATCTCAGCCTGTGCCTTGATTCCGTTTAGCACTCCGGCAAAATACTCATGCGTAAGCCCCATCGCCGCCTCATCGAAATACAGTACTCCGATGTTGTTCGACTCGTTTGTCTTAAGAACTCTGGCCGCAGCATTAGGAAGATATCCCATTTCCTTAGCTATCTTCTTTATTCTGTTTTTGGTCTCAGCGCCAATATCCTTCTGGTCATGTAATGCCTTGCTTACTGTCGCTGTCGAAACACCACATCTTTGTGCTATGTCTTTCAGTGATACCATATCGTTTCCTCATTTCGAATTGGTTTCTTAATCGTTTTCGTATCTTCACTATACCACAATTCATTATTATTGCAACCCCTAATTTACATTTTCAACATTTTTAACACTTTTTATTATCTTTTATTATGCATTTTGTATAGTATTATGTTATGTATTTAAAACGATTACGCCTTTGATCTTAATTATTATACAATTATAATTACTTAAGTGATATTATCTCATCAGCATTTTTAACTATAATATGCAGTTTTCTTTGTATATATGTCATAAAAGCATTATTTTTTATTGTTTTATGCTTGATTTTTAGATATTCGCATTATATACTTCTATATATAAACAGCTTAAACGTTTGCGTATATTTAATAAAAAAGGAGATTTTATATATGAAATTTGGACACTTCGATGATCAAAACAAAGAGTACGTCATCACCTCTCCAAGGACTCCGTTACCATGGATCAACTACCTCGGATGTGAGAATTTCTTTTCTCTGGTATCAAATACCTGCGGTGGCTACAGCTTCTATAAGGATGCAAAGCTTCTGCGTCTCACCAGATACCGCTACAACAACGTGCCATACGACAGCAACGGACACTACTACTATATAAAGGATGGCGACACAATCTGGAATCCGGGCTGGATGCCTTCTAAGACCGAGCTTGACTCATACGAATGCCGTCATGGCATGGGCTATTCTGTTTTCACAGGAGTAAAAAACGGCTTAATGGCTCAGCTTACCGACTTTGTTCCTATGGGCTCTACCTGCGAGATCAATAAGCTCACATTGAAAAACACATCTGATAAGAAAAAAGACTTTTCGGTTTTCTCATATGTAGAGTTCTGTCTGTGGAATGCCATGGATGACATGACCAACTTCCAGCGTAACTTCTCTACCGGAGAGGTTGAGATTCACGTCGGTGGCTCTCAGCTCTTCCACAAGACAGAATACAGAGAACGCCGCAATCACTATGCTGTATATGCTGTAAATGCCTCTGTTGACGGATTTGACACAGACAGGGATTCATTCTTAGGTGCCTACGGCGAAAACAGCGCGCCTTCCGTTGTAGTAAATGATCAGTCTAAGAACTCTGTTGCAAGCGGCTGGGCTCCTGTCGGCTCTCATCACCTGAAGGTAGCTCTTGAGCCGGGCGAAGAAAAAACATATATATTTGTACTTGGATATGTAGAAAACCCTGTGAACGAAAAATGGGTTGGACGCGCTGAAGACGGAATCATAAACCGAGCTCCTGCCGATGCACTCCTTGCAAGATTTGACACCACCGAAAAAGCCGACGCTGCTTTAGCAGAGCTTAAGGCTTACTGGGATAAGCTGCTTGGTCACTTTAGTATCTCTTCATCGGAGGAAAAGCTTGACCGCATGGTAAATGTATGGCATCAGTATCAGTGCATGGTTACCTTTAACATGAGCCGCTCTGCTTCTTATTTTGAATCAGGCATCGGACGAGGCATGGGCTTTAGGGATTCATGCCAGGATCTGCTGGGCTTCGTACATCTGATTCCGGACAGAGCCAGGGAGAGAATACTCGACATCGCAGCCACACAGTTTGAGGACGGCTCTGCTTATCATCAGTACCAGCCTCTCACCAAAAAGGGCAATGCCGACATAGGCTCAGGCTTCAACGATGACCCTCTGTGGCTTATCGCTGCTGCCGCTGCTTACATCAAGGAGACAGGCGACTACTCTATTCTTGACGAGTCAACACCATATGACAGCGATCCTTCAAAGGCAACTGACTTTATGGAGCATCTGCGCCGCTCCTTCAACTATACAATCAATCATCTCGGACCTCATGGTCTGCCACAGATTGGACGTGCTGACTGGAACGATTGTCTGAACTTAAACTGCTTCTCCGAGGAGCCTGGTGAGTCCTTCCAGACCTTTGGACCATCTGAAGGACCTAATGCCGAATCTGTTTTTATCGCAGGCATGTTTGTAAAATATGGAAAAGACTATGTAAAAATCTGCAGACACAAGGGACTTTGCGACGAGGCTGATACAGCCCAAAAGGCTATTGAACAGATGGAAAAGACCGTCATGGATGCCGGCTGGGATGGCGAGTGGTATCTTCGTGCTTACGACCACTATAAGCACAAGATTGGTTCCAAGGAATGTGAGGATGGAAAAATCTTTATTGAGCCACAGGGCTTTTGTGTTATCGCTGAAATCGGAAAGGATGAAGGGCTCTGCCTTAAGGCAATGCAGTCTGTTGAGAAATATCTTGATACTAAATATGGCATCGTGCTCTTGCAGCCGCCTTACCACAGATATCATGTGGAGCTTGGTGAAATCTCTTCTTATCCACCGGGATACAAGGAGAATGCCGGCATCTTCTGCCACAACAATCCTTGGATTTCCATAGCTGAGACTGTTATCGGCCGTGGAAACAGAGCATGGCAGGTATACACCCGAACCTGTCCTGCATACATTGAGGATATCAGCGAGATTCACCGCACCGAGCCTTATGTATACAGCCAGATGATTGCCGGAAAAGACGCTCCTAACTTTGGTGAAGCAAAGAACAGCTGGCTGACAGGTACTGCTGCATGGACCTTCCTCGATGTCTCACAGTACATCCTCGGTATACGTCCTGACTACGATGGTCTTATCATAGATCCTTGTATTCCTGACACTATGGACGGCTTTACAGCTAAGCGTAAGTTCCGTGGCAATACTTACCACATTACGGTCAGAAATCCTGCCCACGTGCAAAAGGGTGTGACAAAGCTCATCGTGGATGGCGCTACTATTGATGGCAATATGATTCCGGCTATTAACGGAACCGGACACGATGTTACAGTCGAGGTTACAATGGGTTAGAGATACCAGACAGGCTCAAATATGACCCGGAATACGAAAATGCCGCCGCAGAGCAAGCTCTACGGCGGCATTTAGACTGCTGGTGATGTTCTTCCCATGTCTTTATTTCTTCTCTAAAGGATGCTGTTATGTAATTGAGACCTGCCACATATGCTCCTCGGTCTCTCCCATGTGAAACAGCTCCACAGTCTGTTCATCATGAGTATCATCAGGCTCATAGTTGCCAAGAAGATGTACGAGATACTTCTCCTGCTCATCTGCCGGCGAGACCTTATCAATGTGTTTTTGCAATTCCTCAAGAAGCTGCTTTGGCTCCATGTCGGCATCGACTGCGATTCCAAAGCACTTCTTCGCAAGACCTGCGGTATAATACAGCTCGTAGTTACTTACAAGCACTGATTTTTGGCGTAAGCATTTGAGTATGATGCTTTGTCTGGCTATTGATGTAATCATATTATTTCCTTTCCGAGTTAGCTGGAATACCTCTAAGTCCAAGTTATTTCCATTATACCCTATTTGCTTTTTGTTTCAAGAGTATAACATGATATAGCTAAAGATAACTTAAGAGAGTCCTATGAAGTGGCAACAAATCCCGTCAGGAAATAATAAAGTGCTCCCAGTGCCTTTCCAATAGCCATAGAAATCACTATAATCCCAAGACCGGCGCGAAGCTTCATGCGCTTATATATAATAGGGAATGTGTGCAGTATTTCTGCGAGTGCAACTGCAATACAGCCGACAAATATGCCGACACACAATCCATATATTGCAATAATTATATTCCCACAGATATTGCTTACAGGTACTTTGGGCATATTTGCAAAGCCCAGATTATATGCCGTATCAAGCACTGATGATATATTACCTGCCACCACACCACATATCATGACATTTTCTATAAGTATTATATTTTCTATCCTGCTGCACCGAAGTATGCGCGGCACCACTCCTATCACGAGCACGAATGCAAATACACCGGCTGACACTCCTGCCCCTGCTAAAAACGCTATCACTGACAAAAATATTTCACGCAATATATATTCAAACATCCTGCTTTTCCTTTACCTTGTCTATTATTGTGTTCCATGTATCCTTATTATGCTTATCCATCTCCACCTGAATCGGTGTGACATCGTCGGATAGCTTACGCTTTCCGATATGATTAAAAAACAGTATGATTCCAACCGCCAGACCAATACAGTAAAACACCTCAAGCACCGACACCTGTGGCTTTTCCACTCCCATTATCTGCTTGTAGAAATGTTCAAACACACCTGATATCGAAATATCATTATTGAAAGCCATGATTGTAAAAGCTGAACCAAAAAATATAAGTATACACACCGCTGCAACCTTTAGTGCTTCAAGAATCTTATTTTTGCTGTTGTCGTCATACTCTACAAGTACCTCCGGCTCACCAATGCTTATAACCTGTGCATCATCATAGATTTCCGTGATTTGCTCTATTATTTTCATTACAGATATCACGCTCTTTTTACCGCGTATCTTATCCACGATTATTCCCTTTATCTGTCCCTCATAGCGTGAATATTTACAATACACACTTGCTATGTCATTGATGCAGACCTGCCTGCGGTGAAGTGTTTTCTGCTTTTCTGCGCGTATATACACGAGAATTTTTTCTTTTGTGGTATCAGTATGCTCCGGCATCTTCATGCTCCCTTCGATTAATATTCATATGTATATAATTTCCATTTATTTTGATTTTATACACAAAATACACACATGTAATTAAATCAATATTTTTCGTGCGATATATTGTTTTTTTCGTGCAAACATCATAAAATAAATATAATTAATCTAAAGAGTGAGGTAACAAATGGCATACACTAAGGAAATACTGACTCTCGCCGTGGAAATCGGCGATTGTATGCTCAGAAACGGTGCAGAAATCTACAGAGTGGAGGACACTGTGGTTCATATACTAAGTTCATATGAGGTGGAGGAATTTGACGTATATGTGCTGTCAAACGGAATATTTGCAAGTGCAAATGAGAACAAGGAAGATGCCTGCAGCATCGTGCGACACGTACCGCTTGGTGCTGTCAATCTGGCAAAGATCAGTGCGTTAAACCAGCTCGCAAGGGACATATGTGACCAGAAAATCTCCCTGATTGACTCATGGGACAGGCTTGAGCAGTGCAAAAATATCCCTAATTACAAAAAAAACGCACAGATTTTCTTCTGTGGGCTCGGAAGTGCCTGCTTTTGCTATCTTTTTGGTGGAAACTGGCTTGACTTTGTTTTTGCATTTGTTATAGGCTCACTGGAGCAGGTGCTTTTGTTTGGTCTTAAAAAATATAAGTTCACAAGGATTATAACCAATATTCTTGCCAGTCTTTTTGTGACACTGCTTGCCACCGCAAGTACACTTACAGGGCTTTCTCTTTTACCTGATAAAATCATTATAGGAGCTATCATGCCGCTCGTTCCGGGAATAGCATTTACTACATCTATCAGGGATATCTATAATGGGGATTATCTGTCCGGTACGATACATCTGCTCGATGCACTGATTACAGCCGTGTGTGTTGCTGTGGGAGCATGTCTGCCATTTGTTGTGATGAAATATATTGGAGGGCTTTAAGCTATGGAGTTTATAATACAATTTATTGTGGCTCTCTTTGCCACATTATCGTTTGCAGTTATTTTTTCCGCTCCAAAAAAGGAGCTGTTTTACTGCGGTTTTACAGGAGCACTTGGATGGATCATCTACTATATAATGGTTCAATTTGATATGGGTGTTGTGTTTCCATCGCTTATCGCGACACTGTGCCTTACGATAATGGCGCGCATTTTTGCTGCGGCACGCTCTATGCCTGTGACAGTTTATCTGCTTTCCGGTATCTTTCCTCTTGTGCCGGGAGCAGGAATTTTTTACACGGCATATTATCTTTTTACGAATGACAGAGCACTTTCCTCCTCAAAGGGTATTGAAACCTTTGAGGTGGCGGGTGCCATCGTGCTCGGTATCATATTCGGGTTTGGCATACCGCAGAGTTTGTTTAATCTGTTGAAGCCTAAGAAAAAATGAATTACTTGAACTATGTCAAATTTGCAATTTTCTGCGCCAGATCCTCAAGATACTCCCAACGCTCCATTTTCTCCATCAGCTGCCCCTCGAGGTCTTCCTTTTCCTTTGTGAGTTCGTTTAACTTACCAAAGTTAGTGGCATTCTTTACCATCTCATCATCTATCTCAGAAAGCCTGTTTTCCAGCTTTTCTATGTCAGCCTCTATCGTCTCGTACTCTTTTTGCTCTTTGTAGGTAAATTTGAGCTTTTTCTCATGCCCCCAGGTTTCCATGGATTTCTTCTTCCGGGCTTCTTTTGCGTCTATATCATATGATGCAGTATTTCCCTGTGTTCCTGCCGCGGATGCTGCATTTTCTGATACGGTTTTTCCTGATGCAGGTTGTGGGCGTTTATTCATATAGTCGGTGTATCCGCCCTCATACTGTACGATTTTTCCGGCTCCCTCAAATGCAAAAATACGCTTTGCGATCCTGTCAAGGAAATACCTGTCATGGGATACCGTGATAACTATTCCGTCATAGCCATCCAGATAATCCTCTAAAATAGCCAGCGTCTCGACATCCAGGTCATTGGTCGGCTCGTCAAGTATCAGTACATTCGGTGCGCTCATCAGCACACGAAGCAGATAGAGTCTTCTCTTCTCTCCACCCGAGAGCTTGCCTACCGGGCTGTACTGCTGCTCCGGTGGGAATAAAAACCTCTCAAGCATGGCAGATGCCGACACAAGTCCGTCTGCCGTGCGCACAAACTCTGCAGCTTCTTTCACGTAGTCTATCACTCGAAGCTCAGGCTCTATATCCACTTCCTGACCGAAATATCCTATCTTTATCGTCTGTCCTATCTCCACCTCGCCTGAATCGGGCTCGATAAAACCGGCGATTATCTTCATGAGTGTGGACTTTCCGCAGCCGTTTTTGCCTACAAAACCGATACGGTCATTTTTCAGGAAAATATACGTGAAATCCTTTACACAGACGATATCTCCGTATGCCTTTGAAATATCATGAAGCTCTATGGTTGTCCTTCCCATACGCGATGAAACCGATGAAAGTTCAACCCTTGCGTCTGTCTGCGGTCCTTTCTGATCGCGTAAAGCCTCATATCTTTGGATGTGTGCCTTCTGCTTTGTGGAACGAGCTCTTGCGCCGCGCTGCATCCACTCTATTTCTTTTCTAAGGATAGACTGGCGCTTACGCTCACTTGCTCTCTCACTCTCCTCTCTGGCTGCCTTAAGCTCAAGAAAGCCCGAGTAGTTTGTATCATAGCTGTAGGTCTGTCCCTTGTCCACCTCCACGATTCTGTTGCAGACACTGTCTAGAAAATAGCGGTCATGCGTGATCATGATCAGAGGACGCGATTCGGCACGCAACGTCTTTTCGAGCCATTCTGCCATTGCACTGTCTAAATGGTTTGTCGGTTCATCCAAGATCAGGACATCGGCAGGCGTCAGCAAAGTTCGTACCAGAGCAATGCGTTTGCGCTGTCCGCCTGACAATTCTGTGATCGGTTGGTCATATCTTGTAAAGCCGAGCTGATGCAGCATGGACTTTGCCTGTGGAATATAGTTTTCCGGCTGATCACTGATCTCTTCTGTGAGCGGAAGCGCACCGGAAAGAGTCGTATGTGTGTCTGCAAATTCCGGGATCTGAGGTAGATAAGCAATACGCAGATCACGTTGCATAATGATGTCAGCACGGTCAGCTGTTTCTTTGCCGGCAATGATCTTTAAGAGGGTGGATTTACCGGTTCCATTGATGCCGATCACACCAACCTTATCCTTGTCACTCAAATAAAAAGAGACATCATCAAAAAGCAGTCTCTCTGTAAAAGAATGTGTCAAATGTTCAATATTGATAATATTCATCAGAATACCTCCGTGCTTATTTATTACTCAAACCGCCCACTTTTTGGTCCGTTTCATGACAACATAATAAGTATTATGTGGTTAATGCTTCACTTCGGAAGGTGTCAAGTTTGAGTACTGTCATATTTGGATGAAATATGGTATACTGGTACAGTGGATTGTTCCTGGTAATGTAGAAATGTTAGGATTTGCTGTACCTGCTTATGATACAGGCAAATTCATATAATGTCAAAAGGAATGGAGG
>ERZ773145.2529-NODE-2529-length-12842-cov-4.517009_pt1 | contig 12842 bp, 9 predicted proteins | sample MGYA00580848_ERZ773145 | MGnify/ENA primary metagenome ERZ773145 (study PRJEB29015, sample SAMEA2737858) | human gut metagenome | biome: human gut; feature: human-associated habitat; material: faeces | place: China | collected 2012 ... | reverse complement strand
GCGACGGTTCGCAGGCCACGCGCGCGGTGGATTGGAACATGGCCCAGCTTGAGGCCATCGGCCAGGAGACCTCCGAGGGAACGTTCAAGGCCGGCCAGACCCGTACCGTCGAAGGTGTGATCCGCCAGAGCGTCTATCCGGTGCCGTTCGCGGTGGAGCGCGCCGACCCGTCGGTGTTCGCGTGGGATTTCAATGGCAAGCCGATGTTCATGTTCATCGCCACCGATGACACCGACGGTAATTGCGTGGATCCGAACGACGGTAGAACCCATATGCCGCTGCGCATCGCCGACTCCATCGAAGCGCTTTCCGACGCCGCGGGTGGACGGGCCAGGGAGATCGATCTGCTCGCATGCGGCGATCTCAATAGCGAAGATCGTCCGATGACCGGCTGCTTCTGGGCGCCGGAACTGCATGTGATCGGCGGCAAGCTGTCGGTCCTGTTCATGCCCTGCTTCGATGGGCCGCGCGTCAATCCCGACGGCACCCCCAACGATCGTGCCGGCAAACCGGACATGTGGACCGGCAGCTGCCACATCATGCAGCTCAAGCAGCATTCCGACGGCACGGATTTCGATCCGCGCGAGCCGGAGAACTGGACGGTGCCCGAGCCCATCCTCGACCCGGATGGCGAGACGCTCAATCCAATCCAGCGCATTTCGCTTGACATGACCGTGCTGTGCGATTCGGGCCGCTGGTACTACGCATGGCAGCAGGTCGGCAGCATCTGGATCGCCAGCTTCGACCCGGCTCGTCCGGCGAAGCTCACCAGCAAGCCAAAGCAGATCGTCGTGCCGGAATTCGCATGGGACAACATGATCGCCGAAGGGCCGAACGCCATCATGCATGACGGAACGATTTTCCTGATCTACTCGGGCTCGCTGGTCGGCATCGACTACACGACCGGCCTGGTCACCGCCCCGGCCGGACAGGGAGCCGATCTCACCGACGCCAGCGTATGGACGAAGCTCGATTATCCGCTGCAGAAGTCCGGCATGTACAACGGGCGTTGGCAGCTCGGCACCGGCCACGGCATGTGGTCGCATGACGAGGACGGCAACCTCATCTACGTGTTCCACAACGCCGAATACGAGCACGGCCGCTATGGTGGCCGCGACGCCCAGGTGCGCCGCGTGCACTGGTCCAAGGAGGGCATGCCCATTCTGGATATGCAAACGGCGGAGGAGCTCGACCCCGACTATGCTGGTGTAACGATGGAGGTTGGTTTCTTCGATGCCGACTGAGTCCGCTGAATGACAAAAGGGGTATATATGCCGAAGCGAACGGGGGGAAACGGCGAGCATGTCGTGACCATGCGTGAGGTGGCCAAGGCGGCCGGAGTGTCGATCAAAACCGTCTCCAACGTGGTCAACGACTACGAATTCGTCTCGCAGGCCACGCGCGACAAGGTCAACAAAGCCATCGCGGAACTGGGATACACGGTGAACGTGTCGGCACGCAACCTGCGCCGAGGGCAGACCGGCATCATCGGCTTGGCCATTCCCGATCTGCAGATGCCGTATTTCGCGCAGCTGTCATCGCTGGTCATCGAAGAAGCGAAGAAAGTCGGTCTGCGCGTAATCGTGGAGCCGACGCAATATTCGCGCGATGGCGAGTTGGAAGCGCTGCACGGGTCCCAGCAGACGATGATCGACGGCCTGATCTACAGCCCATTGGAGCTTGGGCAGGATGACGTCGAGCAGCTGAAGGTCGATTATCCGCTTGTGCTGGTTGGCGAACGCATCTTCACCGACCAGGTGGATCACATCGCCACCGAGAACGTGGAAGGCGCGAAGCGGGCCACGCAGTATCTGCTGACGACCGGTTGCCGCCGCGTGGCCGTGGTCGGTGTGCACCCGGGGGAGAAAGTCGGTTCCGCCGCGCTGCGCTACCAAGGGTATCTTGAGGCACTGGAGGAGGCCGGCGTCGAATTCGACGATCGGCTGGTCGTCGAATCGGGCATGTGGCATCGTAGTGACGGCGTGAGGGCCATGAACGCGTTGTTGGATTCCGGCGTCGAAGTCGATGGCGTCGTCGCGCTGAACGACATGCTGGCTTCCGGCGTGATGCACGCGATTCAGATGCACGGCTTGCACATTCCCGACGACATCTCCGTGGTTGGTTTCGACAATTCCGACGATTCACAGTACCTGTCGCCGGCGCTGACGTCGATCGCGCCGGGACTTGAGGCGGTAGCCCGTCTGTCGGTTAAGGTGCTCAAGGAGCGTATCGACGGCCGTGACCCGAATGCCGACAAACCGGGGGAGAAGGTCTTCCGCAAGGTCGCATCGTCGCTGGTCGTGCGCCAATCCACCAAACTCCCCATCGATTCCCTCGTCCTCTGAGCTTTCGCTTGCCTTCCGGCAAGTTTCTCCCAGCGTGCGTACCCATTGAGTCGGCTCTTCCCCCAAGGTGCCGCCGCCGGGCATGGGCGCTCGGCCGTAAGCTTGGCCGAACGGCCTTGAGTGTGTCGAGCACCCATGACCGACGGCGGCACCGACATTGGCATGAATGGCGCAAACGATGGACGCCCATGCCCAGCGGCAGCACCGCATCCAAGCATCTTCCGACAATGACGCGCCCAAGTTGTTACAACGATGTAAGAATGATATATTCAACGTTGTAAATACTGGAACAACGGATTGAGAAGGACTAAACATGGTTGTTTACAACAATCCGATCGTGCTTCAGCGCGCAGACCCCTGGGTGCTCAAGGTTGACGGCGAGTATTATTTCACCGCCTCCGATCCGGAATACAACTGCATCGCCATCCGGCACGCATCGAGCATCAACGATTTGCAGAAAGCTCCGGAGACGGTGGTGTGGCGCAAGCACGAATCCGGCCCGGCAAGCATCTACATCTGGGCCCCCGAACTACACCGCATCAATGGCGCATGGTATATCTACTTCGCAGGCGCCGCAACGGATTTCGAAGCATCCGGCCTGCCGACGCACCGCATGTTCGTGCTGGAGAACACCGACGACGACCCGACCTCCGACAACTGGGTGGAGAAGGGCCAGATCATCACTCCGATCGACTCCTTCGCACTTGACGCCACCACCGAGGTGATCGATGGCGTGCAGTACTTGGTATGGGCGCAGAAGGATCCCGCCATCGAAGGCAACTCCAATCTGTATATCGCCAAGATGGCCAATCCGTGGACGCTGGGCAGCGAGCCCGTCATGCTGACCAAGCCGGAGTACGACTGGGAATGCATCGACTTCCTGGTTAACGAAGGACCGGCCTTCCTGTTCCATGAGAACAAGATCTACATCACGTATTCCGCCTCCGGCACCGGAGTTCCGTACGCCGTGGGGCTGTTGACCGCCGAGCGCGGCAGCGATCTGCTGGACAAGGCCTCCTGGACTAAGAGCCCGGTGCCGGTGTTCAAGACCTGCGCCGAGAACGGCCAGTATGGCCCGGGCCACAATTCGTTCACCAAGTCCGAGGACGGCACCGAGGACCTGATGATCTACCACTGCCGCAACTACACGGAAATCAAGGGCGATCCGCTGTTCGACCCGAATCGCCACGCGCGCGTCGGTGTGGTCAAGTGGACCGCCGACGGTCCGGATTTCGGCGTGCCGGAACCTGATAATCTGTGGACCCCCACTACCACGGACGTGTTGCCCGCTGATGGTGGCCCGCTTGCGGGAACTCCGGCCGTAGGCCACTGAGGGGCGTGGCCGGAGGGGTCACCCCGTCTATAACCCCATCCATAAAGCTGGCTGTTGTCGTCGGCGTGTTACCGTTTGTACAACGATGAAAATAGCTGTATAATCAAAATTACAACGTTGCAAATGAGCAGGGAGGCTCAATCGAAAGGATTCTTCCCATTCGGATTGCAGCGAGGAGCGGTCCAGTGATGGTCCGTTAAGGAAAAGGAAGGAAACAATGTCTACATCCAGGCATCTTACCGGGTTGCGGCGCTTTGCCAAGGCTGCCGTAGCCGTGTGTGCGTCACTTGGACTTGTGCTTGCCGCCGGAGGCTGTGGTGCCTCTTCGGGTGAAAGCAAGACCATTTACTTCTGGAACAATCTGGTGGGCGATGACGGTCCTGCAATGCAGCGCATCGTCAAGGAATACAACGCCCAGAGCGATTACAAGGTCGTTTTCCAGCCGATGAACGGCGGCGATCTGACCACGAAGATCTATTCCGTGATGCAGACCGGCAAGAACATCCCCGACATCATCATCGGCGACCAGTTCCAGACCGCCGTTCTGCAGTCCCAAGGTCTGCTCGACACCATGGACGATTGGCAGAAGGTCGCCCCGGACCTCAAGGAGAGCAGCTTCCTGCCCGCCACTTGGAAGGGCGTCACCGTCAATGGCAAGGCCTACGGCATTCCGCTGTATCTGTACCAGATGGCCATCTACTACAACAAGGACCTGGTCAAGAAGTACAACCTGCAGTACATCCTCGACGACGGCTTTGTCACCGTCGACGAGATCAAGGACCTCAAGGGCAAGCTACCCAAGGGCACCTACGCGCTGACTTACGGCAATCTGCCGTGGGCCTTCATGTCCCTGCTGTACGGCGCGGGCGGCACGCTTGAGAACGATATGGACGACCTGACCAAGGACGTCTGGCGCAAGCCCATGGAGAAGCTCAAGGAAGCGTACGACGCCGGTGTGATCGCCCCGATGGACGTCGACGGCGAGCAGGCGTTCGGTTCCGGCAAGGCCGTGTTCGCGCAGCTTGGCACGTGGGCGCAGGGCAATATGTCCAACACCTTGGGCGCCGACAAGATCGCGGAAGCCAACACCCTGCAGTACAGCGCCGACAATCCGGTGAACTTCTTCTACCAGTGCAACTGGATGCAGTTGAAGGATCCGCACCGCTCCGCGGCGAAATCCGCAGCCGCCGCCGACTTCGTCAAGTACGTGTACGAGCACTGGATGGATTGGTCTGAGGTCGGTTCCATCTCGCCGGCATACCGCGATCTGAACAACCCGGAGTACCAGAAGCTGATCCAGGCGTCCTTCACCAACAGCAAGAAGGAACGCGACTACATCAAGACCTCCAACTACCTCTACGGAGGCTATGCGACCGCTGGTTGGGGCACATACAACGACATCGTCTACGGCAATGTTGGTCTTGAAGAAGGTCTGAAGACCCTCGACCTCATGGCCCAGGGCCAAATCGAGATTCAGGAGGAATCGTGATGAGCAAGACATCTACGATCGGATCCGCAAAATCATCCATGAAGCGCAAGAACTCCATCTGGCACGCGCTGCCGTACATCGCTCCGCACTTCATCATCTTCGCCGTCTTCGGCATCATCCCGATTATCTTCGGCATTGGACTGGCGTTCACCCGTTGGAACATGGTCGGTGCGCCGAAGTTCGTCGGCCTGCAGAACTTCGCGAAGATCTTCGACCCCAGCACCTATTTCTACTCGATCTTCTGGCGTGATCTCGGCCACACTCTGCTCTTCGTGCTGGTCAGCGTGCCGCTGACCATCATCGTGCCGCTGCTGCTCGCCGTGGCGCTCAGCAAGAAGGGACTCAAGGGCGCTGGTCTGTTCCAGGCGATCTTCTACATCCCAGGTCTGATCTCCATCGCCGCCGGTGCACTGGTCTGGCGTATGGTCTTCAACTCCCAGTTCGGTCTGCTGAACACCACTTTCCACTCCGACATCAACTGGCTCGGCAAGAACCCGTACGCATGGATCACCATCTTCGTACTCGTGCTGTGGGCCGGTATCGGCGGCAACCTCGTCATCTACCGTTCCGCGCTCTCCGGCGTGGACGAGAGCCTCTACGAAGCCGCGAAGGTCGACGGAGCCGGTCCGGTCAGGATCTTCTTCTCCATCACTCTGCCGGAAATCAAGCTGCCGCTGTTCTACACCACCATCATGACCACCACGGGCGCCTTCAACGTGTGGGGCCAGCCGGTCATGCTGACCAACGGCGGGCCGAACTACCAGACCCAGGTGCTGCTGATGGATATCAGGAACCTCGCGTTCCCCGCCGGCCCTGCGGCCGCCGGCATGGCTTCCGCAATGGCATTGCTGCTGGGCATCATCCTGATGGCCATCGCCGCGATCCAGCTGATCTTCATGAATAAGGAGGACTGAAGATGTCCGCTGCAACCACAGTCAATGTCGCAAGCGCGGCAATTCCTGAAAACAAAACCAAAAAGGTCTCCCCGTCGCTGATCGCGGTCTATGTGGTGCTCGTCGTGCTGGCAGTCGTCTGGCTGCTTCCGGTGATCTACACCGTGACGACTTCGTTCAAGTCGGTGGCCGAATTCACCTCCAACGCGTTCAACTTCCTGCCCGCGAAGTGGGTGCTTGACAACTACATGACGCTGATCGAGGCATCCGCCAGCTACCCGGTCCTGAACTGGCTGGGCAACTCGCTGATTATCTCGACCGTGTTCGCAGTGCTGTCCGTGTGCATCGTCGCGCTCGCAGGCTTCGGCTATTCCCGTCTGAACTTCAAGTACCGCGATACGCTGTTCTTCGTCCTGCTGCTCATCTCGATGTTCCCTGCCGTGGTCAACATGATCCCGCAGTACCGCATCATCGCCTCCCTCGGCTGGGTCAACACCTACTGGGCCTGCATCATCCCTGGCCTGGGCAACGTGGCGAACATCTTCCTGGTGCGCAACTTCATGAAGGGCATCCCGAAGGAACTGGACGAGGCGGCCGAAATCGACGGCGCCACTGATTTCCAGATCTTCACCCGCATCATGCTGCCGGCCATCCGCCCGATTCTGATCGTCATCTTCCTGTTCAGCTTCACCGGCGCTTGGAACGACTTCCTGTGGCCGACCTTGGTGTTCAACGACATCAACAAGATGCCGGTCACCGCTGGTCTGCAGCTGCTGAGCAACCAGATGGGCCAGTACAACCAGATGGGCTCCCTGATGGCGGCCACCTGCATGGCCATCATCCCGACCCTGCTGCTGTTCCTGTTCGCGCAGAAGTACTTCCTGCAGTCCCTGAACATCACCTCCGGCCTCAAGGGCTGATACCGGCCGAGTGAGATAATGCACAGGTCCGTCCCCAAACGGACGGGCCTGTGATTTTATCTTTCCCGAGCTGCGCATCGCACATCGGATGAGGCCACACCACGGAAAGGACCGATATGAATCCGCAAGGCAACACCATGCAGCCGCCGGCACCATTGGCTCGCAAGGCGGAACGAGTGCTGATGACCATCGCCGCCGCCTACAACGTGATCATGGCGTCCATCACACTGTTCATGTTCACCAGCTGGTTCAAAGGCCAAGCCTACGATCTGCTGGAACATAACGGTTTGCTGAAAACGGACTATTCCGCGGTGGACAACGCCTCGACGGTGGTGGGCATCTACGCGCTGCTGGTGCTGATTATCGGCATCGTCAGCTTCATCATGTCCATGCGGTGTCTCGCTCCCGGCACCACCAGCCGGTGGGTGATCATCTGGCTGGCAATCGTGGTGGTCTTCTCCCTGGGCACGATGGACCTCATCGGCCTTGCACTGTATTCCATCACCTTGGTCATCTATCTGGCCCGCAACAAGGCCATCGCGGCGCAGCAGGATGTGATCCGCACATGGGCCCGCACGCATCAGGGCTAATCCTCCTTCCCGAAGAAAGCTGTCGCTCTCGTGGCGGCGGCTTTCTTCGTATCCGCGCATATTGACGCGGTACGTTATCGAACACGCAATTCACTTATCCAATTCATTCATTCACAACCACAAGGTGGGACCATGACCGACACAACCGACGACTACGGTTACCTGCTCGTCCACTTCATCGAGGATCCGGACGGCTACGCCGAGAAGATTTACATGGATATATCCGACGGTGACAATCCGCACCGTTGGGTGCCGCTCAACGATGGAAAGCCTGTGCTGGCTTCGCATCTCGGTACCACAGGCGTGCGCGATCCGCATATCATCCGCAATCCCGACACCGGCACGTGGTATATCATCGCCACCGATCTGCGTGTGTTCGGAGGCGACGGCGGCGGCTGGTACGAGTGGAGCCACCACGCCAGCACGAATCTCATCATCTGGGAATCCGACGATCTGCTCCATTGGAGCGAGCCGCGCATGCTCGACGTGTCCCGCAAGCCGGACGGCTCCCATCTGGAGCTCGGCATGGCCTGGGCCTGCGAATGCCTTTGGGTGCCGGACTACTATCCGCAAGGCCATCATGGCGGTCGCGGCGCATTCGTCATGTACTGGTCCAGCACCGTGTTCGACGACGAGGATAGGACGCACGACGACAAGAACGTCTACTGCACCGTGCTGTGGGGCGCCACCACCGATTTCACGCAGGACACATTCGAATATGGCGGCGTGTTCATCGACAACCACGGCGACGCCATCGACACCACGATGATCCAACGTCCGCTGCCTGATGGTGGTGTGCGCACGTACCGCATCACCAAAGACAACGCGCATGGCACCGGCATCTGGATGGACCGCACCGACGCGAAGCGCTGGTGGGAGCCGGGGACGGTCTGGACCAAGGTGCAGGACCGGATTGGCGCAGGCTACGTGCCGGACGGCAACCCCGGCGGCGTGGAAGGTCCTGCGGTGTTCGCCAACCACCACAACAACGGTGGACCGGACGACGAATGGTACTTGTTCGTGGACGTGATTCCGTCGATCGGATACCGTCCGATGGTCAGCCGCGATCTCGATCAGGGCTGGATGCCGTTGCAGGCGGACGATTACTTCCTCACCGCGCATACGAAACACGGTGGCGTCGCCTCGCTGACGCGCGTCGAATACGACCGTCTCGCCCAGCATGTGCATGCATTCTGACGAACGACGTTGACGACCGTGCGCCCGCGTGTGCACGCGGCAAAACCAAGGGGGCTTCCCGGAATAACCGGGAAGCCCCCTTTGCGTGTTCGCTGACCGCGACGGCAATCGCAGTCAGCGACTGCTATTGCTGCGATGTATCGCCATTGGCGCCGTTATTACCGGGATTATCGCCACTGGTTCCTCCGCCATTGCCACCGTTGGTGTCGTTACCGTCGCCGTTAGCGGGATTATCGCCACTATTACCGCCGTCGCCACCGCCCTGACCGGTATTCTGCGTTTCCTCGGTCTGATTCGGCGTGGTCTGTTGGGTGTTCTCCTCGGTGCGCGGAGTCACGGTGGTCTGCTGCTTTCTAGTCCAGCTCTTCTGCGCGCCGGTGCCCCACGTACCGTCCGGTCCGCCGACCTTGCCGTTATCGGTGGCGTCGGGGAACGTTTCGTTCGGAGTGTCGGCAAGGGCCTGCTTCATGTATTCGGTGAACAGATGCACGGGGTAGTCGCTGCCGCCGGTCCATCGGCCGAACGAAGGGATCTGCTGCGGATTGCCGTTGGCGTCCGGATACCACATCGCCACAGAAGTCAGCATGGACGGCGTGTAGCCGATGAAGCTCGCTGCGTTGGAATCGTTTGCGGTGCCTGACTTGCCGGCAATGGTGTGCCCAGTGGCACGCGCCTCGGTGGCGGTGCCTCGCTGGACCACGCCGGTAAGCGCCTTCGTCACGAGATTCGCGTTGTTCGCTTCGAACGTCTGCTCCGCCGAGGTCGGCGCGTTGTACAGGTCGGTGCCGTTCGCCGTCTGCACTTGGGCAACGATATGCAGCGTCGGCTTGTTGCCTTGGTTGGCCAGTGTGGCGTATCCCTGCGTCATGTCCTTGAGGGTCAGGCCGTTGTTGCCGAGCACGGTGAACGGGTTGGAACCATCCAAAGACGAATCGTCAACGCCGGCCTGCCGTGCGGTTTCGGCGATTTTCTGCGCGCCGAGCTTGGTTTGCAGATCCATGTACACGGTGTTCGAGGATTGTTCCGTCGCCGTGTACAGGTTCACGTATCCCAGATTCTCGCCGCCGTAGTTGCTCACCGTTTCGGTGATGCCCGGGAACGTCCGGTACGAGTTGCCGTTGAAGTACGTGTTGAGGCTGACGCCTTCGTTGACGGCGGCCAGCAATGCGAACGGCTTCATGGTGGAGCCGACTTCGTACGTTGCCTGGGTGACGTTGTTGAGCTGCTTGGTCAGGTAGTCGTCTCCTGCGTACAGCGAGATGATGGAACCGTCCTTGGGGTTCACCGACAGCGCGCCGAACTGCATGCCGTCGGGCACGATGCCTTGCATGCCGTTTTGGGAGGGACTGATGGTGGAGAACATCAGGTCCTGCTTCGATTTGTCAATGGTGGTGACGATTTTGTAGCCGCCGGTTTCCAGGTCCTGCTTGCTGAACGCCTTGGTGTTGACGAGTTCGTTCTGCACCATCGTCAGCAGGTATCCGTTCGGTCCGGACATCTGGTTGTTCTGTTGGATTTCGATGGTTTGCGGGAATTTCGCGGCTTTCTTCTCGTCCGGCGTGATGTAGCCGTCTTCGTCCATGATGTTCAGCACGCGCTTGTAACGTTTTTCAGCTTGCTTGGGATTCACGTCGGGGGTCCATACGCTCGGCGCGGGAATGATGCCGGCAAGCATGGCCGCTTCGGAGAGCGTCATATCCTTCGCGTCCTTGCCGAAGTACGCTTTGGCCGCTGCCTGGATGCCGTATGCGCCACGGCCGAGATAGATGGTGTTCATGTAGTTGCACAACACCTGGCTCTTGTCCTGTGCTTGGGCGATTTTGACCGCCAGGAACGCCTCACGCAGTTTGCCCACGTACGAGGTGGTTTCGCCCAGATAATAGCGTTCCGCATACTGCTGGGTGATGGTGGAACCGCCCTGCCTGCTGCCGGTGGTCAGGTTGTTGTAGAACGCGCGTGCGATGCCGATCGGATCGATGCCCTTATTGGTATAGAAGGAGCGGTCTTCCGATGCCACGATCGCGTTGCCGACGTAGTCGGGCAGGTCTGCGCAGCTGATGATTTCGCGGTTCTGCTCCGCATAGCTGCCGATCGGCGTGGTGCCGTCGTTGTAGTACACGGTCGTCTTTTCGGCCAGCGCGAACTTTTCCGGCTGTGGGATTTCCGTGGTGGTGTACATGTAGGCGAACAGGCCGATGCCTGCCGCGATGAGCGCCGCGAAGATGCCGAGCACCCATTTGAGCACGAGATGCTTGTGTTTTCTGGTCTTTTTGGGTGCGCGATGCGAAGTGTGCTTCGGCCCCTGGGGCGGCTTGCTCAGCACTTCTCCATGGACCCCGTAGGTGGTGCCCACCCGTGGCGTCGTGGACGTTGCGCTGCCGCTGCGGGCGCTTTTTGAGCGTGAGCTGACACTTCGTGTTCGTGAAACCATGGTTTCCACCGTAGCCGAACGACCTGAAAAACAAGGGTGTAGATAGTGCTGTCCGACTGGAAAAACATGTTTTTGCGCAGCTTTTTTACAAATCGACAATCTGTTGACGACTGCCGTAATATGGCCGTTTTTCAGTGATTTTTCAGTTTACAATGCGGTTTGTGGGTATGCTTGGGGATTGGTATACCTGCGAAACGCATAACAGAGGAGTCGTTTTCAGATGAGCATTCGAGTGGCTATCGCCGGCGTGGGCAATTGCGCCTCGTCGCTGGTGCAGGGCGTTGAGTATTACAAGGACACCAAGGACGAGGATAAGATTCCCGGCCTGATGCACAACAATTTCGGTGGCTACCGCGTGCGTGACATCGAATTCGTCACCGCGTTCGACGTGGATGCGCTGAAGGTGGGCAAGGACCTGTCCGAGGCGATCGGAGCTTCTCAGAACAACACCATCAAATTCGCGGACGTGCCGAATCTGGGCGTGGAGGTGCTGCGTGGCCCGACTAACGACGGCTTGGGCGAATACTACCGCCAGATGATCGAAGAGTCGGACGCCGAACCGGTGGACGTGGCCCAGGTGCTGCGTGACAAGAAGGTCGACGTGCTGGTTTCCTACCTGCCGGTTGGTTCCGAGAAGGCGGACAAGGCTTACGCTCAGGCCGCTATGGACGCTGGCTGCGCGTTCGTGAACTGCCTGCCGGTGTTCATCGCCTCCGATCCGGAGTGGGCGCAGAAGTTCCGTGACGCTGGTGTGCCGATTGTCGGCGACGATATCAAGTCGCAGGTCGGCGCCACCATCACGCACCGCGTGCTGGCCCGTCTGTTCGAGGATCGCGGCGTGCGTCTGGATCGTACGTACCAGCTTAACGTCGGCGGCAACATGGACTTCATGAACATGCTGCAGCGTTCCCGCCTGGAATCCAAGAAGATCTCCAAGACCCGCGCCGTCACTTCCGTGGTGCCGCACGAGATGGATCCGCACAACGTGCATATCGGCCCGTCCGATTACGTGGCTTGGCTTGACGACCGCAAGTTCGCCTTCGTGCGTCTTGAGGGCACCACGTTCGGCGATGTGCCGCTGAACCTCGAATACAAGCTCGAGGTGTGGGATTCCCCGAATTCCGCCGGTATTGTGATCGACGCCGTGCGTGCGGCCAAGATCGCGCTCGACCGCCACCTGGCCGGTCCGGTTCTGGCTCCGAGCTCCTACTTCATGAAGTCTCCGGCCGTGCAGCACGAGGATGGCGAGGCCCGCCGCTTGGTGGAGGAATTCATCAAGGGTGAGGTCGAAGGCACCGAAGAGCAGCTTGACGCCGATGTGGCGGCCGCGAAGGCCGCCGGCAAGGATGTGTGGCGCGCATAGCGTGCGTTGCTGACGGCAGACCCGCGATGGCAATGGCAACCATCTCGTAGGTCTCGACCCACTCGCCTGATTCGTAGGCAGAATCAGCATATAATGAAAATCCCTATGGCCTGGGGTAATGCCATAGGGATTTTTGTTGTCCCGGAAACGCTGCGGCGGTGGCGGTCAATGGTCGTGCGCTGTCGCAGCGTGAACGGGAATCATATATTGCGCAATGTATATCGCGTCACTTTTTGAGGAGTGGTTCGACCTGCTGCTCGTACGCGGTCAACGCGGTGTCG
>ERZ773145.2505-NODE-2505-length-12956-cov-4.958685_pt1 | contig 12956 bp, 10 predicted proteins | sample MGYA00580848_ERZ773145 | MGnify/ENA primary metagenome ERZ773145 (study PRJEB29015, sample SAMEA2737858) | human gut metagenome | biome: human gut; feature: human-associated habitat; material: faeces | place: China | collected 2012 ... | reverse complement strand
CCATACCTTTCTTTTACACTGATAACTATTAACTTTTACACTTATCCAAGATAGCGGGTATGGAATCTTGGATTACAATTAAGCAATAAGGATATAGGCAAGAAGTTTGGACTAATGGAGGTAAATAAGATGTTATGCCAATTTACAGTGAAAAATTTTAAGAGTATACGAGATGAGGTAACATTTGACATGCAGGCTGCCTCCATTTCTGAGCATGAGGACAGAATTATAAAAGATGTAGATGAGGAATTATATTTACCGGTATCTGCTGTATACGGACCAAATGGTGGAGGAAAATCTAATGTCCTTGAAGCATTGCATAGTCTGGTTACGAAAATACTGAGGCCATTATATGCGACAAGTAATAACGAGGAGATCGCGATGAAAATGAAAAAGCTTGTGATAGAGCCATTTGCTTTTGATGAGGGAACAAGAAATGAGCCAACAGAATTTGAACTGTTTTTTAGAACAACAATGGCAGAGTATCGCTATGAATTAACTGTAAAAAAAGAAGTAATCGAATACGAAAGGCTGGATCGTATAAAATTAGAAACAGGGCGGAAATCAGCACTTTTTGAACGAGATGAAGATGAAATTACTTTGAAAGGTGCATTTGCAAGATTGAAAACCAGTGATGAATTATCCGATACATTGCCGTTGTTATCGTATCTTGGAATTACTTACAGCAAAAATGAAGTGGTACAGGATGTGCTTGACTGGTTTGATGAAGAGATTGATTTCTTGAATTATGGAAATCCTATGCAGGAATTACGAATGGCTATTTCTAAGTCAGAGGATGTAAAAAGACTGATGCTTCAGATGATTCAGGAGATGGATTTGGATATTGTAGATTTCCGTGTAGAAGAAAAGGAGAATGACCGGATCGAAGTATTTACAAAACACGTAGTAGATGAATATGAAGCAGAATTGAATTTATTTGATGAATCCAGTGGAACAAAGAAATTATTTGGATTGCTCCCATTTATTGCAAAAAGTTTATTGAGAGGAACGACACTTGTGATTGATGAATTGGATGCAAAGATACATCCGGTATTACTTAAATACCTTATTATGACTTTCAGTAATATGGAAAAAAATAAAAAGGGTGCACAGTTGATTTTTACATCACATGATCTGTCTACTATGAACAGTGAAGTATTCAGAAGAGATGAAATCTGGTTTGTAGCAAAAGGAAACCGTCAGAACTCAAAATTATATTCTCTTGTAGAATTTAAAAATAAGAAAGGTGAATCTGTACGAAAGGATGCCAAGTTCGATAAACAGTATCTGGAAGGGAAATATGGTGCAGATCCATACCTCAGAAAGATTATAGATTGGGGGACGGTGAATGGCTAAAAGAGGCAGAAAAGAGAAAGACAACTGGAAGAAGAAACGTCGGCAGGAATATCTGGAAAAGAAAGAATTCCGCTATTATATTTTCTGCGAAGGACAAGCAACGGAACCTAAATATTTTCAAGGATTCAAACGGTATATTGAAGATAATCCCATTTATCGAGATATGGTTTTGATTGAAATTGAAGGCTGCCAGGCTGAGACGATGCGGGTAATCGGAAAGGCTGAAGAGTATGTGCGTGAGAATAAGATCACAAAAGGGCAGATATGGTGTGTCTATGATAAAGACAGCTTTCCATCCAGTGATGTCAATGGAGTAGTCCAGCGGGCAGAAGTATTAAATCAAAAGAATCCGGATATTCAGTATCATGAGGCGTGGAGTAACGAGTGTATCGAATTCTGGTTCATGTTACATTTTGCATATTATACGGCAAATAATCACAGATCTGAGTATAAAAAGTTTTTGAATGAGAAATTTCAGGAACTGGGAATTGGGAAGTATGAGAAGAATATGGATGACATATTTGAGACACTGATGAATGGTGGAAATCCGAAGTTGGCAATTCGATATGCGAGACGGATTATTAAAAATGGAGAAGGAAAGACACCGGCGGAGATAGCACTAGGAACGAAGGTGTATGAGTTGGGGGAGGAACTGGTGAAGTATTTGCCGGAAGAGATAAAAAAACAATTTATTTAATTGAAACTAAATGATGGGAAGATAAAATGAAGAAAACAAACATAGGAAGAAGCATTGAAAAATTATTTTTAAAGATAAAAATATATTTAGATTTTTTTACAGTAATAAGTGTTTTGGGAATATTACTTTATCGAATTGATGCTTTACGTAAGATTTGCAGAAAAATCAGTTTATATATTTCTACATGGTATTTAGATGTTAGTTTGGAATATATAAAAAACATCTATTTAAACATAGAAAGAATATTTAGAATAATTATTGTAATATTTTTGGTGACGGAAATTTTGCAATGGATGTGGGGCGTAATATGGGATTGGTGGTTGAAAAATCAGAACGGTAGAAATAGATTTGAAAATAGTCTTTTTAGATATTTACGTGATTCAAGTATACCGCGTTGTTTTTTAGTAACAGGAGAATGGGGATCAGGGAAAACATATGATGTGCAAAATTTTTTTGATCAATATTTCCGCTATTCAGGAACCAAAATATTCCGTATTTCTTGTTTTGGAATTGATTCACGGAAAGAGATAATAAAGGAAATTAACAACACAATTGAACAAAATGATAAATCTTTTTATACACTTGTAATAAAGGTATTGCAATTTGTGCCTATTATAGGGAGTCCTATAGAAAAATTTTTAAAGAAAACATATGGATACGATACTATTAAAAAAGGATCAATCTTTATTTTTGATGATTTTGAAAGAATAACATCAAGATCAATAAGAAATAGAGAATCGGGTAAGTTATATAGAAAATCAACGTCTTTGCTTTCAAATGCTACGAGAGGAAGGAATACTTTTTCAGAATTTAAAGAAATAAAAGATGAATTTGAATCGGTAGGAAAAGCATTTTATAAGATAGAAGATTTTTTTACAAATAATTTAGAACAGTCAGATATTGATAAATATAATATTGTGATTGGTCTTATTAATGATATTATAGAAACATATGAGATGAAAGTAATAATAATATGTAATTCAGAAATGTTAGGTGAGAAATTTGTTCATGATATTCTGAGAAGTAAATTAAATTGTATTGAATATAAGAAAATAGTATCTCCATTGGCAAAAAGAGGGATGATAGATGAGTGCTTGAGCAATATAGTTTTTGAAGATACAGAAAAATTTAATTTAATAGGAAAATATCTAAATCAGTATGTAAAGAATAATTTGGATAATACTATATTAAGTTTACAGTTTCATAATTTACGATTATTTGGCAGTTTATTGGAAGCTTTTATATGTACAGCTAATATGTTTGATACAAGGGACCTTACAAATGAATTTATGAATTCATTGTTTAATAGTGTAATGATTACACACTGGGGGTTTTATAATGGAAATATAAGTTCCTTGGGGGAATTTCCAACGGGTGGAAATATAGAGTTTTTGATGCAATTATTTTATGGAACATCGATAGACTTAATTAGAATGAATAACACGAATGAGGATATTAAATGGATTGATATAAATATTTCAGGATATTGGATTTTAAATTTGTCGATTCCAGAAAATTCTAAAGATATTGTTGAAAAGTGGAGAACATATAAATATAACAAAACAGAAATGCTTCTTTGTGAAGGCAAAAATAATTTATTGAAAAGTCAGAAATTTAATCTTTTGCATTTTTTTTATTTTCTAAAACAGAGTGATCCAAACAAAGAAGAGTTAGAATATAAAAAATGGATTGATATTGCATTGAAACAATATGATTTAAGAAAGATAGAAGTAATACAAAATATAGTAGATACTATGGCGGAAATATTTTCAGGACGAATATATGAAAAGATGTATGCATACCTTTTTGAACAATTAATACAAGATCATGAAAATGAAGAAGTAATAGGAAATAGCTATATTCATGATATGTATAATACATATCGCAAAAAAAGAGTATTATATGATTATTAAAAAGATTAGTTGTTAAAAATTATTATTTTAGAGGAACAATTCACTTGAAAATTTTAGTTATTATTAAAGTGGTGTTCCTCTTTTATTTACAATTTGAAATTTTAATATATAATAAAAGATGTAACAGAACGATACAACTATAAGATAGTGTCAAATGATTTATGAAAAACTGAGCAAAAGAAAAAGGCTCATGTGAACCTTCAAAAATTACAAATATTTGTAGATATTTTATGTATTGGCAGTCTGGCGCCACCCTTGACAGCACGAAAAAGAACTGTTGTAGGTTAATCACCGACGGCGAAGAACTCAAGAACAGTTAGAAATTCTTCCGTCGTTTACAGCAGTGTAGCAGTTCTTTTTCGTGCCATCAAGGGCAAGCCGCGAGCGGTTGCTGGTTTTCTTATACCTCAGGCTCTGAATCTAAGAACAGTTAGAGCTTTCGCTATTCTGCAGGTTTATAATAGTCTGCTAACCGAGGAAAATAAGAAGCTGCCATTTTCCGAGCATTGTATCAGCCTGTGACAGCATTTCAACTTCGTTGAGAACCTGGTATTTATTATATTTATGCGGCCTTAAGAAGTTGTAATAGGCAACCCATAGAGCAAGGTCATAGTTGGCACCATCGATGTTATCAAAACCATTGGTCTTACGATAGGAAGCCTTGTAAGTACGGTTCAGCCGTTCAATCATCTGCTTGTAAGGGCGGAATTCTTTGGATACTTCATCACCATTGGTCAATCCGATTACCTGTGTGATATCAAATCTGAAACCGTCACCGAGTTCATGGAAAAACTGCTGGGCTGCGAGAGGATATGCGCTGTATCCATCAGCAATGAATTTAAAGTTTTTAGGCAGTTCTTTCAAATGCCGGAAAGCCATTCTCATTGCAAGGATGCAAGGTCCAACCCCACGGTTATCGGATACCTGACAGCCGATAATGGAGCGTTTAGCAGTGTCCATGATAAACCAGACATAAGTCTTAATACCTCGTATCTTGATGTATGTTTCATCAGCGGTAAATACATTGCCGGTTCCGTAATCGTAGTTATTAACGAAAGGTTTTATGCAGACTGCCGCAGTTTTGCAGTAGTTGGCAACCTGCTGGTGGGAGATGCTGATACCATGTATGTCTTTTAATGCCTGTGCAGTTTTGCGGAGTGATAATCCGAGATTTACTTTGTAGGCAAGACAAAGAGACATGACATGCTGGTCATGTTTGGTAAAACGTAAGGAAGAAGCGTTTTTAGGAAGACTGTTTAAGTCCATGCGAAAGAAATCTATCTGGAATTCGCGGTAGATGTAATGGAGCTTATATTTGTTTTTGCCATAGTCTTCGTCCAGGTCCTTTTTTAGCAACCTTTTTAAGGTTGTGCAGGTAATAAGGACATTTAGGATTTACACATTTATGGACAATGAAGTGTTTTCTGTCTTTCTTATGAACAAGGGAGTGGTCACAGTGAGGACATTTCAGGGAATATGACTTTGAAAAACGGTTCTCCTGCGGGGAAAAAGCAGTAGAGCAGACTTTGCATAAGAGCTGACCTTTTGGACCATTGTTTCTGTAAAGATAAGGCTTGGGAGCATTACAGCGCGGACAGATACAGTCATCATCAATGTCACATTCAGAACGACGGCTTACCAGTTTGATTTTCTTGTCGTACTTCCATTCGAGATAAGGGATGTAGTCTTTGTAATCCCATTTCTCGTAGTTAATGATCTTTGGAAGGCCGTCAATCTTGAACTTTTGGTACTTTGGAGAATGGGAATCATCAAAAGCCCATTGCTTAAGAGGAATATATTTACAGATAAAGCTAAGAAGCCAGCAGATTTGTTCATGTTGGTATTGAATTAATTGGATCAGATACGTTATAATGTCCATAGGTGATTACCTTTCTATATACGGATGATTGTTTTGTGGTGATTCAATTATACTAGATATTTAGGAGGTAATCACCTTTTTTGTGAAAAAATGTGAGAAATCCTTGAAAATATAAGATTTATAAAAATAAAAAGGTAGTTAGATTTGACACTACCAACTATAACAGAGAGGTAATACTATGAACATAGCAGCCTATTGCCGAGTCTCCACCGACAAAGCCGATCAGCTCAACAGTCTGGAAGCCCAAAAGGAATTTTTTTCAGAATACACAAAACGCACAGGGGACACTTTAGTAAGATTATATGCAGATGAAGGCATTTCCGGAACTAAAATTAAAAATCGAAAAGAATTTCTTCGTATGATGACTGATGCAGAGCATGGATTATTTGATATGGTTGTTGTAAAAGACATCTCTCGTTTTGCAAGAAATACTGTAGATCTTTTACAGAATGTCCGTAAGCTGAAATCATTGGGAATTGAGACACAATTCTTAACAACGAATATGACCAATATGGGAAACAGCGAGTTTGTTCTCACCATTTTTGGAGCTCTGGCACAGGAAGAAAGTGCAAATACTTCCAAGCGTGTAAAGTTCGGCAAGAAGATGAACGCAGAAAAAGGACGAGTTCCTAATATTGTATATGGATACGATAAAACAATCGGAGATTATTTTAATCTTGCAATCAATAAAGAAGAATCTAAAGTTGTACAGCAGATTTACAAGTGGTATACAGAAGAAGGTTACGGTGCGGCCAAGATTGCAAATATGTTAAATGAAAAAGGTTATAAGACAAAACGAAATTGCAAATGGAGTCAGAATGTAACGTGCCGTATTTTAACAAATGAAATATATACCGGAAAAATCATCAATGGCAAGCAAGAAGTCAGTGATTTTCTGACAGGTCAGAGAAGAGACCAGGACGAGACTGAATGGATGGTTGTGGAGCAGCCGGAACTTCGAATCATAGAAGATGAGACATTTGAAAAAGCACAGGAGATTTTAAGAGGCAGACATGATGCATTTAATCTTAGTCACGAACGGCAGAGTAATAAACATCTGTTTTCGACACTGATTAAATGCAAAGAATGTGGATGGTCCTTCCGGAGAACAGTTCGTACTTATAAGAACACGTATGTACGTTGGGTATGCTCTGGGCGAAACGGCCGGGGAGCAGATAGTTGCCCAAATAAAACGGTTGTGGACGAGGAAGAACTCATTGAAGTTTTGCAGGAGTATTTTACAAATGTATTGAAACAAAAGAAAAAAGTGATTGCTCATGTGGTAAATGAATTTCAGCGTGTATATAAAGCCAAAGACGAAAATGTAGAGTACGAAAAAGAATTAAATGCAGAACTTGCTAAATTACAAAAGTCAAGACAAAAATATATGGATATGTACACGGATGATCTAATCTCCCGTGAAGAGTTGAATGAGAAGATTGGCGGTTCTCGTCAGGAGATGGAGCGGATAGAAAATGAACTCAAGATGGTATCTTATCATTTAACCAAGGGAGAACAGTTAGAGAACATTTTAAATAATACATTTAAGGAGATTGAGGACATCACAGATGTACACCAGATGACCAATCAGCAGTTAAAACGATTGATTCAGAAGATAGAAGTAGATAAGGAGGGAAATGTAGATATTTATTTACGCCTGCTTGGTGATCTTGGGTTAGATGAGTCTGTATTAATTGAAGAAAATGAAACCGTTCTAAATTGTGACGACCAAACATATGGACGATACAGATCGCTCATTTCTGGAAGATCTTCTTCCATGGTCACCAAAGCCGCCAGAATATATCAGAAAACAAAAAGACCGTGGTTAGCGGTCTTTTAAAAGTCAAGGTACTTGGGTTGGAGCGTTTGCAAAGGATTTAGCAATACCGATTGTTGCATTTGCTAATGCAGACGGTGGAGATATTGCAATAGGTATAACCGATAAGACAAAAAGGATTGAAGGCATTGATTTTGAAACCAAGAAGTTAAATGAACTTCTAAGAGTGCCATTTGATTTTTGTAATCCGACTATTAAAGTTGGAATAGAAAAAGTACCCTGCGTCGATGAAAAGGGAAGAGAGAATCATGTACTTGTAATGCATATTGACGCAAGTCCACAGGTGCATGCAAATCAGGCAGATGATGTATTCTTAAGAGTTGGTGATAAATCTAAATTGCAGACATTTGAAGAACGCCTTCAGCTTAATTATGACAAGGGAGAACGTTACTTTGAAGACAAAGCGGTACCCGATGCTACAATAGATGATATAGATATGGACTTTGTAAAAGAATATACAGATAAGATTGATTATGGGAAAAGTCCATTGGAATATCTCAAAGAAAACAGAGGGTTCATAAAAGAAAAAGATGGCGAGATTCAAATCAGTACCGCTGCAATTTTGTTATTTGGAAAGAATCCGCAAAATTTCTTTCCTCGTGCAAGGATTCGTTTTATACGTTATGAGGGAACAGAAGAAAAATTTGGAACAGAGATGAATGTAATTAAGGATGTTATCTTTGAAGGAACACTGCTTAACATGATAAATGAGGCAATTGCATATTTGGATACGCAGGTAAAAGAAAAAACGTATCTTGGACCAGATGGAACATTTGTTACAGATGAGGAATATCCTAAGTTTGTCAGACAGGAATTGATTGTAAATGCGGTTACTCATCGTGCTTACAGCATTACCGGTACAGATATTCAGATAAAAATGTTTGATGACCATATAGTAGTTGAAAGCCCGGGAAAACTTCCGGGACTTGTAAGGACAGACAATATACGTTTCACACATTTTTCCAGAAATCCTAAGATTGCAGAGTTTCTAAAGAACTATAAATGTGTAAAAGAATTTGGCGAAGGTGTTAATCGTATGTGTAATGAGTTGGAGCAGGTGGGACTAAAAGATCCTGTTTATCATACAAATGCTTTTATGTTGCAGGCGGTTATTTATAATTCAAAAGTTGGAAAGACTATTGTTGAAAAAACCGCCGATTCATTTAAAAAATTGGCTGTTGCAGTCAATAAGTCGTTGATTGATTACCAAAAGCCGGCTATTGACGATAAAAAATCGGCGGTTGATATGATAAAGTCGGCGATTGAGCAACAAAAATATAATGAACCTTCGAAAGCAAATATTCTTAAGGTGTATGATGAAATAGAGAAAAATCAGATTTTTGAAACAAAAGAAATTCTTGATTGCTCACCATCCACAGCAAGAGCAGTCATGACAAAACTTAGAGACATGAAAGTTGTTAAAGCGGTGAATGGTAAAGGAAAGGGAAAGTATGTATTCATAGAATAAAAATGAGATATAGAGTATTCCTGAATGTAAAAGCTCTATGTGTGGAAGTCAGGAGAAGATAAAAACTGAATTGGTTAAAGGCACAAATTTGGTTTAAGTAACTCTTATAATGAAGATGGGGAATGTCATAGAAAATGCCGTAGAAATGTCATAGAAAATGTCATAGAAATTTTGAGAAAAATCAAGTGACTAAAATCAGAATATTCTAAGAAGAAGCTTTCTAAAGCGTGAGAGACGCTTAAAGAGTTTTCTGAAAAACGAATATTTCAAAGTTTGTCTCAACGAAGTCTCACGAGATTTGAGACTGAGGAGGTTCAAAATCATGGACATAAGCAAAAAGGATTGGAAGCTATTTCGAGAAAAATTATCAGGCTGGCAGGAAAATTATATGGAAGGTCTTGTTAAAGAGTATGCAAATTTTCTGAATGATGATAAAAAGCCTGCATCAGAGAAATTCTGGGAACTTGAAAAATGGATAAAAGTCATCCGGGAGTTGTCATGGAACTGAAAAAATCAGAGGTAATATGGGATATTGTTCGTCTTATTAGACTGAAAGTAATTACATATAATGATTTATCAGACTTTAGTGATGAATTACAGAATGAAGTAAAAAGAATACTTGAGATGAATAGATAATGACGGAAAGGGAGGTATGACAAATGCGTGATCCAATAGAGAATGTGACTAGATTGCAGAAGCAGTTGAACAATCTGCAATTGGAGAATCAGGTATTAAAGAATATATTGGATAAAGCAGGATTGTCATATCAAAATGAACTGGCAAGTATAAGGAAAAAGGATACGAAAGAGGATTTTGATCCAGAACAGGGTAAAAGGATTGTGTACCCCAAAGAGATTACAGACAGGATGGCAAAGCTCTTTTTCTCATTCTTTTGGGGAAGAACAGATGTATATGCGAAAAGAAATGTAAATAAAAACGGAGAGGCGGCATATTATCCGCAGTGTGATAATTTCTGGTCAGATAATTGCCATAGGAAATTAAATACACATATAGACTGTAAGGATTGCAAATATTGCTCGTATACAAGATTAGATTTACCAACCATATTGATGCATTTGAGGGGAAACTCTTATGCTGCAAAAGATGTAATCGGTGTATATCCATTATTTAGTGATGGAACATGTAGGTTTCTGGTGTTTGACTTTGATAATCATGAGAAGAATGCAGAAAAAAGGGACTTTGCAAATACAGATGATACATGGATTGAAGAAGTCGAAGCTATGAGAGATATCTGCACATTAAATGGGATAGAACCTTTGGTAGAACGTTCTCGTTCAGGAAAAGGTGCACATATATGGATATTCTTTGACAAGCCAATATCGGCGGCAGTGGTTCGTAAATTTGGCTTAGCACTTTTAGATAAAGGTGCAGAGCAGGTGAATTTAAAGTCATTCAATTATTATGACAGAATGTTACCAGCACAGGATTCCTTAGAAAATGTGGCAATAGGAAATCTGATTGCATTGCCATTACAGGGAAGGGCGTTGAAAGATGGCAATAGTGCATTTGTGGATAGTAACTGGAATGCTTATCCTGACCAATGGAATGCTTTATTAAGTAAACCTAAGCTTTCAGAGGAATTTCTGGAGAATAAGATAAGGGAATGGACATTTACAGCAGATGACATTGAAGCATCCAGTGATGAAGAAAATAGGGAAAAGCCATGGAATAGAATGAAAAATTTTGCAAAATTAGATGTTGATGGGAAAATGGACATCACATTATCAAATGGTATATATGTCGACAGCACGAATCTTAAGCCTGCGATGCAAAATAAGATTCGCAGAATGGCAGCCTTTAGTAACCCAGTATTTTATAAAAATCGTGCGATTGGAACATCTAATTATGATACTTCGAGGTGGATTTATCTTGGAAAAGACCATCTTGGTGGATACATACAGATTCCAAGAGGATTACAGGATGAATTAATAGCAAATATTAATAAGGCAGGAATTGAATATACTATTGATGACGAGAGGCAGCAGGGAAGAAATATTAATGTAGAATTCAATGGAGAATTACGACATGAACAGAACAAGGCGTTAAAGGAACTGACTAAGCATGATAATGGAATACTTCATGCTGCAACAGCATTTGGAAAAACAGTTGTATGCAGTGCAGTAATTGCAGAAAAGAAAGTGAATACTCTGATCCTGCTTGAATCATCTGCACTTATAGAACAGTGGAAAGATGCTCTAAACAAATTTTTAATTATAGATGAAGAACTACCCCAGTACAAAACGAAAACTGGAAGATTAAGAACTAGAAAAAGTCTGATTGGAACATTGCAGGGAGTACATGATTCGATGACAGGGATTGTTGATATTGCAATGGTCGGCTCACTTTGCAAAAAGGGAAAGTTTCATAATTTGCTGAATGATTATGGACTTGTGATAATTGATGAGTGTCATCATTCTGCCTCTGAAACAATAGCAAATGTGCTAAAAGAAGTAAAAGCAAGGTATGTATATGGTGTGACAGCAACTCCGAAAAGAGGAGATGGACTGGAAAAAATCAATTATATGCTGATAGGACCTATAAGATATAGTTACACAGCAAAGGAAAAGGCTATGGAGCAAGGGATACAACATCTTGTATATCCGCGTTTTACCAGAACTGTTCCACCAAGAGGTGTGCTTATCGGTAAGATGCATCCAAATGAAGCTTATGATATTATTCATAATAATGATATCAGAGATGAACAGATTGTTGAAGATGTAAAGAATTGCGTATCAGCAGGTCGCACCCCAGTTGTTTTATCGCGATACAAGGATCATTCAGAGAAACTGTACGAGCGTTTGAAAGCTTATGCAGACCATGTATTCTTAATGACAGGCAACAACTCAAAAAAAGAACATAAGAAGATTCTGGAACAGATGCATCAGGTTGATAAGGCGGAGTCTCTGATATTAATAGCTACAGGTTCACTGGTAGGAGAAGGTTTTGATTTTCCAAGACTGGATACACTTTTTATGGCAACACCTGTATCGTTTCGTGGAGTTGTTGAACAGTATGCCGGTCGATTGAATCGTGATTATGCTGGTAAAGAAAATGTAATAATATATGATTATGTAGACAACCATATTACAATGTTTAATAACATGTATATGAAGAGACTTAAAGCATATAAACAGATTGGATATGAGATTGCAGGTGGTTTGCATAATGATAAACAGACAGCTAATGCAATATATGACGGTGATAATTATGCTGAAAATTATCATAAAGATTTACTGGATGCAAATAAAAATATAATCATTTCAAGCCCTGCAATTAGTGGGACAAAAGTTTATGAACTGATTAACCTGCTAAAAGAAAAGCAGTTATCAGGTGTTCAGATTACGATAGTAACATGGGCACCGGATTCCTATGGATTTGGAGATGCAGCATATTGGATGCAGTTACATGAAGAAATGCGCAAAGCTGGTTTCTACATTAAAACAGTAGAAGAGTCATGTGAACGTTTTGCTGTTATTGATCAGGAAGTCGTCTGGTATGGAAATATTAATCTTTTGGCGAAGGATAAGGTTGATGACAGTATTATGAGGGTTTTGAGTAAAGAGATAGCCAGTGAATTGATGGAAATTACATTTGGAGATAATGGTTGAGCTGAATAGGACTAAAACATATGGATTCCATAAGATGTAAGAGTAACATTCATGAGAATATAGAAAGGAACACTTTTATGAGCAAAGAATTACAGATAAGAAATAGCACTGTGGATTTTCTAGTTTTCACACGAGATGCAGGAGAAGACGGAATAGAAGTCAGGGTTCAGAATGGCG